>Ga0123340_1001211_pt1 | contig 20883 bp, 12 predicted proteins | sample SirMexnodulemix_FD_89961 | JGI IMG/M metagenome (GOLD analysis project Ga0123340, IMG submission 89961) | Root nodule microbial communities of legume samples collected from Mexico - Siratro Mexico nodule mix | ecosystem: Host-associated > Plants > Roots > Nodule | place: Mexico: Nepantla... | reverse complement strand
ATTCTATATACTTCTAATTTTTTTTTCGTATGAACACATTATAAATATTTTGTTAACATTTGATGAATGAATTTTAAGATTTATACTATACATGAAATAAATTTAATTAAAATATATTATAATCTAATTGTATACGACTATGTATAATTAATTAGTGTATTAAAGAGTATATAGATTTGTATTTCTCTTTTATGATATTAAATAATAATTTTTGGTACTAAAATAACTCAATAATATTAAAGGAGCATCATTCCCATTCCTCACCAGCGTTGGATTGGATTTGGAGGGAGCTTCTTCTTGGATCTAACCTCTCAACTTCTCTGATAATCTCAATTCTCTGCCTCTGCACCTCCTAAGTCCTCTCTCTGTAAGATTCTTCTCTCTTGGACTGTGACTCATTCATTTTTGCCTCTCGCTTGCTCTAGATCTGATTACCTTTTATTCAAGTTCTCGATTCAAATCCTCGCCATCTTGTTACGTGTTATGCTAGCAGATCTGTTGCAACTAAAACCATTTCTCATTTTTAATTACAAAATCAAGCAGGTTTTTCTCAATTACGGAGATCTCTGCTTTCGCATTTGCTGTGTTATGCTCAATCAAGAAATCCAATCATTTTATTTTCAAAACTTTCTTTCGTAATTGTGTTTAACAGACTCTTCATTTTACATCGCACCGAATTATGTTATTCAAAAAGTTATAGGATATCACTTGCTTGTAGTAATTTTTTTTTTTTTTGGTGACTCTGTCTGAATTTGGAAAATTAAGGTTAATGGTTCTCATGTACATATATTCTTAAATATGAGATTTGACTGCGACTATCTGATTTTGTTGACATGTGCCTTCCCATGAATTTCTGCATCCAGTTGAAGTAAGATGGGGTTGTCTTTCACCAAGCTTTTTAGCCGGCTCTTTGCGAAGAAAGAGATGCGTATTCTCATGGTAGGTCTCGACGCTGCTGGTAAGACAACCATATTGTACAAGCTCAAGCTGGGAGAGATTGTGACAACCATTCCCACTATTGGTATTCTCCTGAATTTGTCTTTTACATGCTTCATTTTTGCTTGCTTATGCTGCGACTTTTTTTATTCTCCACAGTTTTTGGTACTTTTATGATCTGATTCAAACTCACCGTCCAACTTCTCTTGTAAATTTTTTCGTTGTTGAAAAAGGAATTGCTAATTGATGATTATGTTTGTTGTTATACAGGATTTAATGTGGAGACTGTGGAATATAAAAATATTAGCTTTACTGTATGGGATGTGGGTGGCCAAGACAAGGTCAGTTGCTTGCATATTCGTATTAAGATCTGTTAAGGTTTTGGTAGTATCGTTTTTCAATTTTTCATGTTCCTTTTTCTTTTTTGATAAAGCACTCTGAACGTGAGACAACAGATGTGAACATGTGGCAGTAACTACTTCTTTCTTTGTTGAACTTACTTTTGACGATCAACATAAGCTACATATATGTCATCCATCTCCTTTCAAGTTTTCTTTGAACCATATTAGGGAAAATTATCAGCGTTGTGTAGTGACTTACATTTTAAAAATAATTAAATAAAATTGATATAAACAGTGATGGAGCACTTAAGAACATCACCCAAAAAGTTTGATGGGGACAGGAGCTTAATGAAGGCTTCTATGTAGTTGTGGTGAAAAGCTTCAAGCTTTGATTGTGAAAGAAGGCTTATGACAATACAAGAAAGATCCAAAATTGGGGGGCAGCTGCCACCTAGAGAAGCTCCACCACTGCATATGAACATATACGAGCCTTTGTGTTTCCTTATATGTAGACATTTCCAATCTGTCACAATTTATTATAGGTTTGGCTGCTTGAAATTTATAGGTTTTGATGAAAATATGCATATTGATGGTCTTGTGCCTAGCAGAGGTTCTCTTATTAGCACACAACACAAACATAATCTACGTATTGAGCCATCGAGGTTTTCAAGTTTTTCCAGTACATGTGGCTTACAATTTAGATGTTAAGCATAGTTCCTCTGTACATATATATATATATATATATATTTGTGTTCGTTGATTAGTTGCATTTACCTCTAGACAGTGTGTGTCGAGTGGTCCATCTTCCTAGCACTTTTAATGCATTTCTGTTAAGAACATTCTTCATTTGTCCATTTTTTTTTTTTTTGGCTTTGGAAGTATTTACCAAATATATTTTTCTATTGTGTGCTTTAGATTGACAAAAAAATTTGTACTGGTTTGGTAGCAAAATTTCTGCTATGTTCCTGTTTACCTTTGAAAATTTGTATGGTTGCTATGACTTTAGCACCCTTATTAGAGTGCATACAATACAAGGTCTATTAGGTTAGTTCTAAATTTGTGTTGCCTTCATCTTGATTCTTGTATGCTAAACATTAATGGTCTCTTGTACGGTGCTCTCACAGATTCGTCCTTTATGGAGACACTACTTCCAAAACACTCAAGGACTTATCTTTGTTGTGGATAGCAATGATCGTGACCGTGTTGTAGAGGCTAGAGATGAGCTCCACCGGATGCTGAATGAGGTAAATATATTAAACTGAGAGCAAGATGAAGGCAACTTAATGTGGATAGCATCACTGTGATTGAAATGTCTTGCATGTTCAGTTGTTTTAAATGATATTGGATTTAAATTCTGATACTTCTCTTATTCTGTCAACTACAAACATGGCATTACTTATACTCTTTTTTATTGATAATCTTCTGGCTATAGCCTTTCTCGATTGATTGAGTGTTCATGGTGAAACTGCTGCATTTGAGCTTTACATTGTGGTAGAAAATTTAGTTATCTGCTTGGTTAATTTATAGGATGAGTTGAGAGATGCAGTTCTCCTTGTATTTGCCAACAAACAAGATCTTCCAAATGCTATGAATGCCGCAGAAATCACAGACAAGCTTGGTCTTCATTCTCTTCGTCAACGCCACTGGTATTGAAATGCATTTCTGTTATGTCTGCTGCCTGCTGCCTGCTGCCATCTTTATCGAGTAGTTCTGATGATTGGATTTTAAATGTTTGGTGTTTCTTTTTTTTTGTTCATCACAGGTATATCCAGAGCACATGTGCCACCTCTGGGGAAGGGCTCTATGAAGGACTGGACTGGCTCTCCAATAATATAGCTAACAAGGTAGGGCATAACTTCTTCATCTCTTGCGTTCTATGCTGGACCTGTATAACTTTAGTTGATTTCTGTTTACTTTTCTGGATCAGGCTTAGGGACATTTTTGGGGAACGCTGCTATGTTGCTCGGCTTTACGATTATATTTTGAAGTTGATGTTCTCTCAAAGCATTAAAGTCTTTTTTCAACTCTTTATTAAGTTCTTTTTTTTTTTGTCTTATTTAGGTGTTTGATACTATATTATCATAGCAATCGTATTCGTTCTGTAGAATTTCTAAATAATTAATATTAATGAATTACAAACTACACATGCAGCGATCATGTTTTTCTTAGAATTCTTAAGCCTCGATTTGTTGTTCCGGTGTACGATGTACAACTACTCAGTATGTGATTTTGATTATGCGGAAACATTGCTACTTTTCAATAGTTGTACTGCTGGTACTGCGTTTTGTTTTCAGAAGAAATTAAATTACTAGAGTCATGAGCCAGGCATAGTGGTGCGGACGCCATGAATGGCAAAATATGTTACGTGCAGATTGGGAAACCCCGTATGTCTATAACCGACATCACATGGTTCCAGGTTAATGGTATTTTTTTCCAATAATTGTCACCAAAGCCCTGAAGACAAGTCTTCAATTTAAGACATCGGGAACGGATATAAGATTTAAAGTGCAATGCGCGGTATATTGCTTATGCATTCTAATTCGTACGATAAATGGCATGCGTTTACTTCCTTTTTATCTTTTGAAGATAAGGTATGTGGAGAATTATATACTCTATGTTTCAAGGAAATTGACGCCAGGTTACGAGTCCTTTGTTTGTTTCTAAAAGCTTATTTTTTGTGGAAGTGGAATTCTCGGATGTTTGGATTTAAAGTCAAAGACTTCATTTAGATGAAAAGAAAACGAAAGTAATTTTAAAGAGAATTTTACGAAGGTTATTTTCCTTATTCTCATATATTGGGCACAAATTTGCAATACTAAGGCCACATGGCGCATTACACTTCCAAGGGTAAATATATTACCTCACATATTATGATGCTTCCTATATAACAAATCATATACGCCAGAAGACACAGGCGAACAAATGTTGCTCTGAAGTATACAAAATAACACGACAAAAACGCTGATTGCATTTGAAATTTATCTATTGCCTCAGTACTCGATTAGAGCTGAGGATAAAGTTTTCCTCACCTGCAACGGTGGAATTTAATCGTCCTGCTGCCCAGCCATTATTAGTGGCTCGAACTGCAGCACGTGCAGGATCCCCAGTTACACGGCTTCCCTCAACTTGCTTTCCAAATTCGGGAAGACCAGCTGCTTTTCTCTCTTTTCTTTTCTTTCTATCTTCATCTCGTTCCTTCCGCAGCCAACTTTCTACTGTTCTCTGCATATTCAACACCAAATTTTACAATTTAATTGTAAAATTGCATCACTTAACTTCAAATATGAGATTTGAATAAAGTAAAATATGAGGGATGAAAAAATAAAATGTTCTAGTTATAGATCAAGATATCAAAGAGAGAGGAAAAAATTATTTTCTTAAAGTTTTTCAATTAGGTATAAGGATGGACTTGTAATATAGAATAAACAAAAATAGAAGAAAATGAACGGAATTTTAGCTTATTCTCGCAAACTTCAAGTTGAAGAGGTTAAAAATGCTCTTAAAAGGTTTAATAAGAGTAAGGTGTTAGTCCAGATGGTATTCTGTTGAAGTTTGAAGGTGTACAGGAGAACAATCGTTTAGCTCACTAAGCTTTTTAGTAACATTTTGAGATTCAAAGAAGATATAGATGAGTGGAGTATTTTGGTTCCTATTCCTATATGTAAGAACAACAGAGATATTTAACATTGTGTTAACTATAATGAGAAAGTTTAATCATACTATTAAACTATGGGAAACGGTTACTCAGCATAGACTAGGAGTAGAGGATGAAATCATATAGAATCAATTTGGTTTTTGTAAGGTGAAGGAAATGCAAGAGACTGCATATAATTTTTACTGATTTTGAAAAGGTAAATCAGTAATTGCCAAGTGGTGTGGAATGGATCAAAAGACCAAGAAAAAAACCAAAAGTACTAACTTGTTGAAGTACCAAGCTTAATCATTTACACTTAGTCTAACTTTTTTTATCTTCGTTTGTCCAAAAAAATGTGAGGATCATTGCTTTCTATAACATTTGTGTGCCAATGTTTTCTTTATCTTATTTATCATTATACTCAAGACATACAGCACATTACTTATGCATTACAGTCCAACATTAGCACACATAATAATTTGTTATGATTTATCCTTGTTTGGGGTCATGACAAGTTTTATAATGGCCAATTTGCTATTTTCTTCGGCTTAAGATTATGTACAAGAACACTAACCATTAGCGACAATTTGCTTATTTCTTTGACTTTGTCCATAGGCATTGCTAGTTGCAGCTTTCCATGGGCTACATAAACCTGATAAAAAAAGAACATTAAGAATGGTGTAGGATTAGACTATGCTAGAACTGACACAAAGAGTTCAGAAATAGCGCAAACGTACAATATTTGTAGGCCAATCCTCAAGACCGTCAAATATATGTGTTGCATAGTTAATGGTGGCACCCTTCTCTTCACATTCCTTTCTTAGAAATCTCAGAAGGTCAGCTCTTGCCAGAACATCAAGGTCAACAGTTATCTCGTCAAGAAGAAGAACCTATATAAACAAGGAACAAGCTTGTACATACGCGCAATGAGGCTAAAATGACTTTTTGACAGATCAAGCAAAAGATGAACATACCTTGAACGGTTTGAGGAGACCCATACAAATCTGTACTCTTCTTCTTTGACCATCAGATACTTTATGCAATCTCCAGGAAAGATCAATATCCAATACCTACCCAGTTGAACAGAAAAACAGAAATTATGCAACAGATTTCCAGAGAAAAACTATACATGCATTGCCACAAAAACCTTCCCAGAGATACCACGCATAAACAAAGGACATGAAGAGAAAGTAACAACTTGGGTTAAGAACATATTTGGATAAATTTCTACATAAACACTTCTAGGAGAAGAAAAATGAAATAAGTTTATCCATAAGCTTAAATTAGCTAATGCAATTAAAAATCATCTTTTAGAAAAACAAACATGAAAATTTATGAAGTTAATCTTCGTTCATGAAGAAATTTATTTCATATTTTATGGGAAAAGTTTATGTACACAGACCCTAGCCAAATACCAAGCTCAGCTTCATGGAATCAAACAATAATATTCATGGAGACAGATTCAGGTACCATATAAAATGCATTTAGGTTGTTATGTTTTCCACCACAATGAGTTCCTTATATTCTATCAACATGAGCTACATAAGTTAATAGAAACCACATACAGAAATGAACAAATAGTTAAAGCCCAATCAATAAAGCAATGGAAAAAGGATGCTATGATAGGAAAAGATTCATCCAACCTTGATGAGTTCCGCTCTTCTTTGAGGATCAATCCCAGCCACACCAAATATCATTTTTTCAGCAGAAACGTCCATCTGTATTGGCACCTCAAACCCCGCAAAAGCAACATCTCGCCTCCACTGATGAAATCAATTTCAAACAATTAACAAGATTCCACAGAACCAAAAAACAAAATATAAAAACGCAAATCGCAATATAAATTTCCAACATTCCTAAAGTGTAACTAGGGAGTTCAGCATTTAACTACTTGCTAATAACCAAAATGAACATTAGTTATTACGTTTACAGAAGTAGTAGAGGTGAGTGCAAAAGTAAAATGAAAGCAGGAACGAACCTCGCCACCGAGATAACAGAGATCACCAGAAGACACCAAAGTGGTGTCGTGAAAAGCTGATCTTCCAAGCACGCGAACCATGTCAGGTTCCACCATGTGCTTCCCTCCTAGTATCTTCAGGATCGTGGTTTTCCCTATAAATCGCAAAACCAATAAACTCACAACTGAATATGAAAAATGCCCAATTGCGTATTCTAAAGATTCAGAGAGAGAGAGAGAGAGTACCGGCGCCATTGGAACCGACGAGAAGGCAGCGGTCGCCGGAACATAGAGTGAGAGAAAAGTTTTGAATGAGCGGGGAGGAACCCGGCGGCGCGTGGCCGTCGATGCCGGGGTATGTAAATTTGAGATCTTTAATGACAATTGTTGCAGGTTTTGAATCTGAATGGGTCCCATTACCGGCCATTTTGATTTGAACGTTTAACAGCGAAACGTAGCTGAGTGTGTCTGCTTCTGCTTATGCTTGTGAGGTTTTGATTGGCGAATAAATTGGTTCATGAAGTGGGGTTTGGTGGGTTTGGGGGGAAGGAAAAGGGGATGCGTGGCTACTTCTCAGACACTCGCGTTCGCCTCAGCCACCAACCGTAACCACCGTTCGGAGCACATGGAATGAAAATCTCGTCGGTGTTTTAATGAATGAGGTGGATCTAGGAAAATTTACCACTTTGCTCTAATTATTTTCCAATTTTTCCATGGGAATTTTTTTAAAAATTATCTAGGTACGTCATGCTTGAACGTGTTTAGGTACCAAGATGTTCTGAATCTTCAACTAAAGTTGTGTTCGGCCAACACTTCAGTGTTGCAAAAGTTGTGTGGTACAAGCACTTGTTCAACAGTTATTTAAACCGAAATTATGCGTGTGAAGTACAATTTTGGTACTGTGTAATTTAAGGTGAAAATATATAAGAATAACACGATTTTAATGGTTTTTATTCAAGGTGAAATCATGTGCAGGTGACATGACTTCTTAGTTTTAGGATTTTTCTTTTAGTCTTACGATCTTATAGAGTTTTTATTTATATTGTTGTGTTTAATTTATAATTATTTAAAAATGTTTGAAAAGAGAAAAAATATAATTATAATTCTAGAAATAATATTTTTATCTATTATATAAATATGTATTTTGCAATGTTTGTGTAGAATTAGTTGGTAGTAATATCTAAACATTTTTAGAAGCTTAGTTGGTAATTTGATAATATCTATAAATACAAACATGATCTTATTAGAATATGTATAGAAATTAAATTGTTAGTTTAATGTATTTATATATTTATTTTTGTTTGATTATTTTGTACGACAGTCAGAAAAAAAATAATTTATAATTTTAAATGTAAAAAAATAAAAAAAAAGTTAAGAATTGAAATTAAAATTAAATTTGTCATATAAGAACAAAAATTTATTTGAAAGAATGTGTTATAAGGTAGTATTTTTTGTTTTTGTCTTTTAGATTTTTAGATATTTATTAAGAGTTATGTTTGTTAGTTGTTTAAGGAAGTGAAACTAGATTATCATTATTGTTTTCGTTTAGTTTTGATTGTAATTATCAAATTTTTGTGAGTGCATAATAATAATAATGCATGAATGATGTGAGATAGTATATAGATGAAGGTATTGAGGTAGAAGTTGCAAAGATATTTGGTGGATAGAGAAAGAAAAATATTGAATTTACTAATACGAAAATTGGAAAGACACATGGTATGGTCATCATGATACATGAATGGGGAAATAGGAGTTTGTTGAAGAATGAATTATCCAAATGACTGACATAAAATCTGTTGAATATAAGTAGAAGACACAACTTGAAGATTGTAGTTGAAGTTGCTCAAATTCCCAACCTATCATTATGTTAAAGAAATACAAAATTTAGATAAATAAAACTAAAATAAACTAATCAAAGTTGTATTTATATCACACCAATTTTATAACAATACTAAAGTCATATAAAAATAATACAAAATGAATATAATTTTAGTTATCTTTTTAAAAAAATTTAAAAATTCATAAATGAAATATTAATTACAAACTAAATACACTACATCACTTATTGTACAAGAAATTATTTGTTATTTCTCCTTTTTAATTTTCTCTTGAGGATAAAAATTTCAAACATTTTTTATTTTACAAACAAATAAATTTGAAACTGGAGAATTAAGTCTCATTAAAAGAATATACAAACATTTTTTATTTTACAAACAAATAAATTTGAAACTTGAGAATTAACTCTCATTAACGGAATATACAATAAAATCTTCTTTGAAAGACATGAGTTTACAAAGTGAAAGATATAAAAGTGATTATATCTCTCACTAACAAAATAAGTAATACAATTATTGTTATTAATTAATTTTATAAATAGAAATAAATTAAATGTCTTGTAACTAATTCTTTCATAAACACATTATAAATATTAGATGGATTGGTTATTTTTCACAAATATAAAATTTTATATTTATAGACCATTGCGTTAATCTATTATAAAAGTGTAACAATTATATCTCATCGATATGTTTTATATAATAATTTTATCATTAAGTTGTGATGTTTAAAAACTAATACAAGACTAAATTGTATTTTTCGAAGAATGTTTCACCTTAAGTAGTAAAATTTAAGGATTACTTTATTATTAAGTTGTAAACGAATTTATCATAATTTTTACACATTTTTATAAATTGAATTGGAATTTTCCTTTTTCATACATCAACTTCCCACTTATTTATAAGTTTAGGGATCAAAATCTCTATTCATCCTATTATTTTTGTGGAAAACATTTTGAAGCCAATATTTAGAATATATATCTATAAATTTATGAACTTCATGAAAATTTGCTTCCAAATTTTATTTCTATAGTATTGAGAAACAAATTTATAGAATGTAATAAGATCACTAGCATTGTATAATTTAGCTTCGATGCTAATATTTTTACCGATCTGTAATACAATCTCTAGAAGCAAGAAGTCTTCAATCATGAAAATAACATGTAATGGATAGTTCTTGAAACTAGTTTCCCCGGAATCGCCACATACAATTTCGAAAGGTTATTGAAACGCTCTATAATTAGTTCTTACAAGTTTTAGGAATACCAAGTTACAATTTATTTTTTGGAATGTAGTTTATTGGCTAACATCTGCAACAGTATTAAATAAGTCCAGTACATCATATTACAATCAACATAAAGTAATATTAGCAGATTCCTATTCTGTAGTTACAAATAGTAAGTTGAAATCCAGACTCAATTAGCCACTGGTTCCAAATCAGAATAGTTTGTTGACAATCTTGATTCAACAACAGCACCATAATTGGTCTTATCTGATCACTAAATGAAAAATATGAAAGGGGACACACAAAAAGGGTCCTCTTAACTAGTTACAAACACATAAAACTAATGATCTGAGTCTTCTATATGGTATGTACTTGGAAACACTTCCAAAGACAGGCAAAAGCACTTCAAGCAGCAGATGGAGCAGGAATGTAATTGAGTCCACCAGCCTCCAAAAGCGCCGCAGTGAGCCTTTCTGCATTGAGGGAATTGCTATAATCCAAAGTCTCATCCTCGTATATGTCCCACCACTTTTTCACTAACATCTTTATATCTTCTCTCTCCATATTCTCCTCTTTCCTAGTGTACCTCCAAGGCTTTGATCCCTGTCACACCAATACAACCATGTTAAACAAATATCTATCTCATTCTATAACTAACCTACATTAATTCCAGTTTGAATTGAACCCTCACCGCAGCACAATAGTGAACCACTTTAACCTGTTCAAGCTCAACATTCTCAGGGTGACGCCATAACATGGCCAGCACAAGATTGTACACATTAGGAATTGGCCTAAACTTATCCTTGAAGTACATGTTCAGAAAATCCTGCGACACAATAAATAAATAATCCATCATAAACATATTGCTATTGTAGTTATAAAACATTATTATTGTATCAGCAATTAGTACTTACTTGTTCAGCAAAGGAAGTGGGCTTGGTGACTTGTAGTGTTTGAAGAATGTCATGGTAGGTAGCCATATTGGGCTCGTAAACAAACATCCCAGCGTTGAAATAGAGAGGAGGCTTGGGCCCAAGGTTTATGGGCCAATGAACCTTATCAGGGCACTGCTGGCAGTAACCGATCTCATACTGCGGAGTGTTGGCCCAGGTGGGCTCACAGAAACAGTCCATCACCCCATATAAGTAGTTATCAGGCAAGTCGAACAAGTGGTCAATGTTGTCAAACACTTGGATATCACTGTCTAGGTAAATCATCTTAGTATACTCCACAAACTGAAACATTTTGCAATCACAACACATTAATCCTCTAAAAAAATGGACAAAAGAACAAAACTTGAAACATGAATTAGAGACATATGGATAATATATGTGTCTACCTGCCAAATTCGGAGCTTGGAGTAGATGATGACATAGTATGCCATGGCAAACTGGGTTTGGTTCTCTGGAGGGTAGAGGGGCTCAATCTCTCTAACAATGCAGCCTTGGGAGATGAGCATGTTACGATGTTCCTCAGGAACATCAGGTAACACTGCTACCACCAAAGGGTACATGCTCTTCACCTTCCTCAGACCTTTGGCCAACCCAACCACACCTTTCACATAGTCACCGTTTCCGGCGAGGAAGGTCACGTAGGCACGGCCACCAGCCTCGGTGGGTTTTAGCTTCGGTGAGGTTGGCTTTCACGGTGGTCATAACAGGGGCCATGGTTTCAGTAAGTAGTTTTTGCTTGTTTGAAGGGTTTTGGAGACAAAGGACACTGAAAAGTTGCTGAAAAGTTGCAAGGAAGATCTTGGTTTGTTGTTGTGTTGGTTGGAGATTGGCGCGGTTTCTTATATAGAGCTCTGAAGGGTACTATCGTCATTAACTACACAAGTAATCCAACGGTTCGGAAATGGTTTTGGGATCGCACGGTGAATCATAACCGATATCTTTCGTTATTAGTTAAATTACCCCACTAACGCGGTTATGGATAGTTTTCACGTGTTAATTACTTAAAGAAATCACTAATTAGATTACATGATCCCTTTTGTGGTCTTTTGTATAACATTAGAGCATTCTAGCATTCTTCCAGGGTGAATTATTGGCGTGTTATCAATTGCTGTTAGGTGGTTGTGATTGTAATAAATCCTTGATAATGATGGACCGTATAAAACAATAATAATCGTAGCATGCGTGTTCCGTTAACTAATCAATAAAATCCTAACGCAACAATATAGTCAACAATTACAAGCTGACTCTTATATCTTTACAAACAAATCATAGTTTTCGTTATTACATAGTATCTAAGTGGAAAATAATAAAACGACCTGAATCAAAATTATTATAGTTTAGGAACACGAATCAGAATCTTCAATCTATTGTAAGGAGAATACACGAAACATAGTGAAAAATAGTAGCATTTTAAAATATGTTTAGGGGTTTTCTTTTTTAGTCAGAATAATTACTCTGTGGGAATAAACAAGTATTATGCAATATAATGCATTTTCTTACAATTTATATATTCATATGGTGTATCAATAATTGCATTAGATTCTTTTTCTCGTCGTAAACTTTGAAGTTCAGTTGTGAGAACGTGTAGAGAGTTGGAAGAAAAAAAACCGACGTCCAAATCTTTGGGAAAAGTTAGGTCTTATTAAGGTAGATGAAGGACAACAAGAGACTGCGGATAGAATATCCGTTTGAGGTTAACTGCCACCGCCCCAAACTGTGGATGCCATGCACCACCGACAGTCACGTCGACCGTTACTGGACACGTGGCATTGAACGAGGGTATTGCTGCGAACTCCAGATATCGGTGGGATCCATGAAATCCTTTGCGTGTGTAAACCAGGGTGGCGTTGTAAGGTGCAGAGAGAGCCACATGGCAGTTAGTACAACTTCCTATAAATATCGTTTTTTCTGGTTTGGTTAGTTGGTGGAAAATCAACAAAAACGACCCAATCTAATTTATTATGGGACTCCTTTTATTTATTAATTACAAAATATAGTATGGTAAGTAAAAAGAAATTTAAAAAATACGACATTTGTCTATGTTATAAGATGCGGCAGCAAGAAGAATAGTCAAATAGTCAAGTGAGATGTAACATTTTTATATTTTAAGGATAATGCTCTTACACCGACAATTTTAGTTTTAGGTTCAAAAAGTTTTGCCTTCAATTTTGACAAAAGAAACTAAGGAAACATCCTCCAGTGGAATATTCTCTGAATTTCTAGATTCCTCTTTCCCTATTGCTCATATTTTGGATGTTATGTTTATTATTACTTGTGACGTCAAAATAAAAAACAAAATCAAAAAGAGTTATTATTGATGTTCTAATGTTTTTTTTTTGTTTTTTTTTATCTTTGTACAAAAGATATTAGTAAAATTCTAACACCGTAGAAGTAGGCACGACAAACCGTCTCATTTATATGTTTGCTCGTTAATGTTCAATACACACAATTTCACTTTTATACAAATTACTGTAAATTTTGTAACATGCACATGATTTTTACTATTTTAAGTGAAAAGTGCTTTTAGCAACTTTTAAACCTATGAACCATGTAAATTTTAAATGATCACCAAGATTATCGATATTTAATAGTTCATAATACTTCAAATATTGTTCTGAAAATAAAAAGAAAATTCTGCTAAAAACTACAAAATACAGAGAATTGCTTCCTGCACCCACAATTTCTTCCTGCTCCCATCAGTGTTATGTTATACCACAAATACCCTTGTCAGAAAATCATAACTTAGAGTTTCTGTCTTTGCATTTTCCAGTGACGGCGGCGTGGCAGACATTGGTGGTGAAAGGAAAGGTTCTATGACAGAGTTTTAAGGTAAGTGGGTGTTTTTTTGGATGGTTTAATAGTTGATATACGGGTGTAGAGGAGATGTTATGTGATGGGAAGAATTATGAAAAATAAAATCCGGAACTGGGTTAGAAGATGGGAAAATGAGTTACCGAAAAGGATTTCCGTAATAAAAAGTTGGCTTCCCGAAAAGCTTTTCCAAAATTGCTCTTTACACTCCTCTTTTTGAAAAAAAGTTTTTCAAAAAATGTTCTTTCGAATTTTGTTTTCCAGAACGAAAATCTTTCCCACCACGTAACATCCCCTCTACATTAACCATTAAATCATCCAAAAACACACTCACTTACCTCAAAACGTTGCTAAAGAACTTTTCCTTCCACCAACAACGTCTGTCACCACCGCAGTCACTGGAAAAGGTAAAGACAACAACTCCAAATTATGGTTTTCTAGTAAGGGTATTTATGGTATAAAATAACATTGATGGGGTACAGGAAGCAACTGCGCCAAATATATCCTGAAATGGGCAGGAAAAGTTAAAGCCCCCACCAGGCCCACTGATTTGTTTTACGGTTTGCACTGGGTTTGAAAAAAACCCAAGTCGTAACTAATATTAGATAAAGCCAAGGGTTTTACATTTTTCACTCCATGAATTTCAACAAGCACTTCATGCCCTTTCGAAAATAAATGTTCAATGTGGGTGGGAATGTGTTGGTGGTTCGGAGCATTTTGTAGGTTTTCATTTTTGGTGGCTTGCAATAGTTGGAGGCAGTGGTTGGAGGTGGTGGTTGGTGTGCTTGGTGGTTGCTGATGGTTGTCATTTCACTCCCTCATAGGGGTGCAGGTTAAAATTCACGGGGTGCAGAATGAAAGACCCTTAAAAGCAAAGTCTAATCTAAAAAAACCTCTTTTTATTGGCAATTACTTTCTACACCACCCTATTTTTAATCCTACACCTTCACAATTGTGTGAAATGACCAAACTGGTCTGTCCACTTCTCTCACTGTATGCCACCACCGTTATTGCTACCACTACCGTCAATGGTACATCATCATGGCTATGGAAGAAGAAGAAAAAGAAGAAAAGAAAAACATTGTAGTTAGAAGAAGAGAAAAAAAATGTGTTATGAAAAACTATTTTCAAAACATATTTCATGTGTTCCAGAAAGCTTATTCCAGAAAAACCATTATTAAAAACATATTCCAGAAAATATTATATATGTTCTGAAATTTGTTCTAGAAATCATATTATATAAGAAGTTATTATATAAAAAATTTGTTCTGAAACACGTTTTGAAAATTTTATTTCAAAAACTTATTCTAGAAATTTTATTTTGTTTAGGGAAAAGTGTTCTAGAATTTATTTCATGAAATATGAAAAGTGCGTTCCGAAATTTTTTTAAAACAGATAATCTATAAATCACCTTAAAAGATGGTAAAATGGTTTGAAAATTGTGGGGTTGCATGTTTACATTGAGGAGGTTCAGGAAGTAATTTTGTTTTACCTTTGCATTTCCCTGGAAAAGCCCAATTAATATCTAACATCAGCGACCAGTAAAGCCCATTCCATCACAAACCGCATTTTTTTTTTCGTTTGCATTTCCTCGACAAAAGAAATGTTCTTACTCTCCAAAATATTATGTAAGTGTTTTGCGAACAAATTTTGGTCCGAAATTAGTTGGAGGGTATGAGATCTGGTATGCTATAGTTCCCTCGTCCCTCTTTACTTGCAAGCTTCGTTCCTTCTCTTTCATCTGTACACATGGATCCCAATCAGGTCAGTCAACTACTTTTCTACATTTCTGCGTAATTCCTAGATCTGGTGCTATCTAACTTCTTTCATTCGATTTCCTTGCGTTTCTTGAAACAAACTTTATTTGACTTTTGTCCCTGGGGATTATCTAGCCGAATAACATACACGCTTAATTTCCTCTCATGATTTGCAATGCCTTCTATTTTCTGATTGATTTTTCACTTGTTTGCGCTGGACACTGAAAATGGATAGGATTTAATGATTGATCGTGGTATTCAATATTAATTTTTTCCAGATTTAATTGATTAATTAAATTTTTCTGTGTGCAGCCTGTGGGTGAAAACTACGCCAATCCCAAGACTTGCTTCTTTCATGTCCTCTTCAAGGTTTTGTTTATCCAATTGTGCTCTTTAGCGTGTATTTTTATGCAAGCCATATTCATTTTTTCTTTGTATCTTGCAGGCCGCAGCCTTGGCATTTTACATTCTTTCGGCCCTCTTTATTGATAACTTTGTCATCATTTTTGTCGTGACTGTTCTTCTTGCTGCCCTTGACTTTTGGGTAGTCAAGAATGTGAGTGGGCGAATTTTAGTTGGTTTGAGGTGGTGGAATGAAATTAATGATCTGGGTGAGAGTGTTTGGAAATTTGAGTGTCTTGACCAAGAGGTAGGTAGTCCTTCAGATCAGTGGCATTTTGAAATGATACTGTTTGTGCTGAATCAGAACATAGCAAAAGAATGAGCTCTGAATTCTTTATAGATACTTGCTTGCACCTTACATATATTGATTTTTATCCCTGCAGTCATTGGCTCGGATGAACAAGAAAGATTCTTGGCTTTTCTGGTGGACCCTGTACCTTACGGTAACTATATATAGATTGATTACAGTATGGAATGGCATTCCAGTTTTCTCTTGGATTCTTTGAGTTACAGTCAAAATGTGGCTGTTGGCAGTTTTGATTATGGCTTTATGTAATAATATTGCCTGATCAGATTCATTCACATGGTGCATGTGTTAGTTAGGAGTAAATAGTATGCTAAATTGGTTGTGATGCTCAGAATAAAATAGCCAGTTCTCTATAAACTTTCGGTTGGGAGGGTGCCAATACCCTACAGATGGAGAAAAACTCTAAGAATTAACATGACATAGTTGTACTAGTGCCTTGTGGTCAGTGTTTCTGAAAGGTGGTTTTGATGTCATGATGGGATACATGACAAACTTTCAATAAGATGCCATACCGAGTCTATAGTGTGGCAGATTCTTGTGGTTGTGCCTTGGTGACCATCATGCTCACGGCGCCATAGAGCCAAAAAACAGTTATAGTGGAAAATTCCCGGGAAAAAATGGGGCCACTCTAACCCTACATATTAGACCCATATTCATGGATATACCCATGATCCATAAGTTCTAGTGAAACTGTATTGCACAATCTTCAGGAGACCTACATGTTAGACCCATATTCATGGATATACCCATGATCCGTAAGTTCTAGTGAAACTGTATTGCACAATCTTCAGGAGACCTACATCTTAGACCCATATTCATGGATATACCCATGATCCATAAGTTCTAGTGAAACTGTATTGCACAATCTTCAGGAGACCTACATGTTAGACCCATATGCATGGATATACCCATGATCCGTAAGTTCTAGTGAAACTGTATTGCACAATCTTCAGGAGACCTGCATCTTAGACCCATATTAATGGATATACCCATGATCCGTAAGTTCTAGTGAAACTGTATTGCACAATCTTTAGGAGACCTACATATTAGACCCATATTCATGGATATACCCATGATCCGTAAGTTCTAGTGAAACTGTATTGCACAATCTTCAGGAGACCTACATCTTAGACCCATATTCATGGATATACCCATGATCCGTAAGTTCTAGTGAAACTGTATTGCACAATCTTCAGGAGACCTGCATCTTTCTCCTCAGTTTTTTCATTTTCGGCACACAGTCCCATTCTCGTTTTCCTCATCCACCTCTGCCAGCCTAGACTCTATTTCCAACAGTTTCCTCCCTGTTTTTGGTTTTTGTAACCCCTGACCCCATTCTTTTCTCTTCCATATTCTTGTTACCTTCTCTAGCTAGACTCTTTTTTCTTTTCTAGCATATTATTATGGGCTTTTTTGACTTGTTTCCATAGACCACCATCTGTCATCAACAAAATTGCTTGTACTTTTTATACAACCCCCCTCCGAGAAGTTAAAATCATAATGATGATCAACATAAGAAATGATGTTTTTTATTTGTATGTTCTACAGGCTATTGCATGGATTTTTCTGGCAATCTTCTCACTCATAAGGCTTCAAGCTGATTATCTCCTTGTTGTTGGAGTTTGTCTGACCCTCAGCATTGCAAATATTGTTGGTTTTACCAAATGCAAAAAAGGTCAGTAGGTTTATTGATAATATTCTTAAAAATGTATGCTTTCCACTCTCCTAATATTCTAAAATTGATTTTGGATGGAGGAATTATCTGTATATAATAATAAGATACAAGTAATTTTCATGGTTTATGATATACAATACATATATGTCATCATGAAGTTATTGAAACTTAGTCTTGGAGTGCCCTTTTCTCATCTCATTTTGAAAAATGTAAACTATAATTTGCTGCACTCTCCTACTTCCTTTAAGGTTGTTGACATATGAGGATAAGTCATGTTTAGAGTCCATCTCTTATTTGTCAACTGCCAATTTATGTTCTTTTGTTCAATTCCCTGTTGGTGAAAGGGCTTCATTAGGCATCAAACAACCCTTTTAATAACAGAATCATAATTCCCTAGGGTTGGATATGATGTTCGGTATGAAAAATGCTTTGGATGCTGATATAAGCTTATGTAGGGTGCTCACAATCTATTTCTATATTCACAACAAATTGGAACATATTACGGGCAACTACGCCATTAGCGTAAGTTTTAAAAGTAAGAGTGTCAACTCCATGGAGACTTGGTGCAATACTAAGAACTACATTAATTTTATACTATTAGGTGTAAAATGAACGACAAGACATAAAGTGAGATTAAATAACAAGAACTTGTAACAAAAGTAAAAATTAAACACTACAATATTTTTGGTATTTTTTGAAATGAGAAAGCTAGTCAAATTGAAATATATGATATGGATATTGTTGGGATTGGACTTCACCACCGTACTCTTTTTATTTCATTAAGCTCAGAAATAAAGATTTTCCTCTTAAGAGAAAACCCTAAGTGTACTCTATTAAATTACAATTCCTTGTCAACTCAATAAAGTAAACTCACATTAAGTTCAAGGATTTAAAGATGATCACTAAGTCATCCTTCGTTCCCAAATAAATGATTTATTACTTGTCTTATATTAGGTCAAGAACTCATAAGGGTTTTCCAACCTCTCTTAACAATTTGGTTGACCGGGCTACAATAAACAATAAGCATAAAGATTAAACATTAATGGAGAAGAGTAATATAGCACTATATATAAATATAATGAAAATATACTAGAGAGTTTGGTGATTGCATCTAACCCCAACAAAAATAAACACCATTTTGGAATGATATTGTAAGTAGTTTGTGAAAAGGAACGATTCCTTGGTACTAGCACCCTGTTTTTGTCAGGATTGGAAGCTCTGGGTTTTGTATTTATTTATTGTATCAATATTTTCTGCATTGCATCTGGTTTAATTGATGTTACCATGGAGGCATGTTTCATTCTGAATGATCGGGATGGTTGTGAAACATACACGCCTAAGGAGTTCTCTAGAAGGCTAGTTTTACTCCACACATCTTGAGAATAGTGGTTTTACGCTAGCCCGGTCCTTGTGTGTCCCCTTTCTTACCTGGAAGGATTTCTCTTTATACTCGAAATGAATAGCTAAAACCTCGCAATGGTATGGTATAACAGAGCTTATTATTGGTTTTATTTCAGATGCCAAGAAGCAGATTCAACAATTTGCCTCTCAGACAATTGCCTCTCGGTTCTCATCTACCCTACAGTCAGCATTCAGCGTCGTCTGATTATGAAAGATGGAAATACAAGTTGAATTGAGATGCGGGGGAAGTTTGTACATGATTATACAGCACGTGCAAAGTTTTGTACTTTTTATATGAAATGGCTTGAATGAGACTTTTATGATGGAATTGTAAAACCGTTCTTTTTAGGAGTAAATCATGTTTTTTCTTGTATTCTTTTGGCATTGAAAGATACTCAATATTGACTGCAAAAAGTAGTTGCTTCATATAATCAGAGGATATTGACTCATGGAAATGAATGATAATTATAAATGACGATGTTGCATCATCACAATTATTATAGAAAATATAATTGATTGTCACCGAAAAATGGTTGATTATCATAAAGGACGAGGATGGATTATCGGAGAAGCGAAAAAAGAAATAAGAAGAGGGATTAAGATTAACGGTGATTATTTGTGAAATCCGATAACTGGAACACCCAGATTATAACCCACCTTTTTCTCTCAGGTATTTGTATTTGTATTTCATTTCATTTCCCCCTCTTACTGTAGAATTTCCTTAATGCAGAATCTTCCAACTTTAACATTTATTTTCATTACGTTTCTTCTTTACCAAATAGGATAAATTCTTTTTTTTTTTCTTGAATATCAACTTATAACAAATTATTTTGAATATCAACTCCAACCTTCGAATTTCTCTGAGTCACAAAATTAGTATATTTTTTTATTTATTTTTTAAAAGCATGTGTCAATATCATTGATAGTTTTGACTATCAACTTATAACAAATTATTTTGTTAATCAAATTATAAAGTTATCATAAATTTAATTATTAATATATCCAACAACAGAATTAATATAAAAAATATTAATTATTCATAAAATAAGTAAACATAAAAGTAAATTATATAGTTAAAGACTTGACAAATCAGGTATAAAATGACTGGTATCTTTACATAAGATTAAATTAATGTAATAGTTTATTGGATATCCATGTCAGCAGGTAAGTTTGCCAGCTTCTTCTGGTTGGAATCATTGCAAAGCTGACGCATTGTTCATATTCTCATAATCCTTTCTTTCACCGCAAAGCAAACTATTTTCCGCACTCTTCTTCACTACCAATCGTCCTTCCGATTTTGGGTTTACTCTAAGAAAGACAGTGATGCTGCAGTGCATATTTCTCCTCTCAGATGCCGGGTAAGATAAATCAAACTTCATAATCTTCATTTAATTTAAAATCTGCTCTACTTGCTGCAAATTCAGTTAATTTTGATTTCATGTGAAGAGAGGTAATGCTAGAGAAACAGCTTTCGGGGCACTGCGTCGATCGCTCCATTTGTGCCTGGTTCTGGGAACAAGCCGTTTCACTTGGCGACTCCTTCAAGGTTTTTTTTTTTTTTTTTTTTTTTTTTTTTTTTTTTTTTTTTTTTTTTTTTTTTTTTTTTTTTTTTTTTTTTTTTTTTTTTTTTTTTTCAAACATCACTGTTT
>Ga0123340_1001209_pt1 | contig 20890 bp, 17 predicted proteins | sample SirMexnodulemix_FD_89961 | JGI IMG/M metagenome (GOLD analysis project Ga0123340, IMG submission 89961) | Root nodule microbial communities of legume samples collected from Mexico - Siratro Mexico nodule mix | ecosystem: Host-associated > Plants > Roots > Nodule | place: Mexico: Nepantla... | reverse complement strand
CATTATATATTGATGTTAAATGGTAAAAAAAAAATATGTTATAGTGGGTAATGTGCTTAAACCGTAAGTAAAATAAAAAATCTAAAAATAATTAAAAAACAAAAAAAAAATGTTTTAACATTCTCTCCAAAGATCTTTCTAGAAAACACGTTTCTTCTCATATTCTTCATAACACTCTTCCAATGTTTTCCTCTCATATTCTTTACAACACTTCCAATTTTTTCCCCAAACTCTCAATTTCTTCAAAAATTTATAATTTGTGGAATCAAAACCCAAATCTCCAACCGAGGGCTTTGTTGCGGGTAGCTCGACGAATAGCAGCCTAAGATTCACTTTAACTCTCTTCCATTTTTTTTCCTATTGATTTTCATACCGATGGTAAGAAATTATGTTATTAGAAGTATTTAGGGTTTTTGTGAAGTGATTTTGTGCATTTTTTTTTTCTCATTGAAAAAAATCCCACTTGATTGTTTCTCTCTTCCCCTGTTAATAATGTGAAAAGGGTTTAAATTTTGCTTGCATTACACTTTTTGCTTGTGTTCTTTCACGATCTTATGATGGTGGGGTGTGGTGTGGGAACTTTCGTTATTGTTGTTGTTGGTCGGTCAGACTAGGAGAACATGACTTGGACAAAGAACCCGAACATGGAGAATATGCCCAACCTACCATTCTTTAGTTCCTTCACTGAAAAGCCTCTGGGTCATCAGCGAAACCTAAGGGGTTGAAGCTGTCACCGGGTTAGATGGGCTCAGTGACCTCACCGAGAGGCCTACCGACAATACGGTAACCCTCGATGGTGCCCATGAGAATCTGGGTGGCTTAGATGGCAAGGATGCTCTGAGTGTGGATGAGACTTGGGTTGCCTAAGTAGTCGTGTCCACCCTCGCTTTGGGAACCAGCTTTGAACCACACAACCTCGTCGAATTTCACGCCTTTGCAGGGCAAGAGTTCGGGGAAGATGCAACCCAAGGCTCCCAGCATAGCCCACCTTGAGTGGATGGCTTCCAACTCATAGTTCTTGACAAAGGTCTCTAGGTGAGCAGAAAGTCCAGTAGTGTTCCAACCGTAGTCGCCTAGGAACTCGCCGGTCAAGTAGGACGAGGGCTCCCTAGAGAATGGGCCCAAGTACTTGACACAGTCTGGGTCGTACCACGGGCTTTAGGAGGAGACCTGCTTGGTGATGGTCTTCCTCATGGGGGCTAGTAGGACAAGCTTAACGACCTTACCAGCCATGGAGGATGCAGCTACCATTGTTGCAAAGAACTTGCTTTTTTTCTTTGTGCTATGTGCTTTGTTTGTCAATGGTTGAAGATGGTGGGTGAGGATTTATGTGGGGGTTTTAAAGTAATTTTTCTCATTTAATAATATGAACAAAAATTGTTGTATTAGGATTGTTGAACTCAATTAAAATGTCTATATGTTTTGATATAAGTGTGATTATTATACAATGCTAAGATATTAATTGTTAGGTAAATTAAAGATTCTTTGTTATTGGGTTTAGGTATTATGTATTTGTCATAATTTATTCTTGATTATCAAGTATTTCTTTAGTTATTATTTCTTTAATGTCAGGTATTCACTAAATTTCTTATTTTTAAGTACACATTTTGTATTTACACAGACAAAAGTCAGTTGAAAACCTGAACATAAGGAAATGATTAGAAAAAAAACTTCCACTCCAAAGCTACACATAGGCTATAAAAAATGTTTATGGAAGCAAAATTGAAAAAAAAGAAAAACATTTGGATGTTTGATAGTGTGTGGAGTTCTTTGCTATTGAAGTGAAATTCACATGGCTTTCATGTCAAGTGTATTCAAGCCCAAAAAAATCAAGCATCTGACATGGGTGGTTCTTTACACACTAGTGGCTCCACAAGTACACATAAGCATGCCATTTGCATGGTATGTATACAAAATATATATATTGTATTGAATTTTGATTGTAATTAATTTTGAATATTTCATTATGGTTCAAGTTTGTTTGTATCGTGGATTATATTTCAAGTTTACTTTACGTTGGAATTATATTATCATTGACTTATTTTGTATGATGAGTGATAAATGCAAATTTTCAGTGTTTCTATGTATAAGAAAACTTGAATTTATGCGATTCTAAATGTTCTTTAAGTGTGTCATTAAACATTATTTCTTGCTTCAAATGACTGACGAGAGATAAAGGACACAACAAATGCGGAACCACAAGAACAATCAGAGGAGGCAACACTACCAATCAAGAATATTGATCATCACCTATCTTACCATGCCTTGAAGGGCACATCTGCCAGAGGTACAATTCGATTTACTGGTTCCATTAATGGTGCAGACATTTAAATTCTTCTGGATGGAGACATCTCTGATAATTTTTTACAACCTCGACTTGTCAAGTTCCTTAAATTACAAGTTCATAAAGCACCTCCATTTAAGGTAGTGGTGGGGAATGATGAACAGTTGGAATGTGAAGGCCAAGTTCAAAACCTACCTATTAATATTCAGGATCATTGTTTACAAATTTCTGCTTATTTGCTACCTATTGCTGCAGCAGACTTGATGTTGGGTACTTAATGGTTAGCCACCTTAGACACACACTTGGTTAACTATAACAAACGCTTTTATCACTTTTTACCTAAATGGAGCCTTAATCACATTACAAGGGGATTCTGTGAGTCTAGTACTGCAAGCTCAATTTCATCATTTCAAGCGTTTACAGGCTATAGATGCAATTACATAATTGTATACTTTACAACTGACTATTACGGAGGAGTCAATGTCTTCATGGTTGGAGTTGCCTACTGATTTACAACCTGAGATACGTTCGCTCCTGCATCATTACAAAGAGGTATTCTAACAACCTCATAGGTTACCCCCTTGATCATCATATTCCATTATTGCCAAATACTACACCAGTGCGAGTACGTCCATATCGTTACCCTCATAGCCAAAAGACAAATTAAAAGATTAGTCACTAAGATGTTGCAAGAGGGCATGATACAACCTAGTTCTAGTCCACAATTTGACTTTCTCAACGCCTTGCGTAAGGAATTCGAACATTATGATCCCTTGACAGACATTCCAGCAACCACAGTTGACAACAATAGTTTGGTCAAACAAGATGGGTTGTGATTTTAGAAAGGCAAGTTAGTGATTCCAGCTAACTCAAATATCAAGCACATTTTACTTTCCATGACTCCCCAATGAGTGGTCAAGCTGGTATTCAGCACACGATAGCTCGCCTCACAACTCGATTTTTTTGGAAGGGTATCAATTAAGAAATCAAGGAATATGTTCGCTCTTGTTTCATTTGTCAACAAGCAAAATATGTAACTCAACCACCAGCGGGACTCCTCCAACCATTACAAATTCCAAACCAGATTTGTCAAGATATAGCTATAGACTTCATTACAGGCTTACCAATATCCCATAGGTACTCTGTCATCATGGCGGTCATTGATAGACTCTTCAAATTTGCTTCTTTTATACCATTACCAGCACGTCACACTGCTCAAATGGTCGATGAGGCACTAACCCACAACGTCCTCAAAGTTCATGGCATTCCACACTTTATCGTCTCAAATCGGGATAAAATTTTTACTAGTACATTTTGGTAGCACCTATTCAAGTTTCAAGGCACCACTTTGGCCATGAGCTCTTCTTACCATCCCCAAACGGATGGTCAATCTGAAGTTCTAAACCGGTGTTTGGAAATGTATCTTCGCTGCTTCACTTAACATAATTCTAAATCTGGCACAAATTTTACCGTGGGCTGCTTATTGGTATAATACTGCTTTTCATTCAGTAGGCATGACACCTTATTATGTTGTGTTTGGTTGTGATCCACCAAAAGTTATAAAGTATAATCCTAACCCAAGTGATGAGCCTACTGTGAGACAATAGTTACAAGAGCGCGACACTGTTATGGCCCAACTCAAGGTGAATTTGAATTGTGCACAACAACGAATGAAAGGGTATGCAGATGATAAACGCAATGATGTGCCATTGTCTGAAGGTGATTATGTTTTCGTGAAGTTACAACCATATAGGCAAAACTTTGTGGCCTCTCGCAGAAACCAAAAGCTACGTAGGAAATGTTTCGGTCCCTTTAAAATACTGGAACTAGTGGGCACTGTGGCTTACAAACTACAACTTCCAGCGACTGCACGTATTCATTCCATATTTCATATTTCAGTTTTAAAGAAATGTATTGGGGATCCCCAACAACAGGTGATACTAGAGGAATTATTGTAGAATGAACCAGACCAGTTGCCACTTACACTTGACCTTAAGGACAAGGTCCAATTCATGGAGGGGAGTTATGATACAAATTCAGAATATTCCAAGGTAGGCCATGTGGACCAAGTGGACGTAACAAAACTCTGAAAATGTGGAGACACTGAGGAGACCCACAAGAAAATGGTTAGAGCCCAAATGGAAGAGGGATTTCATGAATATAGAGAGCAAAGACGGGAGAAGAGAGAAGGGTTGAATGTGAGTACTCTTCCCTTCATTTCTGTATCTATATCTATTTTCTTCTTCTCCTGCTCTGTTGCTTATCCAATCCATTTCCAGGTGAAAGAACCTGCTACAAGTGAAAAAATTGATTTATTTTTTATATTATTGAATTACTAGATACAAAAACTCCATTCCAGTTGTTTGCTATATAATCCAATTGCTACATCATGCATTATCATATCAAGAAAAAAATAAAAAACAAGAAGATTAAAATAATTTGCTAAGAAAAATAATCAAAATAACACATAAATATTATCCTTGATACATTTTCAAAGAACAACAAATAACAATGACTTATTTCAGGTTAACTAGTTTAAATATATCATTTTATATGGAAGACTATAATATACTCAGTTGTTAATTCCTTAAAGTAAATTTTTCTACTATTTTCCATTTCCACTCCATTACTATAAGAGGTAAGCACAATTTTATTTGCAAATATATTCACATATATTCCATTGCCATAAAAAAAACATGTGTGAGGAAGCTTGCCTGTGAAATGGTATCACGGGTAGCTCTGAGAATGATGTTGAAGATGGCTTTGGTTGGTGTACCACACAGAAGATGGGGTGTAAAAGTTTTTTTCTGGAGGGTTGGGGTCCCTTTTATTTGGAAAGTGTATTCATATGTTGAGAGTGGAGGCAAGTCACAAGTGAATTGGAAAGTAGAGGCATATTGGAGATGTGTTGCATTCTCACCAATGCACCTTATAAAGAAACACCAATGTGGTCCACAAATATTTTCACACAAATCCACTCTAATTCTCGTATTTTCATTCTCTACTTTACTCTATCAACCAAATCAAAACAAGATTAGGACCTTATTTATACTAAACATCTTTAAACTAAAATATTTGTGAGTTTTAAAATGAAACATGTTAATATATATATATATATATATAATAATAATAATTTTCTAAGTATAAAACTGGGAATAATATCATTGAAAACTAATTTACAATATTTTTTCTTGTTTGTGGTGTTACTTGGATTTTACCATATGGTAAGTGGGGGAGCCCTAAATTATTGTGATGGATGTCCATCGTGAGTTGCTCCCAGACATATATTATCATGCATACGTACAAACCATTATTCAACCCAAATTAAAATAAAATTAAAATGATGAGGAATCACGTTCCACCAACACTAGAAAGTTAAAGGCAGAAGAATCTTAACATCCAAGATCATCTATTTGTTTCTTCTATTATTTTTATTCAATGCAACTACAAGGGATTTTATTTTTTGTTTAATTTTCTAATAGAGAAAATATCGAAAATGAAAAATGTATCATGGAGTTAAATCGAATTACTTTTATGATATATATGTGTTTTTACTCATATTTTTTCCTATTCACCAGCATATGCTCACAAGAGTTGGGTTTCTAGTGTGCAATTTCATTCAACATTTGAATTACATAAAATATTTCCACTAATAATATAATTAATATTGGATGATAAATTAATAAAATGCTAAGATATGGTGAGTCTTTCATGCTTGATTGATCAAAAAAATTTGGAGTATTCATTTAACTAGAGTGAAGAATTTTAAGAAAATTAAAACGTTCAATTAGTTAATATCGTGTTTAATAAATTTCATATTTTAATTATATTATCATTTTTTAAACTTTAACAAAGTAATATAGTAAGTTTAAAAACCTTTATATATGATAATTTATAATTACATGTCAATGCAAAAGATACATGCATCATCATCACGCATGATTTACGCACAAAGGCATGGCATATCATGCGCACCCCTCAGCTCTTGACTTTCCATTAACCTGCGCACACTTTCTTATTTACAATATATTTTAGTACTTTCCATTGAAGATTAAAATTACATACTTAACACTAGAAGAGTTTTATTTAAACCTAAAATAAAATAACCAAGTTTTAATATTTTTATTATTTTTTTAGAAAAAAAATTAACAATATTTAATATATAGTTAAGAGTTGGAAAATGCTTTTTATCACGAAATCCTAGGCGTTGGATCATCTCATAAAATTCCCTCGAGATTCTTCTATGCAAATAAAATAACCACAACGCAATAATCAACGAGACGGGAGTCCAATGAACACGTTACACGTGGCGCAACCCCATTGGCTATAAGCCAAAAAGTTAAGCGTCACGATCACTAACGATGGAAACCGGAATCGCGAAATCTCGCTGCGGCTGCATCACGACACGGTATCACCCACTAACCAATATATCGCGATAATAATTAAAAAATGTCACATGTCTAATCAAGTGGGCCCACCCAACTTTCTACCATCATCACTATTCTCGAAAATTCCAAATTCAAAGTACAAAACAAGTTGACAACAATACCCTCAACTTCAATCTAATTTACCTTTTCCCACACCCTGAATCCTATGCTAAAAATAATACCAAAAAAGCAATTTAATCTTAAAAAACAATATAAAAATAAAGAATTTATTGAAAGAAAAAATTTACTTAAGTTTGATCGCTATAATTTTTGCTGAGTCCAATAACTTCCTTTTATAATAAATAAAACAAAATAATTTATATTACAAGAATAAAAATAGAAACTTCAAACGAATAAATAAAATAAGAAAAAAAATGGAGATCAAATGTCAAACAAACTAATTTAGAAATAAAAAACGAACATTCCAAAGACTAAATTCATGTTTAACCTAAAATCATGAAAGCCAACCAAACTAAGAAACAATAATTGGGCAAAAAAAAAGCATTCACTGATTCACATAATAATCACAATAATTTATAAATCCCAACCCGAAATTACAAAAAAGTACATAAAAATTAAGAAAATTATACATAAAAAAAAGGATCACCGAGAATTTCACGTTCCGGTTACAATTTCCCAGATCCCAACCCACGCGCCCGAGTAAAGACGCGATGCGAGTAATTAAATTAACCACCTAACCGCGATTTAAATCTCCAACCGCGTCGAAACGCCGTCGTTTCGTGCCGTTTCGTCTGAGCGATTCGATCGAAGTGTTTTCTCCTCCGATTTTAGCGTTTTCAGACCTTCACGATCTTCGCGGCCTTCACGACGGGATTCTCCCTCGCGATGGCCTCTCTCCCGGCGGCCTTGTAGTCGTAGGAGCAGTCGTGGCGGTCGCTGTACCGGTGCTCGGCGCAGAAGAGGTCACCGCACCGACAGCGGAATCCGGTCAGCCCGACGCGCCGCCGGCATCCCGAGCACCGGTTCACCGCGCGCTTCGGCTCCGACGCCGCCGTCCGGTCCGCGTTCGCAGCGTCCTCTAGAGGAAGCGAGCGCTTCGGCGAACGCGACGTCGTGGCAGCGGGAGTAGCAGCGTCGAAGAATCTAGAAGGTTCGGAAATGGAAGTCGCGGCGGCCGTTGTGGCTGTGGCGCAGGGGGTGATCGGTTCGGGGACCTTGAACTCGGTGTCGTTTTTCTCGGCTTTCTGAGCCATTACTCTGCGTTTTGGTGAGAAAGAAGAGAGAGAAAGAGAGAGATTATTGAGATGGGAAATGAGAGAGAGAGAGAGAGAAAGGATTTGTAAAAGAGAGCGATGAGAGGTTGGTAATGAAAGGAGAGATAGAATATGGACGTCGTAGAGACGCGTATGGAAAGGAAACTTTCTTTTCATTCATTATCGCTGCAGCAATGCAATTACCAACTTCTCCACTACCTTTTTTTTATTCATTTTTTAAATTATTAATTACTGCTATTATTTTAAAAGGAAAAAGTTGAACTACACATGTTTGGCTTAATGAAGTAACTTGTTTGGAAGATGGATTGATCCAAACATGTTCACTCCAAAACTTGAACATTTATTCCGCGGAACTAAAGTGGAAAGACTTTAGGATAAAATTAATTTAGGGAATTGTTATATATTGTTATTGACTTTGCAAGAAAGGGTAAAGTGGGAAAAGGAGGATGAAAAAGGGTGAGCCGTGCGTGACAAGAAGGGAGAAGCTAGCCGCCAAATCTGACCCTCGTTTTCTCAGAGGTCATTTTCGTCCATATTGTCACTGACACGTGTACTTCGCACACTTGGTGCCCGATTCAGCATTTACCACTCGCTTCTCGCACGTGTCACAGCATCACCCGTCCTAGTGAAAGCGATGGGAGCGTGCCGTGTTTTTCTCATTACGTGGACACTCTCAACATTGGGTCTATTCAGAGACGAGAAGTTCCAAAAGAAGTTTAAGAAAATTTATGGAAATTATTAAACTGTTTCATTTTTTTATTTAGTAAAATTAATTTTCTATTTTATTCAATCATTAGAATGCATAGATTAACAAAAAATAATAATAAAGAGGGGATTGGTAAAGGTGTATTATTCATATTTTGATGTAATATAGAAGTGTTTTTTCATTATTTGTAGTGTAAAATTTAATGCTTAATGTGAGTTTGTTAACTCATTAATAAACGTGTTGTGGAAAAATATAATACTAAGTAATAGTCGAGGTTATACTATCATAACTGCAATAGTTTATAACTGTGATGTGAATTTTTGATACAGAAATGCATATGTAAAGTAATCACAATTACAAAAATAAATGCTAATAGTTAGAATAAACATATATTTTTTTGCATTTAATGTGCAGACATGTAATTTTACGTTACAATAATTGTAACCAAATGTTGAATCTAACTACCTAATGTGAAACAGAAAAAACGAAAAGACAAAAACGGAACATATTTTGAGGAAAAAAAACAAAGGCTTTCCTGATGCATTGTAAACGTGTTGATGACCCGTTAGTTCAATGTTGGTGGCTTGGTTGAGAGAGTAGGATCCTAGGTGGAGAAAAAAAGAAAAAGGTATAATATTATGCTACTGCCACAACCATTTCTGATTTTATGCCATCCACGACTCATGGCACCTTCTAAATTTTCATGTTTTACAAATGTAAATTCCATAATCGTATTTTAAGCAGTGGGGGAGCTTTGTTGGGACTGAGAATGATCTTTCGCACCCCAGATTTTTTACACATACATATATACAAATAAAAATAATTTTTTAATTTTAATATATTTATATATTTAATATTTCTAAAACTTTTCTACATCAATTTTTTCACTTACAAATTTTGTAAAGATTCGTCATGGTTTTAAGACTATGATACATAGATTTTAACCAATTAGAGCCACTCAATTACCATTCTCACTTCTCTGTTTAAATAATATTTCTTTATTTATTTTTTTGTCATATCCCATCGTCATTCATATCATTTATTTTTCTCTATTTTGCCTTTCAATCTCTTCACTCTACCTGTTTAATTTTCTGACAATTTACAGAGCCGGAATTTCCAAACGTAAACAACTGTAGTTTTAGCTTACCACATTTACACGGCTGAGGCATGTCCAAATCTACAAGCAAATCTGAAATGAACAAAAAACAATAAAGAGGTAGGTTTGAGCTGGTAATTTAAACCCTATGCATGCAAAAACTTGAAACAAAAAAATACAAACCATATTTTTAGCCCAGCCGTTAACAAGCTTGGAGGCACTGTATATTTTTAGCCAAAATGCTAACAAATTGGGTTGCAAACATAGACCACTAATTTAATTAATCACATAAGGTACTTTCTGTGAGCTCTTCTACACCATACTACTTCGTTGTGGGTTGCTTGGAGTCATGCTGTTTTGAGTTGCTCCGGGTTACTCATACATGGAGCATGACTTACTCTGGCTTGCATGTCTATGACATTAAGTTTCTACAGACAATTGCATTCATATAGAAAGTGAGGATTATTTTCAGTATTGAACTAGCCTTGGGCACCGTCAGATACATTTCCTGAATCAATATTCATGGGTTGGGTATTCTTGTAGCCACTAATCTCATCCTTGTAACGTTTTTTATCCTCTCGCGCTTTTGCCTCGTATGGCTCCTTCTCTTCCGCTGCGCATTCAACAGGTAAAACAATATACAGTTCAGTCAATAAACATAATAAAGCTCAAATGACGAATTAGACATGGTGGAACTGCATGAAATTAAAAATTGGCAACATTGTATACCTGACATTTTTTTCCATTTCTCTCCTAGTACTCTTCCCACATCCGTAAATGAGATTCCAGGGTTAGTTTTCTTGAGATTCTGTCAAAAAATTAAAATACTATCAGAAATTATAGTGTAAAGAGAATTCAACTTTTATAAACCCCTGCTTGACCAGTTAACCGTTTCAAGTAGATTTTGTGAATTCTTAAAATAAAAATAGATATTAACAATTTTGCTAAAGGTAGTAGTTGGCTACAGTTAGTTTGGTGCAAGAGTCCAGACTCCGACCAGACACATTGGAATGGTACACACCTATTTAAAGCTTACTTGCATTAATTACAGGTTTTGCCGGAGGATCTCAACCTTATCTATTACCTAACATTGTGATTTTTTTTTTCTTTACTTAACGCATAAACTTCAATTTCTAGCTGAAAGGGATTAGGAAGGGATGGCAATGGAGGATTGTGGGTGGATTATGTGGGTTTGGCTGTAGTGATTTAAGAAGAAAGATTGGTAAGCTTCAGGGTTGCGATTTTCCTTGGTGATGTATGAAGAAGGAGAAGAAAGGTTAGCTGGTTTTTGAGAGAAGACCATATGACCTCTCCGAGGACAAAAGTGATGGATGACAATCAACTATGCCATGGACATAATAATTATGTTTAAGAAATCATATATTAGAGGGATTTTGAGCTTCACAGTTCATTGATGGTTCATGATGCATATGACCTACATAATTGATTGTGTAAGCATTCTATTTTGGCTCTTGTACTTCAGCTATGGTGCATAATCCATTCTGGTGTCCATAATCCATTATGCAACCATACACACTTGACTTCAGCGTTTATTTCACACAGCCATTACCATTTTATTTGCCCTTGTTTTTAAATAAAATCAAGGGTATAAGAGCATTTCACAACAAATTCTCACTTTCGTCTTCTTTACAGTCAAACACATATTCATTCAAATTTTCTACTTATTTTTTCTCTCTTCCCACTCTATTTCACTTCATTCAAACAACTCCACTATTAATTTATGTCTCACCTATTTCTTTTCTCTTCCACTCTCTCGCTTTCTTTCTCATAATCCAGACTGATACACTATAGAAGAGAGAGGCATTGAAATAAAACCATGCATTTCTAAGATAACATAGATGCTTTATTTATATTTAGAAAAAGGAATCAATATAATAAATAGAGAAGAGTTGATATCTTCTTATAATAAAAACGGGGTACGACAATAAAAAAAAATGTTCCAATAATACATATATAATCTAAATATTCTTAATTATATAAGATCTGCTCCTCATTTTTATAATTATAACATGGACAAAAGCTGAGTTTTTTAATAAGCACTTATGGGAGAAAGATATAAGTAAAAATAAATTTAAGATTTTCATAAGTTAAAAATAATTTATACATAAACCAATTTGTAAAAACTCTTTTATATTGTTTGTTTTTCTCACAAAAAATTAACTTAAGTATAAGCTTATTTCATTTTTCCTTCGAAAAATACTAATGCAGAAGTTTGTGTAATTAGCGTGTACATTGCCATTGTAATTTGTAAACCCCAAACTAGGCTGGGCAGCCATCATAAGTTTGGTAACCATACCAGCACCGATGTATAAGACTAGGAACAGAAGATACCTCTCTTTCCAATTTAGAAAAGAACATGAAACCAGACATTGCCCTTTTGGGTGCATTTGGGTCTTTTTTCTTCTTCTGTTTTTTCTTTTTTCCATCTTCATCATCTTTTGATTTCTTTTTAGAAGTAGATGCCTTAGAAGGAAGGTCCTTCTTCGTTTCCTTCTTCGCAGGCTTCTGAAAATTTGCCATCATTAAGGTATCAGCCACACCATAGATTTAAGAGTAGAGAAGTACTACTAAGATAACAAAGGAAAAAAGAAAATCAGGAACCTCTTTCTCATCGCCACTTTTACTGGCATCAGAGTCGTCTGCCCCAGAATCATCAGTAGGAGAACCTTCATCATCCTTGTCAGCAACAAAATCTGAATCCTGTAGACATTTGCCACCATTTAATGAATATAGAAACAAGACTAGAAAAACCCTGCCACAGTAAGCTCCCAAAGACTAAATTTGAGCAACTTGCGTAGAGTCCTCCAGCCTGAATATATATGTACAGAAGCACAGAACAAAGACAAACACAAGTACACACAATAGAAGTCAAAACATAGAACACAAGAAATAGACACTTAAAATAGGCGAAAGGTCAGCTGCAAAATAAGCTCAAGAATTGCAAAAAGTGAAATGAAAGCTCCGAGTTCACTGAAGTTTTTTCATGCCCCAACTATATTCAGATGTTGGTCGGCATAAATAATGTCGCCTCCTTGATTTCTAAAACTAGAACACAAATTTACAAAATACTACACATGAACTAAAGATAAGGATGCAAGTCATTTAAAATATCTGTTTGATCACCTCCTCATCACTTTCATCGTCACCAGCTGCATTTTTTATGCGCTCAAGATGTGGATCAACAGCATCGTCATCGTCATTCTCGAGAACCTTCTTTATACCAGCTGTAGGTTGGCCATCTCCTAAGTTCATAATTTTCAAGCCCTTTGAACTGCATGTGCAGGTAAAAAACAGTTGTTTATAATTTATAAAACGGTTAATTGTACATAAAATTTGGCAATGAGCTAATATTTACCTAATAAATTCATACAAATTGTGGTACTCATTTCTCTGTATATTACGGAAGAGATGCTCTTGTTCAGATTTTAGTCTGATAAGAAGGTCAAAATAATGCATATTGGAACCGCCAGCTGCATGCCTCTCGAATTCCACATAGTCAATCTAATAGGAAAGGAGAAAACAAGTAAAACCTCATTGTTTAAATATCAGATGCTATCAACCAGTAATTGATATGTGGTGGCCTGCAAGCACAATCCATTACCTCTTCATGAAGAATAAGTGTCGGAGGCTTGGGTAGAAAGAAGAAGCTCTTCTCAAGGGGATACAGAATTCCATCTTCAGCTTTCAAAGATGATTTCACAGCATAACCATCCTGACAACTCCTAAATTTTCCAGGCTTAGTGACTTTGGCACCAGACAAGCCACGTAATATTGTAGTGAACACCTCATGAATAAGCCCCTGGTTGTGAATTGAAAATGAAACACGTCAGCTACTGCATCATGTCATATGCATGATCAACAATTACTAAATTCTCACATCACTCAATCTTTGGAAATATACAATGCAAGATGCTCTTTTTCATTTTCCCAAGCAGTCCTTAAAGAACAGTATCTCAGGGGTTTATATATGGACATATGAATCAATTATGAACAGTTTTAAGCAATACCTTATAAGACAGCTCTAACTTGTCCTTGTACTTTGTGTTATAAAGATCTTCATTCATTGCCAATTCACTTTGGACAACATAATCAGATTCAAACTATATAGAAATGAGAAAAACAATGTTAAGTTCATAAACAAATAAAATGCACATCATATAATTTAGCAAACCAAGCAGCAATTACCTGCATCACAATATGAGGGTACAAAGTTTGTCCTTTCCGAATGGGGGGATCAAGACTAATAATGACGAAGGTATGTGGTTGATTAGACTACACATAGATATGAGAAATCGTCACTAAACAAGTCCAAAAAAGAATCAATTTAGTGGTCACCAAATATGAAAACAAATATCAGTCGAGTGAAAGTACAGAATCAGGAAATGAACCTTAGGAAGTAAAAACAGGCGAACCACACTGCTATATTGGATTTTGAAATCATTAGCCTGTCCCTGAAGCCGCAAGAATGACATGTGTAACTCAACAATGTATCGTCCTCTACATAAAAGAACAAAGTTTTATTATTAATACTTAATTGGAAGGACAATAATACAAGTGGTATGTATAAACAATGAGAAGCCAAAAGCCCAAAAATACTTGAATATATGTATATGCCTTTAAATACATTTACCTTGGTGTAAGGATCGCAATACTCTCAAATGTAACAACAGCATCTTCACCTCCAGCACCAACATCAGCCATAGACATTATTCGGCTGCGGAAAACCTGATGCAGAAAAGACAAAATATCAGTTAACCTATAAGTTATTATATTATAACACTGGATCTTTTATTTCCACAAAACTCACCTCAGCAGGAGGAGTTTTTTCATCGCCAACAAACTGGGTGTTGGAACTTGGTATATGGAAACTTATCTCCATCAGTGAATCTTTCTGATAACATAAACAGGATTGGATCATAAAAAGAATGCTCAATCATTGAAAATTAATACGTTAAAATGCATGAAAACGTAGATATACCTCATTAGCTCCAGTTGTGTCATCCACGTGAAACTCCAAGAGCACATCATTCTTCCCTTGAAGCTGTGTTTGAGAGACATCTGCTAGCGACACCTCAAAAGCTTGCTTTGAACCAACCATGAAAGCCAACATATTTCCTGAAATGGAAATAGGAACTTAAAGTTCCACTGTTCCACAAGTAGAGTAGTATAACTATAGAAATGGTCAAGTCAGTTTTATCATTATCAAACGAGTTGCCCAACATAAAGAGAAATGATTTTATTACAAAAGAAAACAAGAATGGGAAAAAGTTACTCTATGAGCAGTCAACCACAGTCACCACCCAAACACTACACATACAAAAACAACTTTCCTATCTCAACAACTTTTTTCCACTCAAAATTGCACTTAATATGATTACCAAAGTGGAGGCAGTGGCACCTAAATCCATTGTTTGGGAAAGTTTTTTACCTTCACTTTCAGTTGTTTTTATGAAAAATAAGTTGTTAATAAAATAAGCTGGATGTTTGGGATATCAGCTAAAATGTAGTAAAAATCCTTTTTTCAAAAAAAAAAAAAAAGTTGCTTCCATGAATCCAAAGTTCTGTACCTTGTGATATTGATTTTTTGTTGTTGCAATAAACAAATTAAGTTAAAATCCCTTTTCAACAAAGTTAAACAAAAACTGGTTCTAACTATACCAGTTTATAGTACTGAATGATTATTGAAATAATTTAATTTTCACAATTGTTAACACAACCTTAGAGTATAACAAAAAGAAAATAAGCAACTGCAAATTGGGGAAGAAAAAGAGTAGCATGGCAGCACATAAGTTCTCAGCCTTTCTTCATATATGGAAAACATCCAGCAATCTACAAGATAAATCAGTGCTCTCCAAATAAAAACTGGATGATATCAAATGAATTTCTTTGAAAATAGGAGAGCTTTATCCTTTTCTAAAGATTTACATACCATTTCTTCATGGGTGCTACTGAATCAAACAGAATACAATGTCAAATTAACTTTTTTTCCCAGACACTAAATCACCAAATTCACGGCAAGTAAGGATGACAGAAGAGTTTAAGATATATGTGACAAATCATGCGGAGAATATCAATCACAAGAAATAAGTCAGTTCATGTAATATAGCAAACCATTTAGATCAACTTCTCCCCAATTCCGTCCGCTAACAGAAAGCTGCTTGTCCCGTACGGTTATTCCACAAGTGTTTTGGAAAAAGTTGGTCAAACTTGCAACATCCTGCAAAAATGCATAAAATTACGACATAAGAACGAAAATTTTGATAGCAATTGAAGTCCAACTCCTGAGTATTTATATCTGCCAAAGTGGTAAAAAGCAACAGAATATAAGAAACCAAAGCTATGAATTCATTTTTGCACATCCAACGTAACTGCACATTCGGGAGGGGTAGAGGGAGTAACCTGATCACGGAATCCAGTGAACTTGTAGTACAACCCATCTTTAATTTGAACACCAAGTTGGTTAGACCTTGGAACCTTCATCCATGTGACCCGCTCTATATCAGATGTCTCAACTTCAATTAATTTACCACCGCCCTGTCTCTTCCATACTATTCCTCCAGAGTATATTTTTATCTGACCTGGATTCTGCAACCTCACAGCAGGAGAAGAAGTGTCATACATCTCCACTGCCAATTTCAGTCTCATTCACAAATTTACTTAAAAAAAAATTCAATTCTTCGGCTCTAATTCCTATTAACTTTGAATTAAAAAGCAACGGATTGTAAAAACTTGACATGGAACACGCAGTGCAACTGAGTAGGGCCATGCAGATTCAGTCTGTTCCTACCGATACTAAATTAATGGTACATATTACATCACACCAAATCAAATAACTTTTTACTATAGAAGATAGAAAATTTGGAACAAAAATAGCTCATTCAATTTCATCATACTACACAAAGATTGTATCCAAACATGCCCATATTTAGAATAGGGATAAAATGTGGAAATTAAAAGGTTATAAATCAGTCAACTCCGCCATTTTTCCAAACAATAAAATGAAATCTTTGTTCCATTTCATTCTAAAACATCCAAACAATGCAATGGTATTTTTATTTCATTCCAATACACCCCATTCTGCTCCAATTAATTCCATTCTATCCTATACCACTGATTCAAACATAATCACAGATTCTCGAGAATATTTTCTATAACTTGTACCAAATCATTGAAAACTTGCATTCCCGAACTCTTATTCCCGGGAATACTTCTTCAAAACTTTTACCAAACATGTTGCATTCTCAAACTGACATTCCGGGAATTCTTCCAAGACTCGCTGATTCAAACACAGGCATAGATTCATGGAAACATTTTGTTATAACTTCCACATTACACGGAGAAGAGTAGCAAAACGAAGGTCAGAGGGATTACGGTGCCTCCACGGCCTCCGAGAGTGATGTTGTTGAACTGATGGCCGTCCGTCATGGCTGAAAATCAACGATAGCGGCGAAATTCACAAATGAAAAAACAATGCAGCTTAACCGCACGTGCACAGCCACATCAGAAACCGCCGTGTGAGTGAGAGAGAGACGTGAAATCGCTGAGAAAACAAAAAAACTGAAGAAAAAAAAAAATCAGTGCACAAATTACAGTGAAAAAACTGAAAATGTGACAGTGAATAGAAAAGGCAAAATTGCTGACATGTTCACGAAGGAGAAAAGTGTGAGAATAACGAGGTTTATTTGTTGTTCTTGCAATCAAAAATTGGTTGAACACCGAATTTGGTGCAGTGAGACGTGGAACACGCCAACCGCAATACGAACGGAACCAAGTTCTTCATTTCTTATTATTATTATTATATAAATTATAGATTATTATTTATGTTATACGAATTATATTTAGATATAGTTATTTAAATGTTTCTCCTGATATTTTTACACGGTGCAAATAATGATAAAATACGTAATTAATTATTTTTTTTTTGACAGGTCAAAATAAAACGTAGAAAGAATAAAAGGTAAAATACATTTATTTATTTATTTATTTTGAATCCGAAAATCAGGTGAATTTAGAAGTGACTGCAATTCCCACGCCAACAGCAACAGCCAAAACGCACAGCATCGAAACCACGCGAGCCCTAGCGAAGAGCGCGTCCAACTGCTTCGCGGTTTGGAGCGTGAGCGTGAGGATCTGCAACCGCCCCTGCTCCTCCATCTTCCTGAAGAACTGAATCGGCTTCAGCGCGCGCCGCAGCATGAACGCCACCGAGAACGGAAACGCGAACGCCACGAGGCTCTGCACGGAGACCTCCGTTACGGGGTCCGATTTCGTAAGGTACGTGATCCACGCGCCGAGAGTGAGGTTGACCAGAGCCATGGCGGCGAGCGCTTGGCTTAGCCTGTACATGCTCCTCATCATGGTTTCCAGCACCACGCGCGTCTCGGTGGCGAGTGCGGAGAGGTCTCGTTCCACTGTGGGGCCTTCGATCTCCTGGTGCTTGAAGTTCGGGTTTTGGCTCGGGTATGGGCTTTGGGCTTGGTCGGGGCCTGGGATGGGCTTGCGGGCTTCATCGGAGTCTGGGGAAGAGGAAAAATGGTTGGATGAGAGAAAGGTGAAGGGGATGAAAGGAGAGACTGGGTTTTGGGAGGGTTTGAAAATTGGGAAAGTAGGGTTTTGGGAAAACGAAGATGAAGAAAAACGATGGCGTTTTAGGAGCGAGGAGGTTAGGGTTAGGGTTAACCTTAGTCTTCGTGAAATCATGGCGGCCATTAGAAGGGAGTAGAATGTGGAAAACTGAAGGAAAATCTTCTTCTGGGCTTCTCAATGTGGTGTTCTTCCTTCTCGATGTAGATTCAACAGCGAAGAAAAAATAGTAGCAAGTGGGTTAATTACATTTTAAAAATGTTTAAAGTTACTGAAATTGAGTTTGTAAAAAAAGTTTAATTAATTAAAAATAAACACTGACTGAAAATTCTTGTTTTATGTTTTGAAAATATTTGTATAATCCAATTTGTGTTTTCTTTTAAATGAGGAGTGAATGCTTCCGAGAATCAAAACTGAATTTTAAATTACAGAATCAAGAATTCAAGATTATACTTTAGATTATATAATAAATTTTGACTTTCGAAATACAAATTCGTATTTAAGTTTCTTCCATTATAAAGTGTTACATCTTTTTGAATATTTTTTTGTCACTATTTTATTGTTGATTGTTTTTAACAAAATCCAAATTTTGAAGTAAAATACTAGATTAAGTTGACCTGTCATTAGACATCGATAAAATGTTTTATATTGTATATTTAGAGACAATAAAAGGTGAATAGGTAGATGATACGATGTTTAGAAAGATTATTCAGATTTTTAGAAACAAATAATTAAATATTTTAATTATAATTTATATGTCAAAATATCTCTAATAAACGAATCTACATTCATATTATTAGTAAAAAAATGAAAATATTTATTAAGATTTTTATCTTAGACAAAATATCGATAATTCAAAGAAGAAATTATTAAATTGTATTTATTTAATTTAATCTTTGTATTATTAAAATTCATTTCTATGTGCTTTGTATATCTTAATGTACTATTTTCTTATTTTTAAAAGTCTATATGATTGAAATTGAGTAACTTTCAAGTTAGAGATTGAGACCGTTTAAGCTATTTCCATAATTACGAAGATTACCATAAATTTAATTTAAGTCTCTTAAAAAAATAAAAATTTCTATATACTTTCCACTCCTTTTTCAGACATATCACTAGGCTTTCACTCTTTTATTTCTGTATAAATTTAATAAAGCAAATGAATAATTATTAAGTCAAATAGACTATGTAGTAAGGTTCTAAAAATATAGGATTATAAGGCTACAAAACTATATTAGATCACTCATCCTTCAAACATATTCAGGTATCTATTAGAATTAGACAACTTCTTAATTATGATTTGAATTGAAGCAATAATATGTTAGTTGATTAACTTATGTTTTATGATTTTGAACAATATTAGTTTTTAACTTAATTAGATACATATACCAATTTAAAATTTAATAGCATTAGGTCACTAAAATTTTAATATCAAATGTTAGATACCAATTATTTAATTTAATTGGTCACTAAATCCAATCATTACTTCTATTTTATAGTTATTTAACAACCAAAATTTAATTTAGTGACTATTTTGATCACACTTAGCAACCATTTCATTTGATAGCTAAATATTGATCTCTAAATAGTTTTTCTCTTATGATGTATTTCTTTGTTTAAAATGTTATTTGTCTTTAAGAAGTAAGGAATAGAAGAATTATATCTCTTTAATTTTAAAATTTAATTTTATATTATTTTCTATATATACGTAATTAAAAGTAAATGTGTTTATTGGAAGAAACAAATAAAATGGTAAGAACACTCTACGTGATTATAAAGACAATGACTTCTCTCACAAATGTTTATTTTTTTGTTTATATAATATATATCTAGGATTATAAACTATATTCATTATTTAAAATATAGTAAAAAATGTCTTTAAACTTTCAATGTGTTGATAATATGATTAGGATAAAAGCACATTATGTATGAACTTAATTCTTACAACGATGTTTTAGTTTTAGGTTCAATTTGTAATTTCAAAATCAAACTTGATGTATTTTTGTAAATAGCTATATATTTATATAAATTAATTTTACTGATAAAAAAAACTAATTCATAAGAGCATAAAAAAGGAAAGTATAAGCAATAAGTAATAGCTTAGATTTTTTATAGGTAGATTTATATAATTTATTCACTTTGATCCTATATTAAAAGTTTAAATTAGTAGTTTGGTCTGTTTCATAAATTTAATAAAATACACGGACAAAATGAGAAGGAATCAAATCGATGATAATATAAAAAAATAAGGAACTTAATTGAAACTTTTAATAATATAAGAACATAATTAAATAAATTATAAGATTTTGTTTTATGAAATTGATATTTGAAAATTAATAAGTTCCGTTTATAATCATAGTTTTTATTGCAGTTTTTTGAACATTTCTAGAGCTCACATATGCTGGAAACATGAGAGGTTGACTATATTTAAAGTTATTAGAATAAATAATACCATATCACAATCACAACATAAAATAAAATAAAATACAAAAGTTAATTAATATTATAATAATAATAATAATTATTATTATCATTAAT
>Ga0123340_1001205_pt1 | contig 20912 bp, 12 predicted proteins | sample SirMexnodulemix_FD_89961 | JGI IMG/M metagenome (GOLD analysis project Ga0123340, IMG submission 89961) | Root nodule microbial communities of legume samples collected from Mexico - Siratro Mexico nodule mix | ecosystem: Host-associated > Plants > Roots > Nodule | place: Mexico: Nepantla... | reverse complement strand
TAAAAAAATTATATAAAAATAAAAGCAGAGTTTAAGATAAATGAAGAAATAAACAATATTATTGAAAAAAATAAAAAATAGAGATGAATATACAATAAAAAGGGCATAGATAATTATATGTAGAAAAATGGGTTAAACAAAAAAAAATATATAACTAAATTGGATATGCATAAAAAATATGAGAGAATAAAAAAAAGTCAATTTATCTCAAATTTAATTTTTGTTGAGGGGACATGAAATTATTTTTAGTTCTTACTATTATAAAATACAGGAGAGTAAATAAGAAGAAAAAGATTGGTGAAATAATAGAAAATAACACACACATCTTCATTATGTTAATATGCATATTGAAATTTCACGATACCAAAAAGTTTACAGTACTCTTCCTTCGAAAGAAAAATGTATAGAAATTAAAAAGAAATGTGCATACAAATTTTGAAATAATTTTAGTAAAAATGAAAAAAAAAAAAAAAGAAAGAGGACAGATTTCCTGAAACATTATTGTTTTAATGGATGACAAATCACAATGCTCTTCCTACTTGTTACTGTAAAAATAATAACAAGATATTGGTTGAAAGAAAGTGATAATTGAAAAAAATAGATAAAAATATATAACTTTCATTTACATATTGATTTTTTTTTTCATGGTATGAAATTTACCATCTTTAATTGAAAGAAGAAATGTACATAAATTTTTTAAATGATTTAATCTGAATGAAGATAGAGGTAATATTATTGAAAACAAATCACAAATTAAGAAGGAAAAATGGATTAAGATCGTCACTTTTGAAAATTTGAATTAATTGAAAAGAAGAAGAAGAAACAACAAAAGAGTGTATCATTGAAGTACATGCACAAAAATAATTATGCTAGAGTAAAAAAATCAAAATTATTTGAAAACATGATTTTTTTAGATTATAAATTCAATACAAAGTAGAATGAAAGAAAAATAAAAATACAGAATGTCATTAGATTTATTGACTTTGTAACTTATTCTAAGTTTCTTGTCTTCTTGCTTACCTTGAATGATTTTTTTATTTAACAAAATAACTGTAAAAATTAATAACGAGAATAATTCATCAAGTAAATGACCTAATTATATTTATTTCGCAGCATGAATATATTAGGGTGGACCATCATGGTATCTTTCGGAATGAACGCCGCCACAAGGTTAGGTTTGATTCCACACCGCTTACTTTATACTAAGTCAAAATATTAATTGTATGCTAAAGGCATTTATTCGTTTATTCTAGTGAATATAAAGTTAAAGTATATATTTATCTGTTTTCTCATAACGTTATATAACTCTGAAATACATTTTAATTGTAAAAAATATGTATTTCCATGATTTATGTAGCTTTCAATCCCATAATAAAAGATGAGATATGTCTTAAATTTAAAAAAATATTTTATATAAAAAGGGATAAAAATTATTAAAATATTAAAGTGTTCAGGATGTATTCAAAATATATCTATAAATATATTTATACAATTGGTTAATGTAAGATTTGAATGAAAATTGGCAGTGTGAGAATATCAAATGAACTAGGGGCACATCATCCAAGAACAGCATTATTTTCTCTGGTGGTTGCTGTGATTAATTCCATGTTGATCGGACTATTTCTGTCTTCTGTTTTGATGATCACACGGAATGAGTACCCTGCTCTGTTTTCAAACGACCCAGAAGTACAAGATTTAGTGAAGAAGCTCACACCATTGTTGAGCTTCTGCATTGTCATTAACAACGTTCAACCTGTTCTTTCAGGTAACATGGATTCAAAGACTGAAACATTCTAGTTTTCTTCGATTATTGCATGTCTCACTTTGAATTTTGTGCAGGAGTTGCCGTTGGAGCAGGATGGCAAGCTCTTGTTGCTTATGTAAACATAGGATGTTACTACCTTTTTGGAATTCCTCTTGGTCTCTTATTGGGTTATAAGTTTGACCGTGGTCTTAAGGTAAACCATTATATATATGATTAAATTATTGTATATAAAGTGAAATTTCAATTTTTGAAAACTTATTTAGTGAAAAAGGTTAGGGAAAATTTACCATATTGTTTATTGTTGGATGTTAGGGAATCTGGCAAGGAATGATATCAGGGACTGTGCTACAAACAATTATTATTTTGGTGATGATTTACAAAACTAACTGGAATAAAGAGGTAAAATAATAATAGTATTCAAATATTTTTATTGTATATATATGAACAGTTGCAAGTTCAAGTGAATTCTTTGTTTTGAGCATACAAACAAATTATAATTATTAATTGAAACTAACGAAAAATTGCAGGCCACCCTTGCTGAAGATAGGGTACAGACATGGAGTGGACATAAAATAGCGAACGACAACGAAGAAGAAACATGAATATTGCACTTGGAGAATTGGTACCGTAAGATGAAGTATGACATTTGAACTCAGCTCAAAAAAGATTTACCAATTTCTATAGGGATATTCACAACTTTTGATGGAATTTAAGTATAATGAATTTGAGTTTCTTGAAGTTCTAACTAATTTATTTCAAAAAATGTTTCATTTAGGTAAAAAATTGTGTTTTTATCAAAACGTGGAGTGTCTTTGACCGTGCTGTTGGCAAGGTGATGTCTTTGTATTGAGTGGCAAGGTGATGTCTTTGTGTCAAGTAGCAATGTGATGTCTCTGTGTTGAGCGGTTGACTCTGAAGAGATGAACTCTAGAGAAGTTCGTTCAAAGATCGAATGAAGATTCATAGAAGATTCTCTTATGGTTAAATCAGTTAAAGTATTAAATATATTGCTTCAATGTGAGAAGCAAGAATATGTATTAAATTATTAGATTGCACTATCTTAAATGAGAAATGTTTATATAGATTTTTGAGTCTTTATAGATAAAGATAAACATAATTATAAACATAAAATAAATATATTAAATATATATAATTAAGTAGTAAGTAATGCGTTGTTCATAATCAGTTGGTATAAGATTATAAACTAAATTTAATTGATAATAATTGATATTCTTTGAGATATCTAAGTATGTATAAGAAAATAAATTCCCAAAATAACTCTTATTAAGTAAATGAATGGTGTCATTAATTCTTTTATGGTTTTGTAGAGATCTTGAACTCTATGACCAACATTTTCATCCTTTTATATAAATAATCAATTTTTATTCATTTTAAAGTTTATATGTAAATAAGGTTTATAAATAATGAACTTATTCATAATAAAGATGCTCATTTGATATAGGTAGATTATGTCCTAACTAATAAAATTATGGTGAGTTTATTATGGCATGTCAATATGACAACAAATTGAGTGAAGGCTAATTGAGGTTTATTTGTCCTTTTGATGTTGAATTGTTAAACACTTCATTACATCTAATGAAGTTTTAATTTGATTAAGGTGATAGGTGTATGAAAATGATACACTATTGAAAGCACACGACTTCAAATGATATCCACTACGATGTTGGTCACATCAAGGAGTTGGAGAAGGTCATGGTAAATCATTAATTAGTTATCTTTGTGAAAGTAAAAAAAAAATAAAAGTTTAACTTAAATGACAATTTTTTCAAAGAGGATTGAGTGTAGTAAAGAAGGGAGACTAAGTAAAGGGTTACAAAATTTGAATAACTTTTCAAGACTACAAACTTTTAAGGTTAAGGAAGCAAACTAAGGTGGCATCAAAAAATACTATAAAGCTCCAAGAGTCATTTGAGGAACCCAACAAAGTGCAGGTAGAGCTCAAGGCTACACTATATAAAACGCATATAGCTAGTTTGAAGATCTACGAAATATATTTTAAAAAAATGATGTGTCTAGATGCCTTCATTAAACATGAGCTAGATTTGAAGCTCTTCAACTTGTAAAAAGATATACTAGAGGACAAATTTGTTGACCATTAGAAACTAATGCAATTCATTTATAATTTTGTTATATATGAACAATTTTATTCATATATGGATGCAATCTCCTTAAGTTTGATGTTTTATTACTGATTTGTGTATATAGATAAATTTATCCAACTTGTTTAATATAACATTATAACCGAATCATTTTTTTACTATACAGTAAACATATAACTTGAACAACAAATATATGCTAAATTTAATAAAAATATTATGCTAATACGATAAGTTACGTCAATTACTTTTTATTGGACATGCAAATTCTATATAACTATATTTTTAATATAGTTTCGATTGAAAGGTTTGTGATACGTTAATATTAGACTTCCTCAGTATTGATTTGTAACCGTAATATTTTAAAACTTTTACTAGTTTGTGACCATAAAATTGTAAATTTTTTAATATTAATCTTATGTGTTAGAGTAAAGTTTATCAAACTCCATTTAATTTTGATTAAGTGATTTTAAAGTAAAGTATAAAATGATTTTATAAAACATCAAATCTCAAGAGATGCAAGTATTTCGTTTGGCTGACTCAACAAAAGCAAGTATAAAGTAAGATTTATATATCTTGTAGTGTGCATACTATATTTTACAAATCTGAATAGTGATTTTGGGCAATTTTCGAACTTTAAAAAGGTTATCTATAATAATATATTCGCATAATTACTTTAATCTAAGAGGGTCTTTTGAACCCCACTTAAAAATGTGGTTTATAATCACTGTTAGATCATCTTGTAATAAATCATTACAAGATAAATTATTATCACTAAACTTGATATGTAGAACATATTTGAGTAGTCGAAAATATTTGAAATGGTAACCATCATTCCATATTACTTTATTTTAATCTTTTTCTAACTACAATTACAATATAAACAAATAAATAAAGGCAATTTAATTTATTAAGTGACTTTATATTATATTATGATTTTCACGATTACGATAATATTTGAATTAGTTAATTTAAAAATATTTATAGAGCTTTGTAACCAACTTCCAACTTCCATCGTATATGTCCAAAGTAACTAAATATTTATAAGAAGATTGGGAAAAGGTTGTGAAAGAGTATTTTATCCTATACAATACTCAATTTTGATCATAAAACATCTAAATTTCCATGATATTTATCAAATAATTTTCTACTTTAATTTAAATATTTATCATAATTAATTTAGATTTTTTTTTCATCTCTCAATAAATGAAACTCAATTTAGCCTAAGTTACAAAACATTATCCAAAATTTATTATACAAAAAACCTAATTACATCTTAAGAAATATAAGCACTAAAATATTATTTTTACAAATGAAAAAACAAATTTATAGTTATAAAATTAATTCTTAAATTTAAATTGAAAAATTAAATTACTATATATAACAAACTCGGTTAATACAAACATAAATAAAAAAAAGTTTAAATAGTCACATACATAAACACTTAAAAAGAAAATTCAAATGGTAATAAAAAAACTTTAATTTGAAAAATACAAATAAATAAAATCATCTTTAGAATAATGACTTTTATTAAAGAAAAAGTCATTATCTTTATAAGATGATTACTTCTTAATAATAAAAATCAAAATGTTTATTTGGATCACATTTTTCTTTAGAGAAGTCGTACATTCAAAGTCGACATACTCATTTCTTTTAAATATTTTGAAAATTACCCAAATCCATAAAATAACAGTGAAAGTGCATCATTTCCATGAAAAAACTTCATTTATGCATTTTACATTTAACTTTTTATTTGTTTTTGTATTCAGGGAATCTGGATTTGAATGAAGTTGAGGAGCATATTGCAGGCTTAAGTTGTTTGGGTGATGATAAACAAGATTAACTAGAAAAGAAAAGAAAAAAAAGAGGTAGGAGTATTCTCATAATCCCTCGTTTATATATAAATTCACGTCAATGCTTGCTTTCAGAGTACATACAATAACTTGTAATCATGAAAGATGAAAAAGAGCATTCTTTGGAAAAGTTGCTAGGAATGATCTCCTTATAAAAAAGACTGTCAGAATGGATCAAAGTTTGCAGGTCACTCTGCCCTACACCATGGGTTAGTGATACGATCCTTCCGACCCAACGAAATGATGTTAGTGACATTGAAAATTATATTTTAAACTCCTGATTTTGTTCTTTCCAGTTTTGTTGGGAGACTTCTCACTTTTGTTTGATCCATTTTTCACACCAAAAGAATAAAAAACAATTTAAAATGCTTTTCCAAAGCAAAAGATTAATAAGGGAGTTAAACCTATGGTTGCAAAAAAACCCAATCTACAACTGCGATATTAAACCATATCACAGCTTTGCAAAAGATAATTCTGCAACTGAGAAAAACAATCGTATCACTGCATTCCAAACACCGAATTCTGCAACCACAAAATGATTCCGTACCACACAGCATTCAAGCGACTGCAACTTCTACCACTCTAAAACCCCGCAATACTAATACTAATTCCATTCAATTACAAATTTAAGCACGTTGTAGCAATGTTTCACAAACATTTACACAAATTCAGAAGCTGTGCTGCAGCAATAAGACTTTCATATCAGAAAACAAACGCTGTCAAACAAACAAAACTTGCTCAACAAGATTACAGTTCATCACATCACTCATTACGTTCCTACAAAACAGTGATAAAACCGCACCAAATATCGCTTCACCAAGGAGAGCTCCAAAAACGTTTTAATTACTCTTACAAATTATCTAATTTGAGATTCTAGGTCAATTTTTTTGAGACAAACCATTAATTTATCCAAATCTGACAATAACAATTTAAAAACGCAATACATCACTGCAATATATAATGTAACAAAAAATATCCGAAACAAAACGAAAATAACACATTAACTTGCAATGTATGAAAAAAAACTGATTAAACCTAAGCGGTGAGAACAACAGCGCCACCAGCTTCTTTAATCTTCTTCTCGGCGATCTTCGAAATGAGCTTGGCTTTCACAACGAAGGGCTGGTTTTCGGGTAGGACGCCTTTTCCGAGGACCTTAAAGTATCCGTACTGTGTAACATCGATGAGAGGGGCAGTGTCCTTCGATTTTAGGGCTTTGTCCTTTACCTCCTGGGGCAGGAGAGACCAGAGCTTGTCGATGTTGACGATGGGGCAGTGGAACTTGTTGCGGAGCTTGTGAAAGTACCGCATTCCCACCTTCCCGAAGTAACCAGGATGGTACTTGTCGAACAGGATCCGGTGATGGTGCATGCCACCGGCGTTTCCCCGACCACCGGGGTGCTTACGGTGCTTTCCGATACGACCGTGACCGGCGCTCACGTGGCCTCTCTTCTTCCTGTTCTTCTTGAATCGGGTCGTCATTTTTCTGCTCTCTGTCTTCGGCCGCACAAGCTAGGGTTTGGTGATAGAGGGGATTTATTGAGTGAGCTTCACATCTTTACTCTTTGGAGTTTGTTGGGCTTTTGTGAATAAGAACTAGTGGGCCTTTTCTTAGAACATCTTGGCTATTACATTATGCACCCCTTTTTTAATGCTCAGCCCCTTTTATTAAAATATCCGTTTTGCCCTTTATGTTTCATAACCCTTTGAAATTCTAGAATGCATGTGTCATCGTAGTCCTTGCTCGTGGAACATCAATACACGAAATAAGTACTATTTTAGGCAACAAAAGATTTCTTTCTCATCTAATTTTTGGTTTTGTTAATTTATTTGTGAAAACAACTACATAAGAATCTTACGAAAGAAGCTTTTCCTGTGCTATTTTTTTTAAAAAATTAGCAAAACGAAAATGAATTATGTTGTATTAAAAGACAGAAAAAAGGGGTAAACAAAATGGTAGAATATAAAATTTAAAGAAGAGAAAAAAACTAGAAAGTGGGAAAGAAGGACGTAAAAAGGTTAGAATAACAAAACACATAACCCAATTGCAATCTAGTAAGACAAGAACATCATTGACTTCAAAACAAACACAGTAGTGGGAACTTATGATTTATTTGCGTTTAACGTGAGGCATTGAACGATGTTTAAGGAGTCCCAGAGGGTAACTCCACCAAGTGTGACTTGTGCACGCCTCATCCTCTCTGCTCTCAGGATATTGCTTAACACACAAGTAATTTTATCTCTGAATTTCTATTTGCAAGAGGTGAATGCAGTGAAAAAAAACAAGCTATGCAGTATACTAGTAAAAACATTTGTAGAATCTTCTTTAACGAATAATAATAATGATAATTTTACACGTGTTCACGTATACAGTTGAAACAGGCACATGTGGAATCAAGAAAATGTGAATAAAAACCACTGTCGCGAGAAAAAAAATCACCACGATAAACGGCGTCGTTTGATGGCGTGCGTTTGTGGTGAAGCTAAAGAACAACGAGTATATTCAACACTGAAGCTGAAGCAACCGTGACCATTTGATTTCCCTCTTCTTTCTTCTCCATACTCATGGTCCACAACAATATACACACTCCTCTCAAGCTCCCACCATTATCCCAACCCCATCTTCCTCTTCCCACGCGCTTCACCACCATGCCTCTTCTACTCGCTCGCACCCCACTTTCTTCACTTCCTCCAATCCCTCGCCACAACTACAACAACAACAACCTTCTAATCGCACCCTCTCAGAAGCGCTTTCCTCTCACTGCAGGGCCAATTCTTCTATCCACTCCCCGGCGCATTCTAGCATCATCGCCTCTGAAGTGCGCCTCCATCAACGGAGTCTCCGTTCATAACAATCCACAAGCTTCCAGAGAACAAGTCTACCCCGCCCAGTTACTTGAGAGGATTCGTAAATGGCTCGACTTTTTACCGTTGATTCTTCCCGGCGGACGTTGGTGGGAATTCTCCGACGACGTCGACGTTCAGCTGGTGGCGCAGCCGGTGACCGTGTGGCGCGCGCTAGGCAAAATGTGGGAGCTTGTCGCGCGTGACAGATGGGTCATCTTCGCTGCTTTCTCTGCTCTCATTGTTGCTGCAGTGAGTACCTTTTTTTTTTTTCCTTTGCTGGTTTGTTTTTATTCGGTTTGTGCCCATTTTGCGGGGTTCGAAGGTGGGGTCAAAGATGTGAGCTTTTGCTTTGTGGGTTTCAGGTTTCAGAGATTTCTATTCCGCATTTTTTGACGGCGTCCATCTTCTCGGCACAGGGTGCGGACCTTACTGTTTTTCATCGGAATGTGCGCGTGTTGGTTCTGTTGTGCGTGACTTCGGGAATATGCAGGTCAAAATCTTGTATGGTCGAATCTCCCTTCTACTTGCTGAAAGTGATATGATTTTTCTTTTTGTTGTTCTTTTTCTTTGATTTGTGAGTCTTAACTGTGTTGCTGGAAGAGCCTTCCAGAAAAAAAATTCAATGGATTTGCTCTTTAATCCTTTTATCGTTATTGAGATCAGTCATATGGCTGATGTTTGACTCTAAGTGTGCGTGGTTGGTTCTACTTTCGAGTAGCTTTTCATGGTTTACGGAGAGGCTAGTAGTTATAAACTTATACAGAATGTTAGTAAAATTGAACTTTTTTTCCTTATTTTCAATGGTGCTCTTAGTTCCATTTCATTTGACACTTTTTATGTTACCGGTGGGATGTGAGTATTCCTAACGAGCATTTTCCTGTGTTTCAGTGGGATACGAGGTTGCTGTTTTGGCATTGCAAACATGATTCTGGTGAGTTTATCTGTCTGATATTTGGGGGTGGGGATTCTATGGTCCATGTAAATACACTAGAGTATAATGGAATAAGAGCTGTAGTTATCAAATTAAGATCATGTCCTTCAGCAATGGCCATTTGCAGCCTCCCCGTTCCTGATGCTTTGACTTTGTTTTTTCTTCGACTCTTCGGTGTAAGTGACTTTTCAAACTTTGGAATATGTGCAGGTTAAGAGAATGAGAGAAACGCTATACTCTTCTCTTCTACTGCAGGTTTGCCTGCACTTAGTAACTGATGCTCTTGCTTCATTCATTTATTTTCTTTGTTTGGTGTATGATTTAACTCATTCAGCAGTGTCCTTGTTGTAGGATATATCGTTTTTTGACAATGAGACGGTAGGTGATTTGACAAGTAGGCTTGGGGCTGATTGTCAACAAGTGTCAAGGGTTATTGGAAATGATCTTAACTTGATATTGCGCAACTTTCTTCAGGTTGATTTAGTTTTGATAGATGTAATGCAAGTAAAGCTCATCTCACATATTAGAGGCTTTAATTGTTTTTCTTATCTTGTTAGGGTGGAGGTTCATTAATCTACTTGTTGATTTTATCTTGGCCACTTGGTTTATGTACATTGGTGATATGCGCCATATTAGCAGCAGTTATGTTACGCTATGGAAGGTAAACTTATGGTTGATTTTCTTTAAATTCACCCTTTCAAAAACACAAAGGTTATTTTGCATTTCTAGTTCCTGCAATTGACTAGTTGAGGTAGCAAGCCTGACGATGAAATATCAACCAGAATGTGGATCAATGCTAATCATGTTGAATTTTTTCTTAATTAATTCAATTAGTAGGACTCTAAATAATCCTTATCTCTAGAAATATGTCTCTGTAAAAGCTAAAGGGCTCTGTCTTCTCCCCAAAATCTGCTACAATGGTGTTATTGAGAATTTGAGATATTTATATATTCGTAAAAGCAAAATTTCAATGCTTTTTAGTTGTCTTCAAGGCTTCTACGGCTGTCCTTGTGTTTCTCCTTTATCCTACTGGTATTGATTTGGTCATATTTTTTGTGTAGTTACCAGAAAAAGGCAGCAAGGTTGATCCAAGAAGTCACTGCTTCGGCAAATGATGTAGAATAAGATACCTTATATTATACTATAATTTGGTGTATGTTTCCTAAATGCGATTGTAGTAACAACTTTTCTCATAGGTAGCTCAAGAGACATTCTCTCTTATTAGAACTGTACGAGTTTATGGAACAGAAGAAGAAGAACATGGAAGGTGATCATGCTATTACAATTATGTCATTTATTATTTTTTGTTCCTTTTATTTCTCTGCCATAACATGCTTGCTGTCCATTTCTATATACAGGTATAAATGGTGGCTGGGGAAATTAGCTGACATCAGCTTGCGACAAAGTGCTGCTTATGGAGTTTGGAATTTTAACTTTAACATCCTTTATCATTCAACTCAGGTATAGTTAAAGGTTTTCTAAAATCATAATCTTTATTTATTTCCTTTTTTCCCTTTTAAGCCTGTAATCTTATTGTTGGAAGAAAGTTTGCTAGGATTAGTAATCAATAAAATTTTTGAAGTTTAGTTAAACCTTTATAATTGACTTGTTTTTTGATTGAAACATTAAATCTTATAGGTTATTGCTGTGCTATTTGGAGGAATGTCTATTCTAGCGGGTCATATCACAGCTGAGAAACTTACCAAGTTTATTCTATACAGTGAATGGTTAATCTACTCAACCTGGTGGGTCGGAGACAATATATCCAATTTGATGCAATCAGTTGGAGCTAGTGAAAAAGTATTCCATTTGATGGATCTCTCCCCTAGCAGCCAATTCATAGAAAGAGGCAAGTGTTTTTAGATTCAAACATTTCACTTGAATAAACAACTTCATATTAGCTTAGTCCTTTTTGTGCTTCTTTTGATTTTGTCAAGTTAGCACCTATCCAGAGACTGCCTGGTCCCTGCATGTTCGATTCTTATTCTACTTGTAGATTGAGCATGGCTATTTTCCCTTGAAATGTGAGGGATAAATTATAATTTTATTAAACTTGCAATAAATAAACTTTGTAGTTTACTTGTGACGAATAAGGATACTCTCACTTTATAACTGTTTGAACGATACTTGCTTGACACTGGTGGTCATCATAAGCAATATAGGGTTTTTGTTTTAAGAAAAACTAGCAACACCTTTAGTGAACTGACTGGGTTATCAAATGAAGCTGTCTCCTGCAGTTATGTCACGTGCCGCTCCCAACTTATTATGCAACTACAGCTTGTGCATCTATTGTTATTCCTCTATCAACATTGCATCAATGAATAAATAATAAGAGAAAATCAAACACAATGAATTCCTGCGTAACTTTTTGTTTGTTTTAATTTTACTATATTGAAGTTTGGGTGTAACTTTGTTGCAGGTATAAAGTTGCCGAGGTTAATGGGGCGTATTGAGTTTCTAAATGTATCTTTCCACTATCCTTCGAGGCCAACGGTAGACCTTTATTTCTCACACCTTTACTTTACCTTAGAGTTGAAGCTATTTGATTTCGTCAGTTCTCCTCAGTCACTTCATTGCTGAGATTTTAGGCACTCCCCTTCCCTAAACAAAATCGGTGCATACATTGTCTTCTTTTTAGTAGTGTATAACTGGAAGTTGTTCATGTATGCAGTGAAGTTGTACAGCGTCTTACATTTAGGAAAATGCATGTTCAATAGAAAAATGTGCTGATTGAGTTTTAAAAATAAACTGAAATTATTTATTTATTTTGAGCACGGGGGCCTGGCTGGTGGGGTTGGATTCTAGTTTGTTTATATGATTTTTCCTCACTATACTACACACCTTGTGCACGCATGCAACTTCAATGCAATTTCTCATGTTATATTATGGATATGATTATCTAGATTTCTCAACTAGGAGTTTGCCCAGTATATTCAATCTAATTGTGCATGTGGGATTAAGATTATCATTGTTATTTGTGAGTTATACTGGCTTAAATAGTGGTAGATATTGTAACAGGTATCTGTAGTGAAACATGTAAGCTTTGTTGTCCATCCTGGTGAGGTGGTTGCAATTGTAAGACACCGCATCTCATCTCTTCAATTCATTCCTTCCATGTACTATGGATGAGATTAATCTGCCGTTTCCTTTGATTTGTGGCATAGGTTGGACTTAGCGGTAGTGGAAAAAGCACATTGGTGAATCTTTTGCTCCGTCTCTATGATACTACAAATGGTCAGGTAGAGTTAGTTTATCTCATTACAATCGAGTGGACTTATGGTTGGCTTTAAAAGTTATTGGATTTACAGGAAATTAATATGAAAAAGAAAAAAGATACTGAATTTTATTATTATTATTATTATTGGAAGGGAAGAGGGACTATTTTGTTTTTGCTACCTCTATTCAATTGGCTGAATGGAAATTATCTTTCTGCCCTAGTAAGATAACCATCATCTCTTCAATTAGATAATTCACATGACATAATTGGATTAATCTCTATACTTGGAACAAGAAGTTCTAAGAGAGCTAATGGTTTTTTATTTCCTGCTTTCTAAGAATGGATATTGACTAGAGATTTCTTTCATAGAATTAGATGTGTAGTACCTATTACCAGTTAGGCTGCCCGGTACTGTTCTTAGAGCAGATAGTATGTTCCTTTAATATCATCATGACACAAAGTTTTGTTGCAGATTTTGGTAGATGATGTCCCTATTAAAGACTTGGACATAATGTGGTGGAGAGAGAGAATTGGATTTGTGGGCCAGGTTTATGTCTCCAGCATAGATAAAATTTAGCAAATATATATTTCTCTTCTCTTACCAAAAGTTTGTTTGCACAGGAACCCAAACTCTTCCGGATGGATATTAGTTCAAACATCAGTTATGGATGTAGAGACGCAAAGCAGGAGGATATTGAATGGGCTGCAAAGCAAGCCTATGCCCATGATTTTATCTCAGCACTTCCTAATGGTTATAAGACACTTGTTGATGATGATCTGTTAAGTGGAGGACAAAAGCAGCGAATTGCTATTGCTAGGGCCCTTCTTAGGGACCCAAAAATATTGATCCTTGATGAAGCCACTAGTGCACTTGATGCTGAAAGTGAGCATAATGTCAAGGTGTGCCACTGAAATTACTAGAAGCCAGATTGCAATTAGGCATGCTAAATATTTAATTGTGAGGAAGATTGGAATGATATTGATGCTTCAGTTTCCATAATATGTAGGGTGTTCTTCGATCTGTAAGAAGTGATTCAGCAACCAGAAGTGTCATAGTCATTGCACACAGGTGATAATTTTCTTGTCAGTGTCAATTAACTGAATTAAGTGGTGTTCCGACTATTAGTTTTGAATTGTATGAGCTGCCTTACAGGCTTTCTACCATACAAGCAGCTGACAGGATTGTGGTGATGGATGGTGGTCAAATTGTTGAGGTTGGTAAACTAATGATTCATTTTGAGTGTCCTAAAATTTCGAACATTGTAAAACTCATACAAAAGGTTAGGTTTGGAAGGTTATGCATGTCCTGTGATTATGAATTTGACTCCTCAAACTCTTCTGCTAGATCGTGATGGATATCATAGGTTAGGACCATGAAGACAGTAATTGTTCAGATACTTCTTTTTAGCATAGGCTGAGCCATTGTTTGTCAGAAAGGTTGTTGCCTTGTGTCCTAGAGGTCAGTCATTCAAATCCTGGAGTGGAAAAAGATCATTTATAGGGACAAGATTTTTTATCTACCATACCTAGACTCCACTTGATTGGAACCTTTTTTTGTTTGATGATATGCAAGATAAAACTCACATGAAGTTACCCTCACTGAACTTAGGAGTAGAATGTAACGTATGAGCAAAATAGCAATTTAGAAAATGTGGAATTAAAGGATAATGTTGAGCTGGATATAGAAGGAAAGTTAGTTACACGAAGGAGTTTGGTGGCATATGATTCAAATCAGAGGGGTCAAAGGAAAAGCGTGAGGCCAAGGAAAAAGAACATCTTATGGAAGAATTATGTGCTATGAGGTTTTTTATACGAGTGGTTTTGCTGCCTATGTGATTGAGTAATGCTGCATCCCAATCCTTTTATTCAAACTCCATTGTTCTGTTCCAGCAAACTGTTATTTCATAAACCATTGTAATACTACATGAGTACCCATTATTCACTAGTTGAACTCATTTGGTTTATTAATATACATGTTTCGCCTTTATAAATTGCGGTACTGTTTCATTGGTGCCTTCATTAACGCCATGGCTGAAAACACAAGATTAAAAGAATTGCAGAATGGAGTGTGGTCACAGTGAAGAACTCCATAAATTGATGGATCTCTTGGAACTTCGTGATCATGAACGACAAAATCATACTCAAGTTCAAGCTCAAGCTCATATGGACCAATTATAGAAATCCTTAGGCATCCTTCTTAAATCTCCAACTCAGTCCCAGTTCCATGGTAGATTGTCATCAACAAATTATTATGCGAAAGATATTTCATTGGAATTTCCTCATTTTAATGGACAATCTTTGGCTCTAGGGTGGATTTTCAAGATAGAGAAGTCTTTTGCTTACCATCATACGCCCAATGATGAGAGAGTGGACATTGTTGCGATTCATTTTGAGAAGGACATTGTGCGTTGGTTTTAGATGCTGTAACGACTCCTTGTAGTTCGTTTGTGGACAGAGTTAATGTGAGCTCTGGAATCTCAGTTTGGACCCTTTCCCTGTGATTGCCCGATGAGTAAGTTGTTTAAATTACAACAAATTGGTACAATACGATCGCTGAGAATTATCTAAATTCATGTCATTAGCTAATTGATCAATTAGGTTGATGAATGAGGCCTTGTTGAATTGCTTTTTGAGTGGCCTTCGTGCTAAAATAAGAAGATATGTGGTAACACAAGTTCCAACCTCATTATTGAGAGCAATGGCTTTTGCAAAAGTATATTAAGATATGTGTTTCTTGTTGCCTTGCTTAAAGTATTCAAGGCTTGTCTTTCCCAAACATATCTGCTGCTGCAGTTAACTACAAGTTTATTTGGTCCATTAGTACATCCATCACAAGTGATACTCGAATCCGTAATTCTCATGCAGTGCCTCAAGTTTTAATACAATGGGGTCTGCTGGATTCTTCGGCTGTGTTGTGTGAAGATTTGGAGGAAATTAAACAGTCATTTCCTCATTTCAACCTTGAGGTCAGGGTTGTTTTCAATGGAGAGGGCATTCTAACGTGTGAGCAAAATAACAATTTAGGAAATGTGAAATTCAAGGAAAATGCTGAGCTGGATTTAGAAGGAAAGGGAACTTGTGATCGGAATCGGACGAGTAGAAGGAAAAGCGTGAGGCATAGGAAAAAGAACATTTATAGGACTGCTATGAGGGGTTGATGCTAGTGGTTCTGCTACCTATGTGATTGAGGAACGGTGCATCCCAATCTCATTACTAAAACTCCATTGTTCAGCAATTTTTGTTATCACACAGACCATTATCTGATTAAAATGGATATATCACATAGGCAGCGTTTCTCTTTGTGAATTGCGTTACTGTTCATAGAATAAGGCTTCTTAAACATCCCGTGCATTATTAAAACTGTTTGGACTTTAAGTGTTTGAATAATACGCGATGGTTTTTTTTTTCACATCCTTTATTTGCCTTTATGGGAAACATAATTTTTCGTTGACATCTGTCCATACAGATTGGAAGTCACAGGGAGCTTCTCTTAAAAGATGGTTTGTATGCACGGCTAACTAGGAAACAGGCTGATGCCATGGCATGATTTTGGTTTCAGAAGCAGATACTCTATATTTCTTCTGGCTTCATTTTAAGGCAGTACAGTGAGGCAGCAACTATTTTTTTCCCTGTTGCTGATCAATGTATTTATAGTACGATACAAGAAAATTGGAGAAATTCAGCAAAGAAGGAAGCTGCAGAAGTTTTGATTTAAAATGCATAGCGGCTTCAGAAAGATTTCACCCTATCAGGTTCCAAGGCAGATTGAAAAGCAAATGTAACTAGGTCATTAGGCGTATTCATAGTGAAGATGCTGAGAAGCGTCAGATGATACTGCCCATAACCATATAGATTGTTCATTTTTTACATGTAATTGAAATATTTAGCTCTTGATGACATTTTCTTTGAAAAATGCCACCTGCCCGTTTCATGACACTTTGTACTTATAATATTGAAGTCTATAAAATTTGAGTTTTCAAATAGTGGAGAACTTTTAATGTAAGAGATTGCGACAGACTTTTAAGTTTATTGGCAGCAAATTTAGCTTTATACAATCACCAATAAATTGTCAATAAATATATAAAATGCCTTAATGCATATTGATAAGTATGAATATAATTTTCTCATTTTTGTTGGTTCATATAGTACGCACATACATACAATATTCCTGTCTTCTGTGGGGCGAAACAGTAGAATATATAAACGGGGTTGCGTCTTGTAATTAATTTTGATTTATTTGAAGAACCATAGCTTAATATTCCCCACTAGATTTCTGTTTATGTTTTCATCAATATTTCCTACTTCCAGTGACACTTCAATTGTTGATGCAGCGGAATTCAAATTATACAGAACGTATTAGACTATTACGCGTGAATGACGCAAATCACACGTCCAATTGTTTTATTTCAAGGTTAAAGACTCGGGAATACGACAAAGTGCTTATTCATATTAACGGCCGAAATTGACATTTGATCCGATAATCTGAAAATACATGGGTAACATGGACTGCATAAAACTTTACTGTATAATTATATCTATTATCTTCACTTATTTTGCATAAATGCTGGAAGATTGAACCTACAAGTATACTTTATTTTCCTTTTTACTTCATACGAAGATAACGAATATTTTTGGAGGACCAAAAACCCTTCAGATGCTTGAACTGTGGCTTATCCAATGCTTCTCTTATGTCGAAACAATGTCTACTGTGGAGAAAGTAACGAGGCAGCAGAATCTTCAGGCTGATCTAGGCAACAAAAATTCCTTGACATATATATACGATGAGCCCAAAAGCTTGGTGATTTCTTATCTGTGCAACAACATGAAACAAACTTGGCATTGTCTTTCCTTGACAGATATTTATTTTATTTATTTTCACATGTTGCTTCCTCCCCAAGACTTATGTCATGAGAAAATGTCGAGGTAGCCAGGTTTTCAGTAGCATGTTCCTAATACAAGAATGTGCCTAGTGCAGCATCAAGTCACGTAGTTAATTTCGAACGTGCAAAGCCTCGTTTACATCACTCTCGTGGTGAAAATGTCAAGTAATACACAGCCGGCCATAAGAAACAAAAATCGCCAATAGTATATAACATTTAAGGGGTATTTCACATGTTCGCATTCAACCAAGCCATAATATAGTTCCACCAATTGTGTCAAGGATGAAACATTTTGACTGCACAACTTTCAGTTGCACCACGCTATGCTGAAGCGTGTTGTGCACTCACTGGGCCTAGTGGAGAACACTGATAAAAATCCAAGGAAGAACAAAGTGAGAGGAACCAAGACATTCCCTGAGGTTGGTTTGCAAACAAAGGATCCATGTGTGAGGATAGTTCATCAGGGTGGACAACAAGAGATGTATCATCATGCATTTCCAGCATCCAAGTTGATGACTAAGTACCCCGGGATGTGTGTTGCAAGAGCACAAGTCTTCACGGCTCCTCATCACTCAGTGCTAAGGCCTGAAGAGCATTTACTTCTTGGTCACAAGTATGTCATAATCTCATGTAAAAATGTGGAGAAGCTGAAGCGTAAACGTCATCAACAAGCCAAAACCAAAGACCACAATGGGGTGGTAACATTGGAACCAAACATCGTTAGGTCTCCTAGAAGACACAAACCAAAAGAGAATGACAAAAATGTGGTAGCAGGCCATGATGTGATGAACAAAAGGATAACTCTATCTCCCAGTGAATGCAAAGTCCGTGAGAATGATGAAGTCAAAGAGGCAAATGGGCAAGGAGGAAAGAATGCAGAGATGAATGTGTCTGTATGTGGAGGGGATGTGGAGGAAGTTCATTGCTCTGCAAAGGATTTTTATGTTGCAAAGGTTATGTCAGCAAACTATTCAAGAAGAAAAGGAATAAAAATGAAGAAACCATTTTGTCCACCTCTTCCTAAGGGAAGATCATATTGGAGTTTGGGATGGCAACCCAGCCTTTCCACAGTGCAAGAACTCTCTCCATGATATTTTTATGGCTCCTCTTTTACAACTTCTATTACTGTTGCAGTCAGGTATTATGCAGACTTACCATTTTTTAATGTTGCTAATTTATACATAGGATATTTGGAGAACTAGGCATAGGATATTTGGAGAACTAGGCATAGGATTATATGCTAGAGGATATATTTTAGATCCTCAAAATAAATAAATAACGTTGTATTGATGCAATCTACAATGTGTTTCTTTTTTTTTTTTTTCTGTTGTTTGTGGTTTACCTTTGAGAAAATATTATGTACTTGACTTGACTATTGACATCTCAATAATAATAATAATGGTTAACTTTTATGTTGTCCTCATGCGGGATTGCTGTGTAATAGTCTCCATTCCATTATTTTGATGGTGACTTTGGTACCAAGTTAATTTCATGCATGTATTTTAAATTAAGAATGGAAAATGATATTTGAACATCAAAATAGTATGAGTAATATCAGATTCCGAAAGTAGTTTCCAGTTGCCATCACATGTTATATTCAGACACATCTTCTGTCTTCTGGTATAATGTGTTTCAGCTCTGTTCATCTTCTTCATTATTCATAACAATAAGAACATAATTTCTCATATGAAATATCATTTTCCACAAAAAAAAAAAAATTATTATTAAGCGGAGAACTGATGTAGACTAAAACAATCCTTGAACATATGAAAGAAAGCAAGCAAACATATTAAGTCCCATGAATCCCACTGCTCTTTTTCTCAATTAGCAAGCAATGCTTTAATGTGTGGACTGAAACAAGATATAAGAAAAATGAGGGAACATAAAGTTCTTCATAAGTACGTAGGATTTTTTCTCAATATCTTTTTGCTAAAGTTTTAGTCTTCATATGAAAAACTTCATAGCTCTGGAGATGCTGCTAGTGCTGGATGGTCCATGTAAGTACTCTCCTTGCTTTTGATTACTGTGCATACTAACATGTATAACTTAATTCACGTATTTGTATTCAATTTATTTCTAAAATTATAAAAATACTTTATTATCCCTCAAGTATACATACAATTAAAAAATTTGTTGAAAAAATTATATTTTATATATAATATAGAAGCATTATTCTTTGATGACTACGAAAGTAACGAAATTGACACCACTTTTATTTGTAAATAATAAAGAGAAATTTATGGTGAGAATGATTTATAATTTAATTTTGTTTTTAAATTTACATTTATACATTTAATGTATTTTAAATACATCATACATGTATCTATCTGTAGGTTATACAAAACGGTACATTTAACTTTATTGACATGATGTGAAGTAAAAGGAACAAACATTGAATAATGTAATGGTGATGTTTTTCATCTAGGTTGCATGCACTTCCATTAAAATAAGTAAATAATACACATACCCACTATTCAAGAAAGAGATTAAGAGCAACTTCCTAAGGAGTTAAAATGGTGCAAGCAATTGGTTCATTTAATGTGTTCGAACTCTTGAATGGTGGTCCACAAAGCATTCAGGAGCCGAATCAACCTATAAAATTTCGATATTGTCAATTTTACCTTTTCTAAATCATATTTATTTACTTTTACTCCTTCGTAAAAATAATTTTCTACTCAATATCTCTCAATACATGTGTATAAATTTTGAAAATTTAACATAACATAAAAACTCATTGCTTAGAAATTGTGAAGGGCCAGAAAACCAATCATATAAAGAGAGGTACAATCATATGAACTATGCAAAGCCAATCATATAAAGAGAGATATGGTATGCATGTGACAAATCTCATTGGACCACCATAATTTATTTATTTTTCTCTAAATAATTTCTTTCCACTCATTAATTAAATTAAATTATCTTCCTTCATTCCTTCAAGTTGATCACAATTCACAAGACAAGAAGTTCACTCATTGTTATCGAGGAACCGAACCACAGGGGTGTGGCCCAGACCATCACACAAATAGATACTAAATATTAGTTCTAAACTCGAAATTACACTTTTATTTTGATAATATACATACTAAATATTAATATTTAAATTTTAAAATTATAAACAATATTTAAAATACTATACATGTCTGAGTTGTGCATGTATCCATATCCCATTCCAAGATTATAGAATCCTTTTTGGATTGCAGCTCGCCATATCTGATTACGAAGTGGTGCAAAAGGAAGATCCAAGGTATATTCCAGCAACTCTCGAGAATATATATATATATATATATATATATATATATTGT
>Ga0123340_1001203_pt1 | contig 20916 bp, 9 predicted proteins | sample SirMexnodulemix_FD_89961 | JGI IMG/M metagenome (GOLD analysis project Ga0123340, IMG submission 89961) | Root nodule microbial communities of legume samples collected from Mexico - Siratro Mexico nodule mix | ecosystem: Host-associated > Plants > Roots > Nodule | place: Mexico: Nepantla... | reverse complement strand
TATATATATATATATATATATATATATATATATATATAATATATATATATATATTCTCATTTATTTATTTACTTTTCAATCTCAATCTTAAATATATCAAGAATTACATAATTATAAATCAATATTTTCTATCAATTATACAAATTGTATTATAAAAGAATCAAATAATCAAAACAAAGAAAATATTTTTTTAGCTTGAGCGAAAAAATTTTCACTTGAGCGTGAATCTCCTTACTGGAGCAAAATTCTCTCACTTGAGTGAAAATAAACCTGATAGCAAGTTCAAGTTTTTACTTGATTCACTTGAACGATAATCTTCTCGCTTATGTAGAAAATAGTTTTACAAAAGAGTTAACTACTATACCATACCCTCATCATCCAAAATCACTTTCATTTATCTTATTTCACATTCAAATACAATTTTAACTCATCATTTTTATCAATTAGCAATGTATTTTTCTTGAAGAATTCTGTCCTATCCGAAACAAGTCATTAAATCCAATTTAAAAACCTATATTGTTTACATGCTTTCTAAATCAATTTTAACTCATGATCATTCCCATTACATCATTTTATATGACTAAACTAATCACAATAACTATTGTATTCTTATAACTTATAACTGTTCTATGACTAAACTAATCACAATAACTATTGTATTCTTATAACTTATAACTGTTCTCGAAGTCTAAAGATCATACATATGTACTGATTTGTTCCTAATTTCATGAATAAATCTATAAGGACTCATAACATTATATTTCTAACAAATCATCACAATAAAGCTATTATAACTAACTCGACCAATCCATCTCATTTCAAAATTAACATCAATTCAAACATGCACAAAATATTTACCAGATACTGATAGAGCTCCTCTTAAGTGCTATCTTCCAATGTGACTTGGAAACTTGTAGGAGAAGTTTGCACCAATTGGAATTGATTAAGGAGCTTCAAACTTGTTATAGAAGCCTTTGTGAATGAATGGAAGGTGTCGTGGAGTTGTGAAGAGTGAAGTGAAAGCTAAAGAGCTCTTAATCTACCATATGGTTCTTTGTCCTCTTTATTATTTGACTAAGATAGTTGGACATATTCCATCATATATAATCGTTCATTCACCATCACTATCATCTCTTCTAACTTAGGATTTATATTTAAGCACAAAACAAAATCCATTTACTTGCTAGCTTCCCTTACCTGATCAGAGCATATACACTTTCCAAAAGCCTAAAAGGCACGAGCATTCTAACCTGTATCATACAGCATGTGATGAATGATTAAACTACATTATACGTTATAAGGATGTTGTACCAATAGAGACTCTCATTAAAATATCTGAGGACACATACAACAATTATAAAGAAACTTAAGAAGCTAATTGAAAACTGACTTATAAAAAAAAAATAGTAAAATTGAACTTAATCGAGTTTCTGATAGAACACAATTATTTTTCTTGACACCAAAATGTCTACTAATAACCTTTGTTAGTCAAACTGATGAAAAATAGAAACATGATTTTAGATAAAAGAGAAAGAAAAATAATTAACATATTTTTATAGATATGATAATTATTTGAAAAGCAACACTCGACTTTTAATTTTTTCTATAAATACATATTTTTAATTTATTAATAAAATATTCAAAAAAGTTTCTCTCATTTTTACTACTTCTAAACAATAATTTATAAATGACTACATAATTGACAACATTTATGCTAAAAGTAAGAAATATATACACGAACACTTCTTAAAATAAATATTTTCAGTAAATATCTTTAATTACTTACAAAATTGGTTAAATATTTTTTAATTCTTTTAAATTAAATATTTCTTCACAATTTTTATTTTACGTTTAACTATCATTTATTGTTTATCGACAATTTGACAAAATGAATTTAAGATATAAAAATCAATATAACTTCATCAAAATAAACAAATAAAATTTACTATTGAAACAAACAATCGCCATTTAATCACTAGTTAGTAAATATTAGTTTATATGGCTTAAAAACTGATTAAAAATACCATTGGACACAAATTTAAATAAAATCAATCAAACAATACACGGTTGTTGACCGGATATGGAACCTTTCAATAAGATTATTATAAACAGCTAAAAAATCAATAAAATTCTTAAAAGGAAATCAACCAGTAATAAGATTTTTGAGGATATTATAAATTTGGAGTTGTGAGAGTGAGAAAGATGAGTTATTAATCACATTTTTTTTTTAGTATAAATTTAGAGAATTTCTCTCTCTCTTTTTTATATGAATTTGAAGAAAAGAAATTTGTGTTGTGACAAAAATTAAAGGTAAAAGTAAACGGGTTTATCCGGATGAGTTGGGTAACACAATCCGGGTTAGGATACAGTGGAAGTGGATGGACATGGTTATGAGATTGGCGCAATGAGGTTGGAGAATTGATTGAGAGTGCTAAACCAAAATCCAAAATCAAAACCAAAAACACCAATTTGCTTGGGACCATTCACCATCCACCGCCTTGTCTTCTTCTTCTGTCTCCGAATCACGGTCAGAAAAATACCAAATCGTTCCCCTTTTCAATCTTTCCCACACGCCCCCAGATTTCAATCACCGATTCCGCCATTATTATTATTAGATTATTGTTACGATTTTTTTTTTCACTTGATTTCTTCCTAATATTACGACACGGTCGCTTTAACAATTGCTCGCTCTTTCTCTCTTCTCAGGAATAATCTCTCTCTGAATCGCGGGGTCAAGATATGCAACAGAGGCTGAAGTTGCAGCAACAACAAGCCCTCATGCAGCAAGCTTTGCTTCAGCAGCAGCAGATGTACCACCCTGGCATGCTCGCCGCTGCTATGTCTCAGGTTAGCCTTTCTCTCCATTCTTGATTTCTTTTTTCGCTTTTTTTTTTTTTTTCTCCTTTTTCAATTACGCCGAATTTCCTGTTGAATTTGTGCATCGGACGCGAATTGCATTTGCTGTGCTGTTCCATTTCCGTAGGAAAAGAAAATAGGGATTTTCGATTAACAGAAGACATCTAATTCACGTAATTAGGGTATTGGCTTTGTTGTTTTGGTTTTTGCTGGTTCGTGGTAGCTTAATTTCAGGCCACTTCGCAGTCTTGTAGGATACAATTGATACCTGTTGCGTTACTGTTTTTCTATTCTCTCCACAGGAATGATTGTTCATAAATGAAAATGAAAATCGGGTTGTTTGTTTCAATTTTATTTGGTTCATTTTCATCTAGGTTTCGTTGTCAAGAAAATTGCTGCTGCTGTGGTCTATTGTTGTCGTTTAAATTATTCTGAATTGTCAATTTGATACAAATGTTGCTTCTATTACGGTGTACCGACTAGTGTATTATACGTATCTGTGATTTGCAATTATTTGCTCCCAAATTTTTAACTCTTCAATATGCCAATAGGAGAAACTAATGATTGCCAAAATCTTAGGTCCAAGTCAACTAGAATATGTCAAGTATCTATAAGCTGTGGACCTATGAAGCATAAGTTATCTCATTTAATGGAGGAACTGTTGCAGAATTGCTTTTTGATGATTATGATATGAACTAAAATTGTTTTATGCATTTGGTTGATTCACTATTTGGTTGATTCACTATTTTATTTATACTTTGTTGTTTGGTAAACTTTGCAGATGGAGCCTGTTCCAAGTGGAAATTTGCCTCCTGGTTTTGATACATCTGCATGCCGTAGCGTGTGAGTGTTTTATTTCTTTCTTATTTTAGATGACTTTTGTCCTTAGTTTTATGTTTGTGCGCAAGTATGAGAATTTCCATTTTAACCAAATTTCTAACAACTGCAGATACAGTTTTTTTTTTTTTTTAATTTATTTTTCTGCATAAATGGTTTTTTTATCTGATCTGAATTTCTGAGAGATAAATTTGATGCTACTGAAGTTCAATGTTATATTATATAATCACTGTACTAGAATTAGTATAGTTATCCTCTTTGACACCTTATTGATCTGAAGCTATGTTCTTTCAGTTATGTAGGAAATATTCATGTAAATGTCACTGATAAACTTCTCGCAGAAGTTTTTCAGAGTGCTGGTCCTCTTGCTGGCTGCAAGCTCATAAGAAAAGAAAAGGTTTTTTATTCAATATTCAACTCTATTTTCTTTGTTGATGATCATTGATGCTGTTGTTACCATTATTATTAGTTTAATTGTAAATGACCTCTTTTAACGGGCCTTGTTGTAAAAATTAAAAATCCTCGTTATTTTTCCTATGTTTCGTTAATATTATGAACATGTTGATTACTAGTACTGATGAGTAAGCTTTTAATTGTTTTAAAAGAATCTGGCTGACCTAAGAATTTAGAGTATAGAATTACTTTAATCTGAACTTCTCTAATGGGAATCCTTTTGGAATCTTTATTCTACAAAGGTGATATGTTTTCAAGGAGTTATGAAAGGATAAGTGCATATCAGTACAGAATATGTTTGGTGATTCTGGCCTTTAATAACATAATTATAGGTTTCTCTGTCTCACTTCTTTTGAATCCTTTTACTGTGATACATTTGGTGGTAACATTATCCTGGTGTCGTCTTAATATCTGGCCTCTTATCATAATTTTTTTACCAACCCTGGCAATGTAAATGGCTTCTCTAACTTGGAAATGTGTATGGTGAAAGCTGAGAACTTGAGAGAGTGAGTACATCAGCTAAGATAGATTGCTTTAGATCCTGCTTGTGTGCTATATGTCATTTTACTCTAGTCAGTTCTTCTGTGTGTTACACTGTGAAGTTTGTAGTCAGATAGATTGCTCTCTCCTAGAATCTTGATTTTTACTCATTTTTTCCGGCCTTTTCTTACTTTGAAATTAATGTTACAGTCCTCTTATGGTTTTGTGGACTATCATGATCGAGCATCTGCGGCCCTTGCAATAATGACATTGCACGGACGACAACTGTAAGCATTTTGTTTAATACATGTTTATTCAGCTTCTTTGGCATATATGCATAGGTTTGTTTGTGAACTGTGAAAAAATTCTCCATCTGGATTTTCTGGAGATAGAGGAACCATTATCGTTTTCCCCTCTATATTCCTTTTTACTGATAGACATATTGCTCACGTTTTCTTGGCATTACATAATATTTAATGGCTCTAAGATGTTCTAATCAGACGATCTTGAGTCTTGGCAAGTTTCTCAGAGTTGACCTTTTCATGTAGAACTTTGAATAGTTTTTTCTTTTTGTTTCTGTTTGCAGTTATGGTCAAGCACTTAAGGTGAATTGGGCATATGCCAATAGCAGTAGGGAGGACACATCAGGTTAATTTTAAGAACAGTTCATAAATTTTGTGATTTCAATTATTTTGCTTCTTGGGGGCATTCTTTTTCTTTTTTCTTTTCAATTGTACATTCCTTTAATTTTAGTTTAAAATCATCAGGGCACTTCAATATATTTGTTGGTGATTTGAGTCCAGAGGTTACTGATGCAACTTTATTTGCTTGCTTCTCAGTCTATCCTAGTTGTTCGTGAGTTCCTCATTGCTTTTTGTTTTTTTTTTTCTTCATTGTGAATTTTTTGGTCATTGGAGCAAGGTATATTCTGTTTTTATGGTGACTGTTTTGGTCCTCATTAGTGGTGACAAGTTGAAGATAGTTAACTGGGGGGAACTTTTCAACAAGTTACTCAGCCTTGAAAGATGTTTTGGTTTCTGGAATTTACTTTTCTATCTTCTCTCATTATTTGCAGTGATGCAAGGGTTATGTGGGATCACAAGACCGGTCGGTCAAAAGGATATGGTTTTGTTTCTTTCCGTGATCATCAGGTACTGAAGAGATAAATCAATGAACCATCCTGAAAGGGGAAAAAGTTAAAAGCTCTATTAGGAAGTTGCAAAAAAGCAATTATTTTCCAAAGTAAACTGAAATAAATATAATGTGTTGTAAAATGATCATGTTGTAAAATGATCATTAAATTGTTTTTATTTCAAATTAAATGAGAACAGAACACTCAATATCTCTGGAACTCTACTTCATTTAAAATGCCATACAAATTTTATTTACTGTGTTTTTGTTGGATGTGTGAATAACAGTATGAACTTTTTAGAATATCTTCCAAGTTAAAACCTAGCAAATAATTAGGTTGGTGTAACTACGTTAATTGTTTTTTGAATTGATATATGCAGGATGCCCAAAGTGCTATAAATGATATGACAGGTTTGGCATTCAGTTGTATACCTTTGTGCTTTGTTCCCTGCTTCTGTGTCATGTTTTTTGTTCATACCAACTTGTGGTGTTTCCTGCATCATATAGGTAAGTGGCTGGGAAATAGGCAAATACGATGCAACTGGGCAACTAAGGGTGCTGGTACCAGCTCCAATGAAGAGAAGAGCAATGACAACCAAAATGCTGTTGTGCTTACAAATGGATCTTCAGGTATCATGTACCTTTCTAGATAACCAAGAGCCTGACCTATATTTCTGAAACCATGAAAATATAGATGAAGGCTCAAGTTTACCTTTTTTTCCTTCTCCAGTTCAGGCTATTTTTTTGGCTGGTATGTGTTATTCACTGTGTTGAATTATGCCATACTGATTCTAAAGATAACTGAATGATGGACCACACTTATTAGGGTAGCATGTATATTTTGGTGGTTTATGGTAGAGATCCACAATGGCTAAAGATATGATCATATTATAATATACAAGTGAATTCATATATCAACTTGCAAGTTGGTTTTATAAGATTGATTTAAGTTTAAAACTCAATTTTTAAGACGGTATTAGAGTCTATTCTAATGAAGTTTGTTGGACTTATCTAGTCATTCCCTGTCGGATCATTATTGGACCACTTACAAATATCTAGTATCACGTTAATCCTGAGTGAAGGTTGTTTGGAGATCGGCTAGTTTTACAAAGTTTGGTTAGATTTTTAAGTTTACATTTGCTAGACACAAATGGAAGTGCACTTCTAAGTGTTTGGTTTGTTAGGCACCAGTTTTGATGAAAAGTAGCTAAGGTATTCACAAATAACATAGCTACTTTAGTTTGTATGGGGTAAATGTGATTTTACATGATGAGCATTTGGCGAAGTTTTACTTTGGTATAATTTTTCAGTATTTATTTTGTTAGAGTATTTAAATGGTTATGCTGACTAGAATTATTTCTAATTTGGGATCTCATTTAAGTATCGACTTTGTTTGGTTCTCTTTTTCTTATGCACTTGTGTAACTAAATTCGCTCATCTATTTCCTGTGTGCTTCTGGAAACCGCCAGGGAATTTTAGAATTGTTGATAGTGACAGATACTTATAATTCAATATTTCCGATGTGTTTTACAGATGGAGGTCAAGATAATAATAATGAGGATGCTCCTGAAAACAATTCTTTATACACCACAGTTTATGTTGGCAATCTTCCTCATGATGTAAGTTATGTGAATTAAAGAATGAAAAATTATGGTTATTATTTTCACATTTTAAGAACAAAACTTTATTTAATTTCTTTATTCACAAACATGGAAAAATATTCAGGTATTTTCTAGGATTGATCTGGCTTATTAGAATTGGCTTTGAACATAATTTTGGATTGATCACTGAGGGGTGCATATTTTACAATGATGTATATCTGAATTGCCCTGTTCAAAGTGCCAGAAAAATGCCATAATATGTGTAAGATAGTCCCCATTGCAATCTTTCCAACTTCATGACTGACATGTGGTTAAAGGACAGACATGCCTTGGCCTGTCGAGCATTAATTGACTTGAACTTAAATTATTGTATTCAAATTCGAGCATAATTTTATTCTAGGTATTGTTGACCCATGTGGTATGATATTTCTTATTACTTTTCAAAAGTGTATTTGAATTTGGCGTTGACAATAGTGACCTAGGTTTCTTAGGAAGCCCTAAGCGTCAATTTACATCCCCCATAGTTTGGTATTGCAATCCTGTAACAAAAAAAGTAGTGTCTTTGCATCTGACGAGCAGTTGTCTGTCATGGTTTATTCACAACTTCATCTATCTCCTTTATTATTGAGTCTTATCTTCCGCCTCTTGCTTTGGATCTGTCCTCGATGAGAAACAAAGGCATCCCAGTGATTTGTGGGGAACTGTAGATATAATGACGTCATTTGCAGTGTGTGACATGGTTGCAGAACTCCTTGCAACCATATTATTGTTGCTTCTTCGTCCCATGCAATTCACAATTCAAAATCAGGGTTGAGAATACATTTTGAATTAGTTTATGAAAACTTCCCCAACATTTAATGCTCCTTCCTAGCATGTACTTGTCGTTGAATGTGTCAAATCTGTGACAGTATGTCTCTAAATTGATTGATTGAATGTCAGTCTTGCAATTTATTACAAATAATGAACTGTTTCATTTACAAGATTTTTACATGTGGTTTGAGGGTAACAGGTAACACAAGCTGAACTCCATTGCCAATTCCATGCACTGGGAGCTGGGGTAATTGAGGAGGTTCGAGTTCAAAGGGATAAGGGTTTTGGATTTGTCAGATACAACACTCACGAGGAAGCTGCGTTGGCCATTCAGGTGGCTAATGGAAGAATAATCCGTGGGAAGAGTATGAAGGTAAGAATTTTTTCACTCTGGTCAACTAATTAATTGCCATTTCTTTGTTTTGTCTGGTGGTTGCCCATAAAGTAATGCCCGTAGGGATGTTTTTTTTTTTTTTACCTTCACAATAGCTGATCATGTTTCTCAGGACTCGCATATAGAGACAGATGCTTGCACCTCATAATACTATGTTTTTACTGCATTCTTCCATGCCTGTTATGGACTGATGGACTCAATTTTATATTGTTGGAAAGTTAAAATGCTGTTGAAGTATAAATGTAATTTCATGGATGTGATGCACCTCAAGTATAAGAATACATTAAATGCATGCTCTTTTTACTGTTGCCTAATTTTAAAGGCTGAAGGAATGCGTTCATGAGATGTGGACGAATAAAAAATTTTTACTTAAATTTTGCAGTGTTCATGGGGTAGTAAACCGACTCCTCCTGGAACAGCTTCGAATCCACTACCTCCTCCTGCTCAACCGTATCAAATACTTCCGACTGCTGGGATGAACCAAGGTTATTCTCCTGCTGAGTTGTTGGCTTATCAGCGCCAACTGGCCTTGAGTCAGGCTGCTGTATCTGGTCTTTCAGGTCAAGCTCTTCTGCAAATGACTGGACAACATGGCCTAGCTCCTGCTTCTATGGGCGTAAACTCTGGGGGATCTCAAGCCATGTATGATGGATATACCGGTAACTCATCAAGACAGCAGCTTATGTACTATCGTTGAAACATGAGCTTGTGCAGATTCACAGTTGCTTTATTATCGTCTGGGGGACTTTGATGTGGCATCACATTTCTCTTTGCTTCCCCACAGCATGTCCTTTTCATACTGGGCTTTTTTTCATTGGAGGTATTGTGGCTTGATATTTACTTAGTTTTTACGTCGTGTTGTAATTTGTATTGTTTGACCTAACGAGGATTTGATGACTCAAAAAAAGGGATCTGTGTTTTGCTAGAAAGAGAAGCGAATTTTATGTTTGGGTAGTTTTCATTTATGTTATGGTGTATTATAAGTATCGACTCAAGTTCATGTTAATAATTCTATGCCTTTTGTTTTCCTTCCGTGCCGCGTGAACGGCAGAATATTTGCTACATACCGCCGCGTTATATCAGCTATCATTTTTATTTTTTTTTCTGGAAAATCAATTCTGGCAGCTGTTTAACGCTATGTTCTTGATTCATGATCTTTAATCCCTGACACTGGAGCGCTTCCAAATGCTCACATATACTTCACTTTGCCTTTATACAATGCGTCAAAAACATTCTTTAGAATTGAATAATTAGTTTACAACAAAGAAAGATAATTCATATTTTTTAAAATGTTTTTGTGAATTAGCCTTTTTGGTCACTAGCCAGTTAACATTTTAGTGCTAATGGGATATGAAGCGACCCGGGAAATTAAATTACAATTACTTTGCTAAAATTGTCCCCCGGGAAGTATCCCTGCTGGAACTGAAATTGACTTTATACATTACTTGAGACGACTAAGTGTATTTAAGCACGAGTTAGTCAACAAAATGTCCCTTCATTGTTTGCACGTAAATAATTTTGTCCCCAAAAAATTAAGTTGTCAATACGGATAATTGAATATAATGTGATATGATGTTAATTTTTAATATTTAACCGATGAGACTACTTTAGACTTTACACCACTAGACGAGTTTGATATATTTTAACGTTCTATCTGCTAAGAAATTATTAAGTGGCCTGATCCACCGCATGCTCTGTGGTTCCGATCAAAATCTAGTAATACATCAAGTTTTTAATTTTGGAATAAAATAATCAATGATATTTAATTAGTGTCACATAGTTTGGCTGGGACATAAAAAGTAGTGGTTCAAAACCACCAAATAATTTTTCCTTAACTTGGAATGAAATTTAGGCCATTAATTTGCGTTTTGTTTATACTACGGACAAAAAGTGTAGATAAAAATAAGGAAAATAAATAAAACTAAAAATAAATAAAAAGTAGGTCATTTGGGATTGTTTAGTTTAAAAGGAACAGGAAAGAAATTGAAAAAAATGAGTTGTTGGGTTTAGATGGAAAGAAAGGAGATAAATTATATAAATAATTAAAAAAATATTATTTTAACCTTAACTCATACTGTATGTAACATTAAATAAATAATCATAGAAAACAACATAATTATGAAAACCAACATGCAGTCGATTATGAAAAACAAAATTAATTATCAAACATAACGAATGGGAATCACTAATTGATTAATAAAAAAACACAATTAATTATCAAACATAACGAATGGGAATCACTAATTGATTAATAAAAAAACATTTACCTTTGATTTACCAAATTGAAGAATAAAATAGCGAATAACTAATTTGAACAGTAACAGTAAAAGAGATAACATGGAGGTTAATTTTGAAAACAAGCACAAGCAACACATTCTAACAATTATTTTACGATTTTTGTCTCTTTTGCATTGAATTAAGAAAAAGTCGGATCTATTATTTTTGGAATCCTTTCTTCCCTAATTTATTCCTATTTTGTACATCTTCATTCTATTTCTCCATGTTTATCCTACTCTTGATACAACATAGCGTGTTAGAACGTTAGAATGTTAAGTTCTTGTAGATACCCAAAAGGCTTCTATTGCTTTGAGCTAAAAATGATCAACAAAAAGGACTACTCATAAACAAACATTATTGTCTGAAAACTGAAATTTTGACAGTTGTTTTTGAATATGACAATGAGTTTAAGTTAGCCATAGTTTCTGCTTTTGACGGATTCATCTTTCTGTCTACCGCTTTATATTTTTTCTTTTACCTTGTTCATAATTTTTACCCTAGCCAATAATATGTAACTAATATTATTATTATCTTGAACGAAAAATATTAAACAATTAATTGAGGTGTGTGTATTTTTCGTACAATTGTCAAAATATTTTTTCTCTCTAAATTAATTAATCTAAATAAGTACTTGGATTTATATTATGTCATCTGTTAGGAGTCATTATTTTCATCCAATACCGTGATTTAGAGTTAGCTATTGAATTAAATCAAAATACGTCAATGTAAATTCACATTATTATCCGTGGCAAATGAAAATTATTTACTTTTATAACAATTACTTTAAACATTGCATTTCTAAAAGTTAAATTCAAGTTAATTATATTAAAACTAAACTCGCAGTTACATCGAATATTGCAACGGAAGAAAAATGTATGTATGTGGTAAAATTATTAACATGAATACATTGATTCCCACGACATGTTCCTCTTAAGTTTTTGACTAATTACTCTTGCAAACTCTCTCAAGAGTGAAGAATTTATATGAAGAAAGCCTCGTTTACAACATGGCATGGCTTGGAATCGTAAAAATATGGTTACAATTTCTGTACATGAATTATCTTAGTTCAAGACCGTGTGGATAACCTATTACTTTTCTGCACAGTGAAACTGTAGCTCAAAAATATGCTACGCTTTTGGTGCAATCTAGAGTGAAAAATGTGGTGGAACACCACTTGGAAAATCAAGCATGCTATAACATACAATACAACAACCACCTAAGCAATTTACACTTGATCCTTGACATGATTCCATTCAACATATTTTCTTGTTTGCTTCAATTGTCGTTTTCACTTGTCAGAAAGCCACTGAATTGTTAGCTCTAATTTCCCCTGAGACCGGTTCAGGAAATGGAGGACACTCTCCTTCCTGCCAAAAACAAAAAGCAGGCACAAATTTTGCATGTTAACCTCTTCACAATATTGGTTACAACAATCTAGTTTTTCATGTTGAATAAAATGTATGCTTTGTTTTACCATTAGAAACTTACCAGTACCACAGAAACTTGTCTCTCTCGGGTTATATTCGTAGGGTTACCCAAAGCTGAAATAAGATCACTATCTTCAGCAAGGTCTCTTAGTCTCTCGAGTTCTGGTAGGATAACCTTGCCAAGATCAGGTCTGTCTCTGCGCCTTAATTCAGCACACTGCACTGCCATCTTAGCAAATTTCAAGACTTCCTCTTGTGGCCAATCAGGGACTGATGGATCCAACATCTCAGATAAAGTTCCCTTCTCAATGGCTCTTCCAACATGATGGGTCAACCCCATAGGTGATTTTGCTGTCAAAAGTTGCAAAAAGATTATGCCAAGGGAGTATATGTCTGATTTGACCCCTAACATTCCTGTCTGCTGGTACTCAGGATCTATGTAGCAGAAGGTTCCGGCTGTGGATGTCATGTGATATTGCGTGACAGTGTCTGCCACGGATGGTGGAACTAGCCTGGCCAAACCTACATCACTGATTTTGGCCACATAGTTTCTGTCAAGCAAGATGTTGGCTGGTTTCAAGTCCCTGTGCACCAGAGGTTCTGGTTTTGTCTGGTGCAGGAACAGCAAGCCTGTGCCAATCTCAGCTGCTATCTTGAACCTTAGCTGCCAAGGAAGAGGGCGAGTGTTGCCATGTTGAAAGAGGCAATCGTCCAAGCTTCCATTTGCCATATACTCATACACTAGACATCCATATTCTGGACATGCTCCTAGGAGTAGAACCATGTTTGGATGCCGTATGCAGCTTAATACCTCAACCTGTAATGTGCATTACATGTAACAGAAAAAATGAAAATGTAGAAGATTTTCTGTACTGATTATTGAGTTGAATTTGTGGTGTTCAAATGTACTGTTTTGTTTCTAAGCTTACCTCTCGCTGAAACTGTGATCTTCCTTGTTGTGCATCAGGGCGTAGAACCTTGATTGCAACAGGTGTGTGATCCAAATAGCACTTGAAAACGGGACCATATCCCCCTTCTCCAATTTTAAGGGATTCTGAAAAAAAATTTGTGGCCGCTTCAATCTCCTCAATAGTGTACTTCCTATACCTGAAATCTACTTTTACCAAAGCATCAAGCGCTTTTCTTTTCTCTTCTGATTCTCTAAGTGCTTTCATTTCTGCACTGAGTCTCTTCTGTGCTTCCAGTTCTGCAATCCTCTTTTGTGCTTCAGCAGCCTCAATGGCTGCTTTTGACTTGGCTTTCTCCTTTTCTGCAATTGCCAGTGCTGCTTCCTCAGCCAGCCTTGCTTCTTCCAATCTCCTCTCTTCCTCTATTTTCCACCGCTGAAGTTCCACTGCCTGTCATTCATTCATAAATTGTCATGTTCTAGTAAGAGTGTTGACTTCAGTAATATACATCAAGTGATTTCTAATTGGTTCATGGTATGTTAACCAGTGCATGAAAATTAAATTCTGAACACAAACCATATATATATATATATGTATATATATATATATATATATATATATATGTATGTATGTATCAATTCACACCTTCTGTTGTGCTGTGAGTGCTTCTTTACAAGCTGTGTTATACATTTCCATGGTCTGCTTCAGCTCCAATTTCAATCTCCTCATTTCAGCCTCCATCTCATCCTACAAATGCCGCAACTTCAACAATTTAAAAAATCTCATTTTTCTTACAAAAATGTGTTCTCTTCAACTCCTTATCAGTGCAGGAACGGTTAAAACACGCACAAGAAAACCAAAAAATACAAATGCAGGATATGTTTGCTATGAGAATCTGGTTTTATAAATTATTCCCATGATACTACTTACTTTACCTTTCTTTTCCATTTTCAAAGATTTACACAATAAAAACAAAAATCCAGATTTCACTAAACAAAGTGAGATTTTTTTTACTTACTAATAAAACATAATAAAAATGTTTTCTCAAACCAAACAGATCCGTACAGTACTGCCACTTTCCTTACCGCTGCTAGTGATGTAGAAGATGATTGCTTGTCACTCTCAAATGACAACGATGTGAATTCATGAGGAGTGCCGATTTCCGTAGACTTCCTTCCATAAGGCATTGACTCAAAGCTGAAGTTTGTATCTTGGTCTGAGCTATATGATAGCCGAGGGTTGGATATTCCGGTTTCTAAGTTCAATAAGCGTTCTGCGCTTTTACTTCCAGAGCTTACAAAGGATATGTCCGTATCTGAATTGGGAGTTTCCCCATGTTGTCTTCCATTGTAATGTTTCCTAGTAAATGGTGACCTGTTTCCAGTACCATTATTTAGTCTTCACATGCTAAAACGAATGCTATTTAGTCATGCAAATATAGAACATTTGCTAAGTAGTGTGTATTATGCAGTGTCACTGACCTGAACGATTCATCATACTGTGATGAAGCATCAAAGGAATGCGTTTCTTGTTCTGGCAGAAACCAATTTTTCAGTGAGCAGCATATTGATAATATGTTTAGAGACATAGATGTGTGGTTCTTGAAAGGATGAGTCTAACCTGTCATGCTTTGAGCCGATTGCATATTTGGGTCTGAAATGTTTGACCTGACACTACCTTGAGAGAGCAGGTTAGGGAAAACGGTCGGTGGTGGACGAGTAGCAGATCGCATTGTTTGAATCTTTCCTTTGGCAATAACATAGACGGTGCAGAAATCTGGCGCCCCTTTTGAAATTTCTCCTGGAATATCTGATACCTTGAATCTTCTGATGAGAAAAAAATGTTCTTTAAAAAAGGAATAGATGCAGACACACCCAAGCTAGAGCTTCAGGCTTCTACTTTAACAATACATATTCATAAGGACAAGTGACCCTTAATTATGACAAGATAAGTCTTAAGCAATTCTAAGATATTCATAATGATCACATTCTCAAACTTTACATATTTGATTATTTGTGTTTTATCTGAATGAAAGGAAGAGGACTAGAAACTTAGAGTGAAATTTGCAAGATGACAACGTGACTCAGAAAGAGAGTAGCATACTTGAGCAAACTAGTTTTTGCTGAAGAGCCAAGAACCAGATGCTCAATTCCTGACTGAGAAGCATATTCACATATAGCTTTGGATATATCTGAATCTTCTAATAGGACATCCTTGCATTGTATCTGTGACCATACCCCACCAAGAAACAAAAGAAAAGAGATGGTAAGAATTCTAAGATGAAAACCATGAGCAAGATGTTTGCTATCATTTCCACAAACATTCATCTTGAAAGGAAAAACAACTCACATCTTTCCGTGTACAGAAGACACGATATGGGAGGAAAACATTTTTGTTTTGGCCTTCAGGTTCTTTGCCCACCACTGAACTATCATCACCAAGGAAAGCACTTATCCCTGCCCAGTTAATCAACCAAATAAGGAATCAACCCTTTAGCCATTATTCCCATTGCTACAATAAACTTTCATAAATTTATAATGAAAATTGAGATCCTATCTAAACTCTTTTTTTTTTGAAAAATATTATGTTAACTGAACAGGGCTAACACCCCCTCCCATGCACGTGAACACGTCACTGAACATGCCACAAATGTTGTGAATTGACAATGACATTTGAAGCCACCATATGGTACTTACTAGGGGCGAAAAGAGAAGGTGATGGAGAAAGAGTTGGTGCCAGAAGCTTGACATGGATGAGAATTACAGTTGCACTTCTGATGAGGAGATTGTCAACTGCCCATTTGAGTGCAGTTTGGCTTCCTTTCTTCTTATCAATTGCCACTGCTACTAATCCATTCACACCATCCTTTTTATCTGACCGATGCTTTGGCAACCACATTACTTTCTTCCACTGCAATCTTATTCTGATCCTTCAATGAACAAAAACTAAAGGGACCCTCAAGACCACAATGTCTTTTCTTCTCTTCCTTTGAACGATACCATCTAAAGTTCCTTTTTTTTTTTGCTTTTTATGTTTCTCAATCTGTGGTTGGTTAAGTTGCACCAGAAATTAGTCAAGTTGCTTTGATGAAAAATATTGATAACTTGTTACTTTTGAATAACATAGGATTTGAGACATGTGTTTAATTTGTTTACTTTGTTAGATTGTTGTTCTTGATTCTTTCGATGTTCAAAACCTTAAACGACAAAAATAGTAAATAACTAACCGATCCCTTGTATGTCTGTAGCAGCCAATTTGGGATTTATTCAACTATTTTAGGCTTCTTCTTCTTCGATGTAACAACCACACACATTGTTCTATTCTATAATCTTGTTTATTCCCATCAAAGAATGACCAAAATTTGCGGGTTAACTTTGACTTAGTCCTTTTGGAAATGAAATCTACTAACTAAATCATATATAGTCAGTCACAGCTCATCCCTCCTCCCATTGATGACATTTTAATGTGTACATCTGTTGCTGACACCAAACACACAGATGAAAATCGAATGGTAAATTGACATCCAAATTTTATCACAAGTATTTTCACAATGATCATTAATGTTTCAGTGGATTTGGTTTATTTAAATCAATAAAAAAAAATACACATTAATAGAATTATTTGATTTAGATTCACTCTATTTATGTATTTCTATTTATTACTTTCGTCCTCTTACTCTTACTTTTGTAAAGAAAAATATAAGTCTACATGTTTTAATGTTCTACTTCATATCCATTATTTTATTTCAAACTTTAATAAATTTTAGTTTTTATATTTTTACTTTATCCTTGTCGTTCTAAATGATGACACGACATGCCTGTCTGATTGAAAATAGGTCTGATATTTCTTAAATATCACAGACCAAAATGAAAATTTTCTCATGTAAAAGAGATCTATATATAAAAAAATGGTACTTTAGTAAGAACTGAAACAACAACATCAGCGACTAAAATGGAATAGTTTTTAATAGGAACCAAAACGTGAAAAGAAAATAGAAAAAATAAAAATGAGTTCAATCCTATTATGATAGAATTAAAAATAAGACAACATTCTAAATTATATTGATAATTTAAAATGGGGTTGTTTAACTTGATTTTTCCTTGAAATGGATTATACACCAAAGCACATGACCATCTATGTATGAATAAATGTATAAAAATCATCAACACTTTGAATACATTCTTTAAGCAGTATGTGCCTACACTTTCTTAAACTTGGTAATTCTATTCAGAACTTTACCTTACAAAACTCACCTGATTTAAATCACTCTTAATTTCAAATGGCAGGTTTTAGCAACATACAGATAAGAAAGAAAAGATATTCAGTGTTCAAGTTTCTTGGGTATTACAACTTTCTTTCCATCACCACATAAATACCTATAAATGGCTCCAAACTTAAGTGTTTCTATTCTCTATCAACTTTAGTCCTAGTTGGCCTTTTCTAGACAACTTGGATGTAGGTCATAGTCACAGACATCACAAGAGAATGTCCAGAACTTCCCTTGCTTTCTACAGGAATCACATACATATGCTTTGGCCATATCCAATTTCAGCAAATGTTCATGCTTGACATCCACAACCTGCTGTGGCAAAGCCTCTCCTTCCTTCCTCAGAGCTGCTTCTAGGTCTCTTATCCGTGATTCGGTAAATGGGAAAGCTTCAGCACCATATGAGGAGATCATAAACTTGCCATTCACACTAATTACTTTGCCATCTGGTCCAATGAGAACCAAAGCAGGAATGCCCTTTATATCAAAGATTCTTCTAAGATCATGCCTTGTCCTATCCTCATATGGAACAGCAAGCCACGGCATACTACTTCTGTTGACATTGAATTCAACAAGGTCCCTATCTGTTGATATTAGAACAATCTCAAAGCAGTCTCCTTTTGCAGCCTTGAGCTTGTTGTATGCATCTATAAGTTGGAGAGTGAAGGCACAGCAAGGAGGAGACCAGTAGGCACAAAAATATAGGCCTATGGTTTTACCAACTACTTCACATATGGGCACCTGCAACAAAAAGACTTGTGAAGATGTTAACTTTAACTTATGGAATTTTTTTTTCCAATTTCCTTCTTTCTTTCTTCAGCTGGGGTCTATAGGAGAACTTATCTAAATATGACAGCAGTGAAAAGTTACAAGTAAGCACTGGACTACCTTTCTATCATCTCCAGAGATGAGAAAGTTGCGTCCTTCATGTGCCAATAATTCTTCCAAGTTTGCTTCTTCACGCTTCCTTTCATCCATGGCTTTCAATTCCTGGTGTCTCTTCCTAGTGAAAGGAAATGCATCAGCACCATAATCCTCAATGCAACCAATCAAGTCTTCTTCAACAGTTATGGCATCTGAACATAATGGAACAAATGATGGGATTCGATCAACTCTGTATCTGTCAATCAGTCTTCTGTGCAAATTTACATCAAAGGGGACCGCTAGCCATGTCATGCTCTTGAAGTGTTCTTTAAATCCATCCTCGTCACGGTCAAAGGAGATGAAGATGATCTCCAGATTTATTCCCCTCTTTCTCAATGTTTCATAAAGTTCAAGAAGATGGGGAGTGAAAGCTCTGCAAGGCCTGCACCAGTTTGCACTGAAAAATAGGCAGATGATTTTCCCATTGCATTCTGACACAGGTACCTAATCTCATGATTCAAAGATGGCAAGCATTAGTTACAAAATGAAATCACAAACTAAGCAAATGATGCAATTTGTTTCCTTAGGTTGCAATTTACATTTTCATCTACTTGGAGAAAAAATAGAACCATTTGAGGATGGTCTAGAAGTTAAAATACTTAAATCATTAGTCAATTTCAAGTTGAATCTATTAACTGGCCTATTGTCTAATCAAAACACAGCCAATAGAAGGAGGGGTTCTGCAGAAACCAAAGTACCTTCCCTTCAGAAGATAAAAGGAACTCAACACCTTCAGCTTCAAATATCTTCAGAATATCATGATTGTCAGTATATGTGACTTCAAAATTTAACCCTGCCATAGGAGCTCGATGAAACAGATGTCCTCTCCTCTGTTTAGCTTTCTTGATATCTATTTGATCAATAGAAAAATAAGAGTTTTGAAAGTTATGTCCAGAATGAAGTATAACACTATCTATAGGATCTTGAACTTTAGCTCTGACAGCAGATTCTCTGCAGAGCAGTTCAGATTCTGTGCAAGAGCATCATTTGATTTTTCCTAACTTAATCTATTTGTCTGAAATTGTCCTTCAATTGAGTTGTGAAGGAAGCAGAGTGGAAAAACATTATATTACATCTGTGTGAACAAAACTTGGAGAGGGGTATGCGGTGCGTACACGCCTTTCTAATGGAACCGCACCGTACTCTCTCTCTAAACCACATGCATGTGGTTTGGATGATCAATAGTTCAAACATATCACAATTGGAAAATGCTTCATAGATAGGTAGGAAGAGTCACATCCCTTCCCATCTTCCAAGCCAGAATCAGAATATGTAAGAAGAAAACTTTTGGTAGGTTCATCTGTTTCTTAAAACTATCTGGACCTAAAGTGGTGTTAGAAGCATATTTCAACTCAAAAGTTGTAATCTTTTCATTCCATTCAGTTCAATGGACCCAAAAAAAAGATACCAAGGTTAGATAGAAGCACCCTTATGTACTTTAGAGAAGAATAACTTGAGATTTTTAATCAAACCCAGCTAAGAGCCATGAATTGGTTAGAAGCATAAATCTCACACACCTAGGCATCACTTTTAAAGGGGGAATAATCAAACTGCTGCAAAAGCAATCCAAAATAGAAGAAGTGATGATGAGTGCCCCTTGTGCTGCACGTAAACAAGTGAGTGGTTGATAGGCAAAGTTTCAAACTTTGAAGTAAATTACTAACCTTGCAGTTGCAGCTGAAGAAGAACAGCAGTGGATAGGAAGGAGGAGGAGGAGGTTGAGTCTCCAAGACGAAAGGAGATGACACAAAACAGTTTGGGTTGGGACAGAGAAGAGCTTTAAATGTTAAACTGACGTGATCAAGAAGACTCAATCATATTCACTACACAAAAAAGAAAATCGATTAAATGTTCCAATCTAAGTTTAATGATTTAATAAATTTACATATGGGTTTATACAGCTGCACCATCTTTGCAACCTGAAATTAATGTTAATTTTCTCAAAACAACCAAACATGCATGTTGTAGTTGCACGACATTTCCTTTCTTTTCATTTTAGTCTTTATTTCAATATATGTCGTTTTTTCTTGAAAACTATATGTTCCGTAGATTGGGCATATGCTCTATCCGTAAACCGGATATGCTGACAAATCACAGTACCTAAATTGCCTGAATATGTCAGAATTCAGTTCTTAATAAAAATATATTTTTTTTGTCAAATTTTATTTACTTCTCAACTGAAGTAGATTAGTCTGAATAGAAATTCTAAGATAAGGGTCAACTATGTTCATAAAAACGAAAAATTGTGTATCAAGTTTGTCTTGTGTAAACTTATTCAATAGTAATTACTTTGTCTCAGAAATTTTATTGACAAGATTTTTAAACTACTGTAACTTTTATCAGAAATTTTGAAAAAATATATTTTACTATCTAATTTAATAGTAAAAATAATAAAGAGAACATGATTTTAATTTATAAATAAAACTCACGCATTTAAGATATAATTTTAATTAATTTATTAATTAAAATTGTTAGATTAGTATATAATTTTAAGATATTTTTTTTTCATATTATATATTAAAATTGTTTTTTATTGATAAATATATATAAT
>Ga0123340_1001202_pt1 | contig 20918 bp, 9 predicted proteins | sample SirMexnodulemix_FD_89961 | JGI IMG/M metagenome (GOLD analysis project Ga0123340, IMG submission 89961) | Root nodule microbial communities of legume samples collected from Mexico - Siratro Mexico nodule mix | ecosystem: Host-associated > Plants > Roots > Nodule | place: Mexico: Nepantla... | reverse complement strand
TACTTAAATCATAAATTTAAGATTTGAATTAAAACTTATCAATTCAAGTATATCATCCTCACATCAAATTTAAGACCTGAGTTTTCAATAAAATTCTAGACTTTAAATAAGTCATAAAAATAAAATAGTTTTTTTTCTTCTTAAAAGCATTAACAATCAGATAAAACATTAATAAATATGGAATACCAACAACACCCTTCCATTAAAATAAAAATGATAAGCAAATCTTAAAATGACAAAATAAAACAAGAAATAAAATAAAATCTCATATTACATTTCTTATGATAAAACTAACTCTGATAAATAAAGTAAATCCTCTGCTACCTTGCATTTGGAGAGACATTTGAATCATAGTAATAGTTAATGGTCCAAATGTAGCATGAAGATTGTAGATAATTTTGGCTGCAAATTATAAAATTGGGCTATAAAAGATTTTCTTTTTGTTCTTTTCATCCTAATAAATTTTCTACTAATAAATTAATTATATATACTATTAAATTTTCCACTGAAATTCATATTATTTTTCTTAAAACAAACCGTCTATCTTCCCATTCATTTTTTTTAAAATCTTTAATGAAAAGTCAAAACGGCATCACATGGGCATGGGATTGTCGTTTGAATGAAACGACGACATATGATGGCGTTGCGTTAGATCGGAAAGAGGGGAACGAATGGTGTGGGAAGGAAAGAGAAGGAGAATGACGGAGAGTTGCATCCGAACCGTCGTAGAGGCCGTTCACTCCTCTTCTTTCCAAGCCGTTCTGCATCTCGCCGGCGGAGCATCTCAGGTTCTTCCTCTCTCTCTCTCTGTATTTGGTGGCACGCAGTGTTGAATGAATGAATAGTAATTGGACTTTTTTCAGACGGTGGGTTCGTTGCTATCAGTTCCTGGTGCTTCAAACACTGTGCTCGAAGTTGTGGTTCCTTACTCTAAGATGTCTCTCATACAGTTACTCGGAAAGGTTCCTTTCTATTCATCTTCTATGTATAAATTCGCTTTCGTATTTCTTCCCTTTTATTCTCACTGCCCTTGTTCGTTCCTGCAGATTCCATCCCAGTTTTGCAGCCAACAGACGGCCGAAGATATGGCTTTATTGGCTTATAATCGCGCTCTTAAGCTCTCCACGCCAGGTTCATTTTTCTCTCTGTTATTGCCAATTATTAATAATGTGTAAGCATTTACTAGTTGTGTGAAACATGGATGCTTTGGCTTTAAAACGTTTTTATAATTCGGATGATTGCGATGTGTGGTGCAAAATGGAATGGTATGAACTGACGTGGTCTACATTAACCTGTTGATTAGGATCCCCAGTTGTTGGTGTGGGTTTCACTGGCTCTTTGGCTAGCAGTCGTCCAAAACTCGGGGAACACAGGTATGTCTGCCTTATCTACCAAAATGGATAATGAAACCTCACTATGTTTAGCTTCAGTGTAGCTAATGAAAAGGTTACCATTGGCCTGTGCATTGTGTTACTGTATTGGTAATATGGTATTATACCTGTTTCCATCTCTCAGGTTTATTACCATTCCGTCCGGGGATTCCCATTTTAGTTGAAGATGTTGAACCCCTTGGTCCTTTATAGGCCATCTTCTTATTTATGGCAATAAATTCATGTCTGGAAGCTTGTTTTGTGAGATTAACTTGGTAGGACCTTGTGAAACTACCATAGGGATTGAAATAAGTGGACCCTGTTTTGGTGAAAATAGGTGGGTTAAATTATAACGTGCTTTAGGTTGGTAGATCAAGTTTTTTGTTGGGTGGGACTTTCAGAAATCAGAAAAAGCTGCTGGAACCTTTTGGACAGCAATAAAATTGATGGAAAGCTTATCATCAACGCGAGCTTATTGTCAGAGAACATATAATATTTTTTAATGTTCTCGTGCTATTGTGCGCCCTGACTTCCTGTGAAGATATATTTTTCCTGAAGTTGTATTAGTAGAGGGAAAGCCTTGGCGTGATAGTAAGGTTGCTGCCTTGTGAGTTGTGGATTGGATATCATGTGTTCAGAAAACAGTCTTTCTAATTGTGGTTGTGAGGCCGTGTACATTTACCCTCCTCAGAGCCCTGGTAGAAACCTTGTGCCCTGGATAGCAACTTGTATTAGTAATTCATTTATTTAAAACAAATTCTTGATACAAGCTATGCTCAACTACAGAGATGTGCTTTACTTCTGCATTCAAGTTACCTCTGGATTTATTTGTATACATTTGAGTTCTTGTCTCTCTGGATCTTGTTAATTTATTATATTTTCTTTAAAGAGGCTCTTTTCAGATTTCTCAATTGTGTTTTCCCTCTTCTAAATGTGATCTTGGGGACTGGTCCCCATTCAGAACTTGTTTAACTTTTATGTTCATTTGCAGATTTTACATGTCAACAAGGACAGCTGACCAACTTTGGATATCAAGAGTAACCTTGACTAAGGTGCTATTATCCTATTCTTTCTTCGACGTGTTACTCTGAACTCAATACTTATAATGTGATGTATATAAATAGATAGATAGATATATTTGCTAATTTACACCCATTTAAATCTTCGAAAGCATAAGCTAGAAAACTATAACCACAAATTTCTTAAAATACAATGAATGTGTAACTTGCTAACTTACACTTTTAAAAAACAAATTGGCGTAAGTTAGCATGTCTGGTATATATACGTGTGTGTGTTATATTGTTTATATAAATATTCATATTTATTTTTCTGCAAACTGTTCAATTCTAGGGGCTTCGCACTCGAGAAGAAGAGGATGGAGTTTCTAGTAATCTTTTGATCAAGGTGTGTGGCAGGTGTGAAAAATGTCGAGAATATTTTTGTTCTGCTATTTATATGCGCCTGAATTATTTTCTCTCATTTTTTCCCTTTTCAAGATTAGTATAAGAACATTGAAGATCTTGTAAAATGAGAGCAGTAATAGTTCGAATCTAATCTTTAGTTTATTCCTTCACATTTGTTTTAAAATCCGAATTTGATTTGACTTCCTTTTTGCTCCCTTTTCTGTTCTGGTTCTAGGCAATTGCAGATGCATGCAAAATTCGTGCGGCGTCAATTTCAGTGTTGAGTGAATCAGATGTATCGGATGAATGTGTAACGCAATTCAATGAAGATCAACAGTTAGAACAACTTATAAATGGTCAAATATGCTTTAAAATTTACCCGTTTGCAAATGGTATGGCAAAACTTTTGAGCAGAAGCTAAATTACTAGTTACATTTACGTTCTACTTTCTTATTGATAAATTTTGTTGCAGAGATACCGGCAGAAAGAAAAATAATAATGCCCGGTTCTTTCAATCCATTACATGATGGGCATCTCAAGCTCATGGAAGTTGCTACTCGGTACTTAAACTCATAATATTCGTTAAATATTCAATTTCTTTATAGATTAACTTATAATGGATTAGTCATAAAATATGAATAGCCTGTTATTTTTTTCTAGTTTTATTTTAATATGCTTAATATGTGCCTTTCAAGAGACTACACTCCCAATTTGATTTTAGTAGCTAGTTTAAAATATTCTATTATACTGATATTTGTTGATAATATTAATGTTATTTATTTATCATAAGTAGCTTCCGCTGGCATGTAGTAAATATATTATTTAACTTTGACACTGTTAAGAAAGTATTCAGTTTAGAAGTTGATATTGTGCCAATACTATAATGATAAAATTTCATACCTGATGATTGTAAATTTTGCATTATATTATAAATTATAAATTAGAAACCAATACTTTTCTTGTCTATCTAATTAGGATCATATATCTATATGCATGATGGTTCATTTAAATTTTGTTTGTTTTGTTCATAATTTTATTTCAATATTTCTATTATTAAGAAGACATATATATGCAGCATTTGTGGTGATGGATATCCTTGCTTTGAAATATCTGCTGTCAATGCTGACAAACCTCCATTGTCAGTGTCTCAAATCAAAGACCGCGTCAAACAATTTGAAAAAGTTGGTGAGATTCTTTTCTAATCTGCCAGATTCTATATTAAAAATGAATAGTTCTTAACTTCTAATGTACAAGTTTCTTTGTGAAGGGGATCTACTTCCACTCTTTTATCCAATAATGGGCTCTTAACTTTCCATTTTCACGGTGAATACAGAATGGGGTTCAATAATTAGGATAAGTCATGTGACAATATGATAATTGGCGTTTAATACCTTTTTTTAGTGCTTAGTAGTATTATTTAATGCACCAACTAAAGTAGTAAATGATTTCTTCAATTGCAGGAAAAACAGTAATTATATCCAATCAGCCTTATTTTTATAAGAAGGCTGAACTTTTTCCAGGCAGTGCTTTTGTAATTGGAGCTGACACAGCAGTGAGGCTTATTAATGTATGAAATTGCTTTCTGCATGGATAAACCTTACTTCATTTTCATCATGTGGTATCCTGCACTTTTTTAAGCATCTGGATTCTGCCGGATGATGTCACTGTTCCTTACACACACATATGTTGTTTGTAGACAGTGGTTTTATTATTGAGGAAAAGCATGCTTTACTCGTTAGAACATTATTTCAGTTGCTCATGAAATTTTCTTATGGCTGAAAGGGTTAGAGCAATCTGACTGTCTTGTGTTTCCGCATTCCATTGCATATCAATCTGCCTAGTTTACGTCTTGGTATTCTCGAAATGGACTGATTTTGTTAATTAAAAGCGTGTGTTTGTATAAAGAATGTTTCCCAACGTATGTAGTTTTTTGTCTGGCACTCTGAAATATTGTTATTTCTCCTTAAGATAAGCTTAGTTCTATGGAGCTAATTGAGAAGAAATATTCCGACAGATTGACTGATTTTGAACAGGGACTAGGTCTCAGATTGTCAGCTTTAACTAGCATATTGGCATAAAATTACTTTTTAATAAGAAACAGAAACTTTGAAAATATTCCCTTTGAGTTAAGACTGCTTCAGCTGTACATATACTTATGTTTCTATCAAGCCCCAAGAGTAAAGCAGAAAAGAAAACGTGTGGGTTTCTTTATTTAGGGAATGTTTTGTTTTCATTTACGAAAATGTTACTTTGTTTTCATTTTGTTTTCTATTTTTGAAGATTTGTGTATTTCTATACAAATATTTGAAAATAGAAAACAAAGTAAAAACAAGGTTATGTTGTTGTAATGAATAGTAAACAAGAAAAAATGAAACAAAATTTTCTCTTAAATTGAAAACTGTTTACTATGAAGTAACAAGAAATATCTGATTCTTTGATTCCCGTTTCTGTTGCATTATTGTGTATGTCAAGACAGAAGTCTGAAAGGTATACGAGTTGATTAGTTCAGCATATAAAATTCTCAACTCGTATTTTCCTTCTAATAAGTTTATTTCTTTAGTTGGTTTTAATAAATTTTATTAGCTAATATGTTCAAATTGTTATATGTTACTCTTGCAGCCTAAATATTATGATGGTGACTACGACAAGATGTTGAAGATACTAATTGGGTGTAAAGAAACAGGATGCACTTTCCTTGTGGGTGGTCGGAATGTAGGTGGTGCTTTCAAGGTATTACTGCATAAGAAAATACGATTTTATTTATGATATTTTTAAAGTTCAGTGTTAGAGATTAGAGAGGCTATCGTGTGTTGTCACAGGTTCTTGACGATATTGATGTTCCAGAAGAACTAAAAGACATGTTCATCTCCATTCCAGCTGAGCAGTTCCGCATGGATATATCCTCTACTGAAATAAGAAATAGAAGTGGAATGTAAATAATTTTATGACTATAGATCAGTATATAGTCAAAGGATAAAAAATTACTGACGATAAAAAAAAAGGTTCATATTTTTTGAACTATCTTGTTATATACTCGGCATTTTATCATGTAAAAAAAAGTTATAACATTTTTTTGGTGTCATAATCATGAACTCTGCGATTTGGAAAAGAACTGTTGAGCATAGTGATTCATAAATGTATGTGTCAGACGCACAGAACATTCATGCACAAGACACGACACTTAAAATCCGAAGGTGGAGGTGTGTCTGTTCATGAACATATTTCGTAGTTTTCCTGTAGCTACCAGACAAAAGTGTCTTTAGTTAGTGGGGGTTGAGGGTAGTGCGTGAATGTTGGTATCTTTACTTTTACTCCTCACCGCACAATAAGAGACTTATATGGGCTGTGATTTTGCTGCGTCAAGGATAGTTCTCTTTTTGTACGATGGTTTATTCGCTTGTGAGAAGAAAAACAGACAGATAGTATGACTATGAACTGAAAAAAAGTACCTATGAAAATAGGTACCTATATACTGCGACTGCTTTGAGGAGAGGAGAAAAATAGGTATGTTGGAAATAATAAATAACTCATTTCTAACTGGGGCGAGTTAAATTTTAAAAAACTTTTATTTCTGAAAAATTCAATTAGGGGGGTGCGATGAGTTAGATGGTAACAAAATTTTCTGTCTTTGTCTAATGTCAAAAGTTTGTCATGTCAATTTTGATAACTAAACCCGACCCAATTAAAACTCCAAAACATATTGAACAAGACTACCCCAATCTAACTTGTTGATCACACACACACACGATAAGTAATATTGTTGTAAATACGATATCTTGTTAGACAGAATATTATTTATTAAACAAATAAGTTGTATTCGTACAAAAAATATATTGATTCTATTTTTTTGTATCCAAACGGTACAAAATTCGTTTAGATCAAAATAAATAGAAGAGATAGTTATAGTCATACACCCCCAAAACTCATTGCATGTAAAGTGAAATTACTCTAATCTTATGAGTTTACAACGACAGAAAAGGGATTAGGTAATGCACAATAATAAATTGAACTATACGCAATATCCTAAGAATGAACAATTACAAGGATACCGAATTCAGATAAGAGATATATAATTTAAAAAATGTGCATACACAAAATTATATAATTATTCACTTGAGTTTTTTTTTTTTAATAAATATACACCGTCTATGTTTAAAACATAGATCCTCACTATTTTTTTAATCAGACTATGGAGCATCCACCCACAACAATCCAACACAAAATACCTACCCCACCATACTTGCAATTTATAGAAAGAAAAATTGCTGAAGTCACCTTTGTGACGGAGATTACAACTAAAGCACACTTTCTTCACAGCCCTTTAATGCAAAAAACCTTAGAGCGCCTCCTAGTAATTATCAGTTATATTTTTTGTAATTATGCTATTTCTCTCGCATTTTAAGTCAGAGACGTTTATTAAAGTTTTAAGCCAACTCAAATAAATTCAGAAAAAAAAATGTGTTTTATTCGAACACAGTTTTGTAATCAATTACCACCTTCTTATAATTGATTAAATTATTTTTTTTTTCTTCTTATAAACGACTAAGCTACTATGCAATCAATTAAATAAAGCATCTTTATGACTTAAGCTTGATTTAATAAAAGTATGATTAATTAATTTGTTTGATATAATTAATTGAAACAGAAAGGGTGTCGAAGTTCTAAGTTTTCCCTATATGCAGAATTAGTTATAAGGTGTTTATGTAATCAATATGATATTCTAAACTTTAAAAACATTTTAAAAAACAACTTAATGTGCTTTTTGAACTTGTTTCAAAGCTCAAGGCAAATTAGAAAAAAAATAAAAATGAGGTAATGTTTCTAAGACACACTCAATATTGCAGAAACCCTACTTTTTTTCACCTTGCCTTTCATTACAGAGAGTTGTCTTTATCAAAATTCTTCATCAAGGCATCTTTGGGACTTGTCATGATCACATATTCATTCACAGTAAAAGGCTTGTCCCAACCAGAGTCAAAATAGCAAAAAGGCAAAGTAGAAAAATCATGTAACAAAGTTTAACGAGTGGAGAGAAAGAGAGATAGAAAATGATAAACTTTTCATCAAGAATCCTAAATTTTAAATAAACTAATAAGAACTTATAAGACTAGCTTAGGTTCGCACAAGATAAGATAAAATAAAATAAACATGATCGACCAAGTCAAAGTTAAAATTGATTTTAGTTTTAAAAATAGTCTAAACAAACGAAAGTCAGAGCTTTAACCTCTTAACCAGCAGAACACAACAGCTGTTATTATTACATATCATAAATACGTTTTATAAGAGGTAATGTTTTAGTCCTTGTTCTAAAACTCAACACCTCCTTTGTCCCAGATCCAACTCTGAGTTCGCTTTGCGTTTGTCGTTTCTCTAATTGAAAAAAAAATGCATGTGTTTACATGACAGATTTCTGTTTGTGTTGCTAAATATAATCTGGATATGAAGAATAAAGAAGGAATAATAATAATAAAAAAGGAGAGACAGGTAGAGTGATTAGATTCCACACATTTACTTTGGGTCGTTGGTACAATCAATCATTTCATGTACAACAGCATCTTATACTATTTTGACCACAGCCAACAAAAAACACAACCATGTGCCAACTAGATTCTCTCTCTCTCTTTAGTTAGTTCATTAACCGCCGCAGCCTCCGCCACACGCTGAGCCACACCCGGCGGTGCAAGCTGAACCATTGTTGTTGTCTTCGGAGTTTCTTTTGGAGTTCTTGTGTAGTCCATCTGCACAGAAGAAGATGATGGCTGCAAGAAGAGAGAGGGTGAGACATAACACGAAAACAAGAGTTTGAATTGGAAGCTGTTCTCGACCACCTTGGACTTGGTAGTTGAATTGCCTTGCCATGTTATGTTGTGGTTGGATGATTATGTTGTGTTATGTTATGATGTGTGGGAAAGATAAAGAAATGGTGGTGGCTTCTACAAATGGTTACTGTCCCTTGGAACCACGAAAAGGTGACGTGGAACAGTCTCATGCAACCATGGAAAAAGAACATGGACATGTGAATCTGAATGGTTCTAAAACTTCAATAATTATAATTACCCTCACTTTCTTTTCACTCCATTTTCTCTTTTAATTCTGCTCTCATTTATTATTTTCTTTCTTGGTGTTCTCTGCTATAAAAAAGCATATGATTCCCATTGATTTGCATCACAAAAATCTGAGTTCAAACCTTAAAGTCTCCACATTTAACATGAAAAACCAAAAGGGTGTTCCACGTAGCCTCATTTAGACCAAATCCTAACCAGGAAACTAGTATTGACACGAAGAGCTTGGTGCAAACTTATCAGAAAGACATCGTTTCTATATCCATATCTTTAAAACATTTTAAAAATTGAATCAAATTAATAATGAAACGATTAGAAAAATCAATAAATTATGGGACAGAATAGGACATTAAATAAAATAATAAATATAATATATATAATCAGTTATGTGTGTATTTTAAAAATAATCTAAAACATCAAATACATGATCACATAATTTATTGTCATAAAATTTATTGTTAATTTTTTTATTTCTTTACATGTTTATGAAGAATTAAAAAGTTCCCTTCATCTCTATAATTTCAAAACTAAGATCTTCAAAGTCTGCTTATATCTTGACTATTCTATCTCCATTTTCTCTCATTTTTTTTTTTTGGTGGTTTCAAACATATAGTAAATTAACTCTATTACGTTACTCCCAAATAATTGATCGAAAATTCCAAATAACTGATATTATTCTGAAGTAATTTAATGGATTCAACTAGTTATTAGAAATTTTAGTTAAACATCGTAGAAACAATCTATTTAATAAAAAAATTCGTATTCGGTCTGATACAAATACTTGTCTTTTCAACATTCACGAACATAGTTAGTTTCTTAATTAATGAGTTAGAAAATATCCATATTTACTCTAAAGCAGGATATTCGAATGAATTGAAGTGAAAAATGAGATAAATAAAAATTAAAAAAAAAAATGAAAGAAGAATAAAAAAGAAACTAAAGTAAAAATAAAATGAATAAAGTATTAGTAGATTATTGTAGTATTGTTGTTTAGAATTTTAACAGGTTGAGCGATTAATTAGAATATTGATTTATTATTTTTTTAGCAGTAATTTGAAAAGTAAAATTGTGGCAACTATGTGTATGTTTGGTTTGGGGAATTTTGAATGAACCTTCTCTTGAGGCTAAAATTTCACTCCTTCATTATATTTTGTTTACTTTTTGTATGCTGAAATAATTGTAATTTCTGAAACAAGGGTTATCATATTCACATATCAATACTTTCTTTAAGATATTTTCACCTATCAATGTTTTAGTTGACACGATATGTCTTCATAATAATTTTAGTTGAGTTGTTATCACACTTTTATCAAATACTCTCCTCTTTCCTATCAGCCTTTCACTGTCTTTATATTTAAATTCTGTCAAAACCTTCGTCAAACAAATTTTCACTTCCTACTTATCATCCTCTTTCTATTCAAAAAATGTTTTCCACTTTATTTCGTATCACTATAAGAAAAAAACAAAGCTTTCAAAAGAAAAGCGTCAACCAAAATAAGACAAAAAATCAACTCTAAAAAACAATATAAAAGATTTAATATTATTTTAAGTAACTTCAAATATGTAAAAATAATACAATTTTTTACTTATGTAAAATATTTGCCCTTGTTTCATCCGATATAAAAAAATATAATAAAATAAAAGATATTACGTTAGTTTAACCGATTCTAACATATAAATCATATTTAGGATTTATTTTTTTTTATTGTGACACAATGTTATTTTTAATTATTTTTGAAAATTATTCAAATTAGGGAAAGGGATTGAGAAGTAAACATTTTGAACTAATCATTAAATTAATATTGAATTAAAATTAAGAAATATATTTTAAAGGGGTAAAAAAAACTAAACGTTTAATATTATCACTTTGAGAAGACGCATGATTGGATGAAAATAAAAATAACTCTAAAATTGTTTTTTTTTTCAAGAATAATTTCCAAAAATACTTAAACTTAAAAGACGAATATTTAACTTTATAATATAGAAGTGAATTGAATGTCACTATCTTTTCTAAAAAAATTAAGTTAAAATGAATTATATATCACTATATATATAAAAAAAAAATTTATTTTAAATTTTAACTTTCAAAATGATTGTATATAATGTTACTTATTATTAATCTCAATTATATAAAGTAAAAAGTTACTAGAATGATGGTGTTTGGTGATTCCTACTCCGATAAAGTTGGAGGATGAGGTGGGCTTGCCTATGAAGCCCTCTTTTCATACATATTACAAACTCGTCCCTACCCATCACTTTCTCCATCTTTTACAAATTCTTATTTTTCGAAATCAAAGGTTAACCAATTTAGTTTACATGTCAATTCATTCATTTATATTAATTCATCTCAAAATAAAATAAAATAAAAAAGACATCCTAGCTAGCAACTATTTCAAAGCAGATTATTTTAAATTTTGGACTAATAAAGTAAGTGCAAATAGGATCAATTTTCAAACTCAGTTTTTTTGTTTTTTTGAGACCACATGAATATAATTATTTTCAAGTATGACTATTTATGTTCTGCCATTGAAACGAAAAGGTGAAAATAGATAATTTAATTATAACAAGATTCAGGCTATTAATTGCATTAAAAGTGAACCACACGATCTGGGACAAAACAATTGACACAAAAACTGAGGCAACACTTGTCTGCAAAGTTAGGAGTTTAAATTCAGAAATGTATGACCTCGGAAAACATTTATATGACCAAAGTCCACAGCTTTCGGCCCCCAATTAATTGTACCAGCAATTGCTAAAGAAAGAAAAACATCACTCACTGAAAATTGTTCATAAATCAGAACAACTCATGCCAATAAGGGATGTGACTTCGTACTGGACATTGACAACCCTAGCATTCATTCATTCCCAATCAAGAATCACCTTATCACACATTAAAATGGTCCGAACTAACAGTGAAGAGAAGAAACAATAAAGACAACATGTAATTCATCTACTTTCAAAACAACCTATTGGTAGTTGCAACAACAACATTGGGATATCAATAAATGAAGCCAGAAAATCAAATAGATCGACAAATCTAACACAAGAGAGATATCCCAGTACAGATAAATAGTATGTGTGATACCCATTAAAAAAAAGACCATAACTTTAATGAGAAGGCTGGGAAGGAGTTCTAGTAGACTGCTCAGAAGCATTGGCAAGGCCTTGCAACATTCTCAAAATCTCAGTTGTGTCTCCCAAGTAATACTTGGCCTTGCTAGGTTTCTGACCAACTGTGCAAGGAAACACTTCAGCAACTGGAGACAGTAGCGCCCTTGCATTCATTATTACCCCAAACATGTCCTCGTCTGATCTGTCATCTCCAATGCACAGAACAAAATCTGGAATCACTCCCTTTTGTTGCATTGTTGAGAGAAGACGTTCTGCTACAATACCCTTACTCACACCCTGCACCAAAAGTCCAACAAGAAGAGATAGTCAACCACATTTCATGACTAATGAGGCTACAGAAGTCACAACTATAGATGCATGTAAACTAGATCAACTAAATATGACCAACCTAAAATTAGATTAAAAGTTTGAAGATTTTTTATAACTGACCTGAGGTTTTACTTCCACAATGTTTGGACTACTTTTAACAGAGACAGGCTCATTGGCAAGAACACTTTCCAGGTGATCAAGAAGCTCCTTAGCTTGACATGAACCAAAGTCTCGGTCTGCAAACTCGTAGTTCCAAACAAGAGCACTTTCTTTGGCCTCTATGTTAGAACCATCAGTTGTTTCCATATATAATTGCATAACCGGCTCAGCAATCTGTTTCCACTCAAAATCGGGTACTGGAACACATGTTTCCCATTCTGCATTTTGATTTGTCCTGGACAAACAAAGAAGATAAAGTTCAGCTTGAGTACACAAGCAAGCTGTGTCAGAGAAAAGTACTTTTTCTCAACATTCTATCATATATAAAATGAAACATTGAGTTTATTTTGCGATTAACAATAGAAAAGCCAAATATGATCCTCAATCCCATCAAACTTGGGACAAAAGATTCAAACCTTTCATTTTTCTTAAAATTAAGAAATTAAAACTAGTAAAAATGAAAACCATCAATATGATTTGCAGTAACCACAAACTCTTCATGTTCCTAAAACACAAGGTAAAAGGATGTACCTCACGAAATAACCATGCTCAGCAGCAATTCCCATCCTTTCACAAGAAGAAAACCATTCAGTAAGAGTCCTTCTCTCCCTTCCACTTACAATGAAAACACAATTCTTGGTGTCCCTGCACAAGATGTTCAAGATGCCAACAGCTTCAGCATTAGGTGTTGTACTCATGGATCCAGGCTGCACCATAGTACCATCATAATCCAAAAGAATTGCTCGGTGCTTGGTCCTCTTATAAGCTGAAACAATATGTTCCACGGACAGCTTTCTAAAGTTTGGATCCAAAGCAATTACTCGAAAGCCTAAACCAAAACCAATTCCCCAGCATCGCCTCCTTAGATGATCTCTGCATGCCCTTTCCAGATCCTGCAAGAAGCTACGTGCCCAATATGCAACATCATGTGTACTAACATATCTATAATGTTTCTCATGCCGCATCTGCTTTTCAGCCTCTGGAACCATCAGTGCAGAATCCATAGCTTCAGCAACAGCATCAATGTTCCACGGATTCACTCGAATTGCCCCACTCAGTGAAGGGGAGCAGCCAATGAACTCGGACACCACCAGCATACTCCTCTTTTGAGTAAGTGAATCTGTCCCTAAGATCTCATCTATCTTCTCACTTCCTTGTCTACAAATGATGTATTCATAGGGTATAAGGTTCATCCCATCTCTCACCGCTGTAACAAGGCAACATTCAGCAATCACATAATAACCAATTCGCTCATAACTCTGAAGTGGTCTATCAATCAAGACTACAGGTGTGTATCCAGACCTTCCAAATGTATTGTTTATCCTCTTCACCGTGGCATAAGTCTCACTTTGTACCTCCTGCACATCCTTTCCGCGGCCTCTTGCAGGGTTTGCAATTTGGACCAGCACAACTCTGCCCCTCTTATCAGGATGTTGCAAAAGCAATTGTTCCATGGCCAAAAGTTTTAAGCTGATTCCTTTGAAGATATCCATGTCATCAACCCCGAGCAGCACGGTTTGATCTCTGAACTGCATTTTTAACTCTGCAACCTTGCTTTCTGTCTCAGGAAGACTCATGACTGATTGGAGCTGACCTATATGAATACCAACAGGAAGAATCTTAATGCTCACAGTTCTTCCATAGTACTCAAGACCAATGTAGCCCCGCTTGGATTGGTAAGAAATTCCAAGCATTCTACTGCAACAGGAGAGGAAATGCCTGGCATAATCAAAAGTATGAAACCCAATAAGGTCAGAATTCAGAAGAGCTCTAAGAAGTTCGTCCCTCACAGGAAGGGTTCGGTATATCTCAGAGGAAGGAAAGGGACTATGGAGGAAGAATCCCAGTCTCACCCTGTTAAATCTCTTTCTCAAAAATGTTGGAAGTACCATCAGATGATAGTCATGAACCCACACAAAGTCGTCATCAGGGCTAATCACTTCCATCACTTTATCCGCAAATATCTTGTTCACAGAAACATAAGCTTGCCAAAGGGACCTATCGAATCTACCCCCAAGATCAGGCGACAGAGGAAGCATATAGTGAAATAAAGGCCACAGATATTGTTTGCAGAATCCATGGTAGAATTTACTAAAGAGCTCAGGAGGAAGAAAAGTGGGCACGCATTTGAAAGTGTCCAGCAAGTACTGAGCAACATCATCTTGCTCACTCGGATCAATCTCTTCTTTAAGGCAACCAATATAGATAGTTTCCACATCATCCCCGAGACCATCTTGTAGCTGCAAAAGAAGTGCGTCCTCGTCCCAAGTGAACTCCCAAGTACCATTGTCTTTTCTGCGTGCCCTCAGTGGAAGCTGGTTACCCACAATGATCATCCTCTCTTGCGAAACTGAGGATGGAGTATCAGAGCCAACACTGTTGCTGGTCTCATCATCTAGTTCAGACAGTACTCCAGCTACAGTTGCCACTCGAGGTAGCCTTTTCTTCTCGCGACCGAAACTTGGGGAGCCGCAGGAACTAAGATCTAACAAGTTGGAATATGACCTTGAAACCATTTTGATGATGGCCAAGTGATGAGCTTTGGTGGACAAGATGCAGAAGCAGACTTGTATTAATTCTTCACTTCACAGTCCTGCAAACAATCATAATAAGGATGAAATTTCAGAAATCTGAAAAAAACTTAAAAGACATTTATACCCTGAAACCAAAAAGTCCAGCAGAATCAGAATAGTCTAATGTTACATTACAAGGAAGGTCCATAACAAAAGTTTTATCTGTTTTCTTTTCCACCTCAGGATTTCAGAAAATTCAGGTTTGGCACATGGTACTCTGGAGAAAATAGCAGAGAGGGAGATAAATCTAAAATCTCACACTAGAACAGTAAAACCCCTCCAGCTAGGCTTCATAGCAGTTGTATACTTTAATGACAAATTATGCTTCAAAGATTACCACCTTCGACGACAAAGGTAAGCATAGCAACAATTTGAGAAAATCCTAAACAGAGAACGATTGAATCTATTAATAGAATTAATAATAATAATAATAATAATAATAATAATAATAACAATAGTAATACCACCTACCAAAGAGAAAAAAAAAATCGTGCTGTAACACTGAGAATTGGGGCAGAGCTAAGGATGGCTGCGTGGACACTTAAATTGATCCAAACACCAAGATGTATAGAAATGCAGATTAGCCCATCTTCCGTTGCTAAACGAAGAAGCTCAAAAGAGGCCAAAGTAGGAAAAAAGATGAATGAATGAACAGAAGAGGAAGAAAGGGAGAATCTTTTGACAAGGCAACGAAGAAAATGGTAGTCTTTGAAAAGAAGAAGCAAGACAGAGGCGGTGTGAGTTGAGATATGAGAGACAGACACCAAAAGATTCTTCTTTCCTTTCTCTTCTCAGTCACACACAGAAACACTGAGCTTAGTGAGCAATGGCGTCAACTGGGAATCCCTTCTCTCTTACTTTTTTCTACAAAAACAGAAAACTCATAGTGATATTTTTTGCCTCCAGCACCCAACTAACGACAAATTTGATGTCTTTATACAAAGAACTTGATTCTCTCCCTCTCCTCAAACACACGCACACATCCTCACCATGTCTCTTTCTCAGTGATGTGTGATGACACCACTACCCCAACACAGTAAACTCCAACATCCTTAACCACGGTTAGTTTTCCTTAATGACAGATTAACTTCACCTAACCCTGCTCAAATGTGACGGTGGTGCTGCTTCGTTGCTACCACTAAGACCCGTTTAATGTCCCACAGCGCGTGTAACCACGTCACAAATTTTCCAGTTCCAGCATATATTCCTTTGTCATTCTCTTGTTTACAAAGAGGGCTTCTCTGTCTTTTTAAGGTCCAAACACATTCTAACTAACCCCTCAAACTAATTTCATCTAAACTACTGTTTCAGTTTCTTAATCTCGATATTACTTTTACTCTTATTTCTGGCCAGATTCACGTAGGATAACTCATTAATAATTCATTATGTTGCGAATAGTGTTTGAATAACTTTTTTAAAAATTTATAAATTTACTCCAAGCAATCATATATTGAAATTCTTAAATTTTATTTAATATTTTATAACTTGTACAAAATTGGCCAAACAACTCATCATAATTGCACTATTGGAGATTCTAATTATTAAAATGTTTAATTTGTAAAAATTATCAACAAGGATGACCTTAGAAGTTGCTGTAGTATATATTAGACCCGCACTGTCTCATTTCTAAAAAATATGATTCAAATCTTGAGAACAAACTAATTCTTAATCTGGTTAAACATATTTGGTTGAATTTTTATAATTTTTTTTTTAGAAACTATAAAGGAAGACTAATAAAATATATGATTCAAATCTTGAGCATTTTTTACTTCTTTTCAACCATGGAGACTCTCATAAGTAAAATTGTAAAATATGTATGGTTATTAATAAACTCTCTCAAAAATTATGTTTATTCTTGTGAAAAATATCCTTCATAACTAAATTTTATTGGAAAGATTTATTTCGACCACGGATATAGCAAGTTTTACAAACACTATTAATAAACTAACGTCATTAGATAAGTCTGTATACTATCAACTAATTAAATTAATCTGATTTTATCTTGCTTTAGATTAAAATTAAATGAATCCATAAATTATTGTTTTTAATATTTAAGGATGATTTTAATTTTAAAAAATAAAGTTAATAAAAATATTAAAGTTGAATTAAAAAAAATGAGCAATGTTATATCTTTTACCCAGTTGGTTTTCAGGAAATTGATTTGGAAGAAAACTAAATGAATGAGAATGGGATGATAAATTCTGAGCATATACTTAAAGGATAAAATTGGAAGAAATTATTTTGGTATAACATATTAGAAAACATCATGAAACCTTGTCGCATCGTGCATCTGAACTCCACAACTGAAGTCATAACTAGTTTTATCACTACGCCACAGAAACCATCCAATGACGTGTTTGTGCGCGTCCTTTTCGATAGAATTGACCTAAATATAACGATCCGAATCCCTAAATTTTGTTCCTTCGCACAAAAGTTATTAGCATTGTTTTTTACACAACTTTTATTATTAACTGGTCCAATGTAAAGAATGGTCAAACGATTAAGACAAGTGAAGACTAAATATTTTAATTACTTTAAGTTATAATATATATAAAAAACTATTCTTTATTTTCCTAAAAAATCTAAGTTTAAGAAATTTAGGATTTTCTCTAGGTTTATAAAGTGGTAACTTTTTCTATAATGTTTAAAAATCATAGTATAGAAGATAACAAAATTTTAGATTAATCCTGGCAAATCATATTTTTTTATGCTAGTAAGTTTTTATTCTCATCTATATGTTTATATTTTACGTTGTTTTTGGTTTCTATGCATGAATTTTTTATGATATAATAACAAAATGTAAATTTTTGCTATCACGAAATTGCAATAATGTGTTTGGATTTTGAATTATACTTCGTTCAAACAAGTTAGAATTCTCGTAATTTTTTCAATTTTTAAAAAATCATAATTTTAAGGCAAAAGAAGTTATTATAATTTAATCAATTTGAGTTTACGTGAGTAAAACTTTATATTATATAACTGAGTATATTTGCTGTTGATTTTGTTCATGTGTAATTATTTTAAGGATTTATTTTTTAAATATTTAATTGTTTGGGATGTTGAATAATAGGTTTGATTAGACTTAGAGAATAACAATCAATTGGACTAGAGCATGTTTATTTTAAATTGAATTTGAAATAAAAGAGTTGTGTTTTCGAAATAGTTAATTTTTATTCAGCTGTGCTAAATATTTGACTTAAGTGATGATATATAGTGTTATTCTACATGTTAATCACCAAAGTGTTTAACTTTTCAATATAGCATTTAATTTACCTCTGAAAAATATAGTGTTATAGAGTAGTTGAACTATTAAGTAAGTAAAATATCACATTTCACTGATTTTAAAGTTATATGAATGAAAAGCTCGGGAATATTCAATGAACTATTTTATTTCTTGTAAACTATCTTGTGAGTAAGCATGTTATAACTTTAAATTAGGATATTGATCATCTTCGTACAAAAAAACAAATTGAAATGCACTTAATAAAATATATAAAGCATCTGATACTTACTCTATTTAGCATTAATTAGGAAAATTAGTACAAAAAATGAGTATAAATTTATGAAAAAGAAGAAGTTACCTTACCTGGCTGTGTCGCACAAAGGCCCGACCAAAATTATTTCTCTGCATACATAAGAAGGATATTTTTGTAGGGTTTTTCTGCTTCATGTTTGATGTACCTGCAGATCTAGGAGAAAATTAATAGTGTCCTTTTATGTTATGTGCATCCCAAATAGTTATTAGTTTAGATAATTGGTTGTGATATGTTTCATAAAATTTGGTTCCATGGAAACTTCAATCAAACATCTGGACCCAACATGTTACATTAAAATAGTAACGTGTAACAAAATGGTTTACGTGATCCAATGACTAAAAAACTACCTAGCACAATTATTAATGACGTGTGATTCCTAGTCAAGTTCCAGATCACTACATCTTATCTGTTGTGGTCGCAAATTCTGCAACATACACTTTAATTAATGCCTGATTATATAAAAACTTCAATTTTTATAGACGGATAACGTAAAGAAAAATTATGCCATTAACTAATTAGAATTTATGTTAAATATAATGTTTAAAATAATTACTATATATATCATAATCCTATCGGATATGATTGAACAGAACTAATATGGGTTTATGTTAAAAACTCACAATAAAAATATATTAGTTGCACTTTTCATAGGAAAAAACGCATATATATATTTTTTTATTTTTAACCCCGTGGAAATTTATTTATCGTATATCTACCTTTTTCACATTTCACCAACTCATTAAAACGTCTGAAGAAACATTTAATGCAGTTATGCTTTCAAAGTTTTCTCTCGAACAAATAAAGAGAATGAAAACTAAAACTTCATAGGTCAAATCACTAAAATATATGATTTTTTTCTTATTTAGATATAAACATCTATACGACGCAGAAAGAAAGATAAAAAGTTTTAAAGATAATAAATGTGATAAGTAATGTCATAAGAACTAAAAGATCAATGAAATAAAAAATAATTATATGTTTTTATAAGTATTCCCTTTATAATCTCTTTACTAAGCTAGTGTGTCATCGTACAGACGAAAAAACGAAATTAAGTTTTATGATATTTTGTTTACTTTATTTTTCATTTTTGTGAGTATTGTATTTAGCTTAACTTATGTAATTAAATAGTTTAATAGCTATAGCATTGACGTGAAATAGAAAACATACAGAAAAATTATAACTATTCGTTCGTTCTCTTTCCTCGTATTCCTATTTCACTGTTTAAGAGGTTATCTAGCTAATGAAACTTTATGACTGAAGAAGCCCGATGTTATTTTATCTAGTAATTGTGTTCTCAATAATATATATACATATAATATATATACATATAATATATATATATATATATATATACATAAATTTTTTATATGGAGATTTACAAAAACATTAAAAAATTATGCTTCATTGTTTTAAAAAGATATATTCAAATTTATTTTTCAAATTTTATAATAATAAATATATATACTCTCTATAATAACATTATAGTAAAGTAACACAAGTATAGCAGTAAAAGTAATAAGAAGAATAAAGTATGGTGAGTTTAATTGGGTTGTCGGCGTAAGATTTAATATTTTTCAAAATCACGTAAGGAATAAAAAGAGAGAACAATATTAATTTATCAAATAAAAAAGGCATTAAATACACAGTTCAAGCATCTCACACAAATCACCCCTCGTTTTTAAATAAAATTTAATTAATTTAAACTTATGTGAGAGAGTATATTACGAAAGTTAGGGTGATTTATGTTTAAGAAAGTGACTATACGAGAAGAGAAAAGAAAAGTATGGAAGAAGAGTGGGATAGGAGAGAAGGTTGTTCTTGTTCTTGTTTGAAGAAGAGTTGTGTTCGGCAACGTCAATGATTTGCCTGCCACTATTATATAATAAGCTTATCATTATTCTGATTCCGTTAAGTTGCTTCTCCATGTCCAGTCATCATGTCCACTTAGCTTCAATCACTTTTTAAATCACAACCATCATCACTTCTACCATACCTCATGCGTCATAATAACCCTTATTTTTTTCTCACTTACACACTTACTACTTTTTTTCTGTTTGAAAACTCAATTACCCATTTTCTAAACTTTTAATATTTTAAAAATTTCCCCTTTCCTCTCAAATACAATTTGGTAATATATTTTTCTTCTTATTTATGTAGACTGATTATATAAAAATTTCTCGTATTGAAATATTTTGTTCTGTTTTTTTTTTTTTAATTCATATTACTAATATAGTGCATGATATACACTTTAATAAGTTTTTTTTTTTTTTTTTATTTTTTTTTGTTTTTTTGTAAAAATTTGAAATAATTTAATAAGGTTGGTTTTTTTGGTCAATTATTTTTTTTAAAAAATAAAAATTTTTAAAAAATTTTT
>Ga0123340_1001200_pt1 | contig 20923 bp, 14 predicted proteins | sample SirMexnodulemix_FD_89961 | JGI IMG/M metagenome (GOLD analysis project Ga0123340, IMG submission 89961) | Root nodule microbial communities of legume samples collected from Mexico - Siratro Mexico nodule mix | ecosystem: Host-associated > Plants > Roots > Nodule | place: Mexico: Nepantla... | reverse complement strand
CATATATACATATGCACATGTACACATATGAATATTATATTCACCACGTTCATTAAGACAAATATATTATTTAAGATTAAATTTACTCACTATAAGGTAATCTATGCTAAATTATGGTAACTTCATATACTTAGTACAACAAGTAACAATGTATGAATTTTTATTGATTTCTCACCTTTTATATCCTTATCCATACATGCATGTGGTTTGAAAATTAGTGGAACATAAATATCTTTTTACTTAATGGTTTAATTGCTCATTATATACCTCAGAGAGGTATTTTTACTTAATAGTTTAATTGCTCATTATATACCTCACATAGGTATATTACCACTTGGCTAATAATATTCCCGTGAAAATTCAACACAGCACATTGCATCACATATAAATCCATCCATGAATGAAGTATTTTAATATTTTAAAATTTCATCAAATAGTGTGGTTTCCTTACATGAGCAACATTCCTTAGGAGAAAAAAAAAATTATCTAGTAACTTTCTTGTTCAGATGTTAAATTATTGTTTGAGTAATGCAAATCGTTACTTAAGTGTTCATAATATAACATTTGAGCACAATATAATTTTTTAGCAAAACTGGTATAAAGGTGAAATAAATAACATAAACTCTTTCTAGCTTAAATATTTCAAGTTATCACTTAAGCAAATAAACTCTTACATAAATTTTCTTTCTCTTCATCCTCTATCTTCTATTATTCTGATTTTATCTGTTTTAATTTTTTTTTAATACTTAAACTTCAATTCAAGTAAAGAAAGTTAATTTAAATATTTAATAAGAATTAGTTTTATTTAAATTAACTTATTTTAATTATGTGTTTGTTTTATTTTTAAATGAATGGTTACAAAGATTCAAAATCATGTCATAATTAATATTTCCCAAAATGTATGGTTTAATTATAATACATCTATCTTATATAGAATTTTCCAAATAATTTTAAAAGTAACAAAAAAATAATAAAAATGTTACTGAATGTAGATATTCGATTTTTGATTTATCATATTGAGAAATTAATCTGTTTTACTATATCTAATTCAGTTTTTTTGACGCTAGTATTTATATGAGTATATGTAATTGTATGATACCTTAGTTGGAAGAGAAAACTTTCCACATTTTATTATATCTCCATATATTCATTTTTACTTCTAGATTTTGTGTTATTGACCTGGACATACAATGGTTTGACAAATTAAAAGAAAAAAAAAAAGAGAGTTTATGTTTCAGAGTAAAATAAGAAAGATATTTGGATAAGAATCAAAGAACCTTATAAAAAAAGGAAAAACATTACTATAAATACTTTCTTGTACGTAAAATCCAAACAAATCTGAAATCATGGAATAGGTCAACCTATCCAATATTAAATTTGACGATCAACATATAATTATGCATTAAAAAATTAGGACAGGATGAATTGAAAGTTTACATGATTTATTTGTTGTTTAACCTAAATGATTTAATTGAAAGTAATTTTTCACCAAAGTATTATACATATTTATCCTCAAGATTAATTTTCATTGTAAAGACATTTTCAGTCTATAAAACTAATATTTAATATATCACACATGAATTATATTTTTTAAATTATAATAATATAGACATTTTATATTAATTATTTTGAATATTTTACATACATATTATCAATATAAAAATGAATTAAGAAGTCTCAGTATAAGTTAATAACTAATGTATAAAATGGATTTGTTGATTGTATAAAAGATGGATGTAAAATATGTTATTTTTGTTAATAATTTTTTAAATATTTAGAGTCTCTTTCCTTTTATATATGTAATAGAAGTTAAAATGGGTTAAAAGATATCTATAAAATTTAATTAAATATTTGCTATATATAATTAAAACAAAGTAAAAATTATAGACTAAAATTAATTTTTTTTATTTTTTGGTGTTAGTTTTATACATGTATCCTGTTTGTTATGCTTCTTTCTTTATTTCTGTGTAAACAAATCTCAGCACTTTGTAAAGTAAAAAGTAGAAACAACAACATACTAAATAGTTCTCTGGATCATGTCAATATTTTTACAACTCTACTCATAAAGGCATTTGTCTAACATTTGATCATTGAATCATCATTAACATGTAACTCATTTGTTCCTAACAAAATAACATCAATTTTTTTTTAAAAAAAAAATATAATACTAAAAATAAAAAATAACACCTTTTATAATTTTCTAAAGTTGAAAATACGTAGTAAAAATCAAACATATTGAAAATATCCCAGACTATTTTTTAATAAAAAATTATATATATATATATATATACTTTTTTTTTAATTTTCAGTTTTTACAAAATTTTATAATTTTTGAATTCTTTGTGATTTTTCTGAATTTTGAGCAACTATGTACTAACACACCTTACATCATCAATTCACCAGTTATAACAATAATATGTTTTTGAAAACAATGCTTTCTAAGATGCTTTCAGGATAATGGTTAAAACAGTAATTATATAACAATATTTTGTAACATTCCTAAGAAGAAGAAACTTGTCTTTTTCACAGTGGAGTAACTAATATTATGTTTCCATAACTAACTGATGGGAGACAAAAATTACAGCACACTCTGTCTTGTTCTTATTGTTCCTCTAAAAAATCATTAAATTTCTCACTTAATGTAACCTAATAAATATCTAATGAAGCAGTTCAACTCAATCCATCACTGTTATTCCTGCAAATTGAAAATTATGGCAGTGGAAAAATGTGCCAAAGTGGTACTGTGATTTGTGACCACATCAAATCCTGTGAGGTTGTGGCTCAGACCAATCAACCCCAGAAGTATTCTCTCTCTTCTTTTTATTTTCTCCAACATTTTACTATCATTACTAGACATACATTCTATGGGAACAGATAAGCATTGATGAGAGTAACTGTTGGAAGCATAAATAGCAGAAAATGCAAAACTAGACACTCTCTTGAGTTCTGTCTTGGTTGGTAGTTGTCCAAAAAATCTCTTGCCCTTTGGCCATAATCAAAAGCCAAGACACTGTTCATCAAGCTACACAATCATCAAGCCAACCTTGCTTGGTTCAGCTGCAAAATTTCAGTTATTCTTATCTCCATACATTGGATTGAAGTACTTCTTCTCTTCTCTCTCTCTGTATCTTTGTCCCTCTCCACTTTCCACGTTGTTTGTTTTTTATTTTTTTTTCTTCTTCATGTCTATCCTCTTTTCCTATGAGGCTCAAGGTGTCGTATATATAACATACTGCTTTGTGCAGCTTTTGTGGAACTTGAATTTTGAAAACTTGATCTGCTTTTGCTTTGTTATTTCATTATCAGCACCCCTTTGGGTAATATACTGGTTACCTCAACTGTCCTTTTGTTCATCTTTCCAGAATTATTTTAAAGTTTCTTTTTTTTTTTTTTTGTTTTTTTTTTTTTTTCATTCCTTTTTAAAATCTTACCATTTTTTTGGAAAGTAAAATTCTGGGGTTTTTTTTTTAATTGAGGACACGGGAATTAAAGAACTGATTGAATTTTCCATTTTTGTTGCTGGGTCTCTGAGATTTGAAGTTTTATGGAGGGTGGATCCTAAATTCATGAATGCCCCCTTTTCTTCTGCAAAAAGTTTTGTTGCTGAATAAATTAAGCCTTTCTGACTAAGGTTTTTGAGTCTGTAGTGCTGGATACTTGATCCTTGTATATTGTTTTAGCTTAGGATCTTCAATTTTACCTTTTGATCATTGGTGATTTTCTCACAAATCTAGTCTCTGAAGTTAGAGATTTCAAAGAGGTGTCCGTGTTAACTTTCATGTTTGTTTCATATTCAAGCTGAATCCTGATTGTAGGTTTCTCTTTTACTTGAAGACAGACTTTGAGGTTATCTTTCATACCAACAATTTTTCTCTTCTCTGCAACTTAAATCCATGGACTTTAAATTTCTCTGAGGTCTCTCTAGTTTACTTCATTACTGGATAAAAATGGGATCTCTGGGGTTACATCATCTATGATTGATGATTCCTGTTAGAATATATATGCTTGGTTAATTTTTAAGATGTATGCTGAACATGAATTCAGAACTGTTTCCTAGTTTTTATCTTCAACATTGAAGCTATTGCTTTGTTGTAAGATTTGTTTTTTATGCACTGTCATTTTACATTTACACTTTACACTGTTAATCAATCAAAACATCATCATAGTCTGTAATTGGATTCCAATGCAAAAAGTCTTTTACAATGTACACACTATTTACTGTTGTTTTAATCCATAAAAAATAGCAGCATTTCCCAAACAATAAGGTTTGGATCAAGTTCTTTTTTGTTCTATGGCTTAACTTGTGGATAAAATTTTGTTAGGAACTAAATTTTGATATGCATTTCAGGTAGACTCTTCCCAAGTGTGCACAAGTTCATTTGTAAAGAATGAGTCAGCCTAAGATCAAGCGCCGAGTTGGTAAATACGAGGTGGGGAGGACAATCGGTGAAGGTACATTTGCAAAGGTGAAATTTGCAAGGAACTCTGAGACAGGAGAAGCTGTGGCTCTTAAAATTCTTGACAAGGAGAAGGTGCTCAAGCACAAGATGGCTGAGCAGGTTCAATACCTCAAGAACTTGACATGAGATCTTACTCTGTCCTTAATCTTATTAATTCATTTATTACTATCCCAATCTTATTACTTCATTTAATTAGGAAACAAACAGTTTAATGACATAATGCTTCCTCTCATTTTCCAAAACCTTTCAATATGTTGAGAAAGTATAGTTTTTGGTGAAGTATTTTTAGGTTGCAGGTTGTAGAATTCAGATGTTTCTTATCATATACTAGTATTTTCTATTGGTAGATGCTTTATAGACTCTGACAAAATCAAGTCAAGATTCTTAGATGTTTTTAATGTATTTTTGCAGATCAGGAGAGAGGTGGCTACAATGAAGTTAATCAAGCATCCCAATGTTGTTCGATTGTATGAGGTCTCTCTCTCTCTCTCTGGACCACACGTGCAATGATTTGCCATTCCCTTTTTTAAATAACCTTTTCTCTTTATTTTATTCTTGCTTGAAGTTTTGCTGTTTTTATAAGCAGTGTATGGTAGAGGTTGAGTATAGAACGTTCTTGTTTGTTTGACTAAGAATTCTGCCTATGCCTACCAGAAATTGTTTATAAGATCTAGGTATATAGTTAGTCATTGGATGATTTGAAAGATTATTTAGAAAAAAAAAAAAAAAAAAAAAAACTTTGTTCACCTAGTTGTGTTATGTTTGGATAAAGAGAAAAGAAAATATAGATAAATTTTTTTTCTCTAGTTGAAGAGAAAGTGCAGAGTAATTGGAGAAAAAGTTGATTTCTAGAAATAAATATTCAAACTTTTTACTTCTATCTCTTCTCCAATTCAAATTTTAAACTTTTATCTTCGCTCTCATTTTCTTCCCACCCTCCCAAAAGTAGGGAAAGTTATAAATCTGTTGAATGCTTGAATCATCATTATGAAAAGAACTTTCCAATCCTCTGTTGCCACTGGGCTTCATACATTCTTCCATCATGAATTGTTCACTTGAAGAATTTTGTTATACATGCAAAAGAAAAAAGTTATGAGTTAGAATAAGTACGTGTGAAATACATTTCTCTCTCAATGTTATTTCATCTCTTTAACTCACCATTCTCAGTCTGTCTGATAATTAATTTGCTGATGGTGCTGTTTTGTGTGTTCATCATCTGACAGAAATGGTTTTCTTAGGGCGTAGTATACATGAAATTAGAAATCAAATTACAATTACTTTGTTGCATAACTCTGTTTCTAAGTTAACCATTTTGTTGGCAGGTCATGGGAAGCAAGACCAAAATATATATTGTTTTGGAGTTTGTGACTGGTGGGGAGCTCTTTGACAAAATTGTAAGTATATAATCTTGTTGGCTTCCTTTCATTTTCAATTTCTTCTACAATTTTGGAGAAAAAAAGGAACAAATAGAGACTCAACATGTATTTAGCTTATGAAACTAGATTAGTATTGGATCATGAGAATATGATCCTTGTCCATTCATTCAACACATTATCATCATTCATTGTGTTGTTGTGCATAGGATTGTCTTAGAATTAGATCATAGTACATTGCATGCTCTCCATCTTTATTACACGGAAAAGTTGTTGCATATGTTCCAATGGACTTTTTGTTGTGAAGGTAAACCATGGACGGATGAGTGAAAATGAAGCACGTAGATATTTCCAACAGCTTATAAACGCTGTTGATTATTGCCACAGCAGGGGTGTCTACCACAGAGACCTGAAGGTAAGGCTCCTTTACCTCACACAAACACATGTGCAGGTGTCACAAAATTATTTGAGTTTGATTTTATAAGTTATAACCTCTTACAATTAATACCTATTCACATGCTTTCTGCAGCCAGAGAATTTGCTCTTAGATACTTGTGGCAACCTTAAAGTTTCCGACTTTGGATTGAGTGCCCTCTCACAGCAAGTTAGGGTAATCATGAATTTCTCTTCCCCCTTGTCAATTGTTATATATTTGAACTTATTCTACAATGTTAATGAAAAGTTGACAATTTTTTCTTGCATTTGAAGAGTTTTTATTTATTTAATCTTTATAGGATGATGGGCTTCTCCATACTACATGTGGGACACCAAATTATGTGGCTCCAGAGGTACAGACAAATGTCATGCTACTTAACTGTGAGTTCTATACAAAATTCATACATTTTTATTCACTCTTCTAATTCTATAATCTTGTTATATATGTAGGTCCTTAATGATAGAGGCTATGATGGGGCAACTGCAGACTTGTGGTCATGTGGGGTGATTCTCTTTGTGTTGGTTGCTGGTTACTTACCTTTTGATGACCCTAATCTTATGAACCTGTACAAGAAAGTGAGCACCATTAAAACTTTATTGCACAATTTTAGTCTTCCCTTTGTTTTCTCTCTATTACTTTTTATTTCTTGATCCACAGATCTCAGCTGCTGAATTTACTTGCCCCCCATGGCTTTCTTTCACTGCCAGGAAATTGATTACACGAATCTTGGATCCTGATCCCACAACTGTAAGGAGCAACATTTGATTATGTGCTTACTTATTGTCATGTAAAATTGCATGTTTGTTCTGAATGTAAAAAAGGATACTTTTACTTATAACCAACTTGTAACTTTCTACTCATCCTTGGTGGCTTCCAATAATCTATAAGGACCAAACTTTTGACCCTCTATGAGTTTGATTTCATAATTAACAAATCAGGATAATGGTTCTTCTAGAATCACCTTTAGCTAGTTCCCTGCATGCACCACAATAAAATTGATAGAGAAAAGATAACTGATCCTCAATATATAGTATTATGGTTATTTTTTCTGTAATAGTTAAATTTTGCTCTTGATTTCTGATTCACCCTGAATTATGGCAGCGTATCACTATACCTGAGATTTTGGATGATGAATGGTTTAAGAAAGATTATAAGCCTCCAGTTTTTGAGGAGAATGGGGAAACCAACCTCGATGATGTTGAGGCTGTCTTCAAAGATTCTGAAGTAAGTTGAAGATTAATAGATATGATTTTGGTATTGATTTTCTATTAGTTCTGGAATCTTCTCTCATAAAGGATTTTGCTTGCATATTCAGGAGCACCATGTGACAGAGAAGAAAGAAGAGCAGCCAACGGCCATGAATGCGTTTGAGCTAATTTCCATGTCCAAAGGGCTGAACCTTGAAAACTTGTTTGACACAGAGCAGGTTCACAGCTTCACATGATAAGATGCTTTTTAAATTGTTTCATTGCTATTATGCACATGTAAAATTCAAATACCTTACTAAATTTACCATGTTTTCTTTGTTCTTATGTCATTGACCTCAGGGGTTCAAAAGGGAAACAAGATTCACATCAAAATCTCCTGCAGATGAGATAATCAACAAGATTGAGGAAGCTGCAAAACCTCTTGGCTTTGATGTGCAGAAGAAAAATTACAAGGCAAGCCCTATTTGTCCAACTTATAATGAGCTTCTCTACTATTCATTTAGCTTTATATGAAATGGTAGTTTGTGAAATTAATAAACCATCACCTGCAGATGAGGCTTGCAAATGTGAAAGCTGGAAGGAAGGGAAACCTTAATGTTGCCACTGAGGTACATGATTGTTATTTGGTGATATGGAACACTATTTGTCACATTATTGTACCAAAACTTAAAAAAGTGTTCTTTATGAACAGATATTTCAAGTGGCACCTTCTCTTCACATGGTTGAGGTACGGAAGGCAAAAGGAGATACATTGGAGTTCCATAAGGTGTCCCTCTGTCCCCTTCTTTGCTTAATTGCTTTACATGTAGATCTTCTGTTATTGCTGGAAAGAGAATCTAATTGAAATTGTTTGGTTGATCTTGGGCAGTTCTATAAAAAGCTTTCAACAAGCCTGGATGATGTTGTTTGGAAAACAGAAGATGATATGCAAATGAGAGAAACAAATTGATATTGATATTATTATTATTACTATCATCACAATGTTATCAAGTGTAATTTTCTTCATTTCTGAAGTTATACTATTTTCCAATCTCTTCATTCTTATTTCCTCTAAGTTCCTTCCTGTAGGTTTGTTTGGAGATTCTATAGTACTCATAATATATTTTGTACCATGCTATTATTTTTGGAAAGCATGCAGAGTTTATGTAAGAATTTTAGTAGTCAACACTTTCGGTTATGTTCATGAAACAAAAATTGGAAGAAAATTTGTATATTGTATATACGTATCTACTTATCTATCTTTTCTTTTGCTGCCACTTTCTTTTCATCTCTGTCCAGCAACATGGTAAGCTCATTGCAGCAACTGGAAACTTAACAAAAGATTGAAAGGAAGAAAGAAGGTAAAAGAAAATAAAAAATATTTTGACAAAATATAATAGAGTAGATTGGATTGAAATCGATGTGTAACTCGTGTTTGAATATTTTATAATGGAATAGATCATATAATCTTTACTTTAAAAAAGTTGTTTATTTTTATTTATTGAAAAAATGGATGAAACATGTGAAAAAAAAATATTTACTTTAAAAAGAATTACTTATTATGCATCTTAACCATAATATAAAATAGAAACAACAATCTTGTATTGTAAAGCTTAGGTTAGAGATTAAATCGAATTTGTTTCCCTCTCAGAAATGTTGGTGATTTGTTTTATTTATGATTGTTTTAGAGCAACAAATATGAAATTGTAGAAAAAAAATATCAATGAGGATTCTCGTTGAAGAATTACACTCTATTAAGAAAATTATAAATAAAATTTGGAAAATAAAGAAAACGAAAGTCACTAAAAAAAGGAGAGATAAATAGCTTAAGAAGAGAGATGACTAATAAATTTTACTGCAACATTTGTATTTTTTTTAAGCACCGTATGAACCGTTTTCTATTTAATTAATACAAAATATTTTATCCTTCTTTTAACTGTGTAATATTTGACTTCCTTAATTTATTAGCCAGTAATTTTAATTGTGTAAATATTTATTCAGTAATAATAATTTCAAGCAATTTACAATGTAAAGCACAAACTACTTCCAAACTAAAATTAAACCTGATGTTTAAAATCGCATGTTTATAATATCTAATAACGTAATTGTAGCAATTAAACTTTGAAGATTAAAATCTCACAACTAAAAACTAAACTATTAAGTATAATACAATGTCAAGCGAAAAAGAAAAAATTCAAAATTATTTTATAGTTGTTTGGTTTAGTGGGTATCAGCATCATGAAGCACTCACAGTCACGAGCAAAACAAGAAGAACGTTATGAATGTTAATGCTGGACAAGCGTTGGATAAATTATTCCGTATAATGTAGAGTTATAAACTATTATTATTTTCAAAAAAATTAAGTATAGCAATCATAACCCAATAAAAAAAATATCATTGAAAAGATTAATTAATACAAAATTAACTATATAAAACTGATTATTTGGCCAAAAAAAAGCTGCAAGGTTTATAATAAAATATTTATAAGAATTTAGTGAAGTGAAAACTGAAATGGCTCAGTCTTCGATGATGTACATGATTCTTGATGCAGCATAGGTTTTTGTCTCTTCCATTTCCAAACTATTATGTTTATGTCTCTTCTCTCTGCAATGTCTCTTGCTTTTCGATGACGCCAGCAGTGTCGCTGTTCTCTAAACTACAACTAGTATTTTGCATTCCTAAACATTACTCACATTTTTCAATTTTCACCTATCAGTTTTTTTTTTTATTGGGTTTTTAATTCATCTGAAAAAGTTTCATCCTTGAATCTATTTTACTTGCTTGTTAGGTGCAAAATGGTATCTTTTGGAGCTGAATATAACTGAGAGCACTTTTATGTGTGTCCCCGGAATTTCATTTTGTTTGGGATTATGCTGTAACCAAGAAAAAACCCAATATTATACTACCCTCGAATCAATAACTTTCCATTTCTGCAATAATATTCACATTATGGAATGGTAAAGTCTAAAGTTTTTGTTTTGCGTTTGAGTCTTAATCCTACCTTGGAATAACATAACTATTTCTTGATACTTTGGTTTCTTGGATTCGATTCTGTATACCTCACTCTCTGTACTTGTGCCTTTTGGGTTTCTATTTTTTTTTTCTTTTTTATTTGCTTGCATAATCTTTTGCATTGATTGTTGATTAGATTCATGTGATTTTGATTCTGGTTTAATGAGATTGTTGTAGGTCAAAACTTTGAGCTTAGTGTGTGTGGATGAAAGAACTTCTGGGGCTAAGTGGTTGTTTAGAAGATGGTTGGGAACATTGCAATCGGTGTTTCATCATTGCCAACTTCTTCTTCTTCATGTCTGATTACCCTACCAAGAAATTCTCCAACTTTGAAGCCTTTCCCAATCAGACACCAAAAACACATCAACAGAACAAGAGCTGCATCTGCTGATGCAGGTCACGGCCAAAGGTCATCATCTATTGAGGAAGCAAAAGATTCAGCTGCAGCTTTGTTGAACATTCCACACACTGTTTGGAGGCAGACATTGAAGCCACTAAGTGATTTTGGTTTCAGCAATAGGAGCATCTGGGAAGGTGGGGTTGGACTGTTCTTAGTGTCTGGTACTGTTCTATTTGTTCTTAGTTTGGCCTGGTTGAGGGGCTTCCAAATAAGATCCAAATTCAGCAAGTACACAGTGGTGATTCTGTTTGCTCAAGCTTGTGGCATAAGCAAAGGAACACCTGTGAGAATCAGAGGGGCCACTGTTGGCAATGTCATTGGTGTTAATCCTTCTTTGAAGAGTATTGAAGCAGTTGTTGAGGTCTCATAGAATTTCTTTCATCTAATTTCTCAAAAAGTTGAAGAACATATGTACTAGGAACTTGAGTTATTTTATCTCATATTCTTTTCTTATAAATGTTTCTAGAGAAATTTGTTACAAGACAACCTTAATTGTTGAATTATATTAAACCAGGAGTTTGAATTTGCAGGTTGGTGATGTTAAAACAATTATACCACGGAATTCACTGATTGAGGTGAATCAATCAGGTCTTTTGATGGACACAAAAATTGACATCACTCCTCGTGATCCAATTCCAACACCTTCTGTTGGTCCTCTTGACCAAGACTGTACTAAGGAAGGTCTTATTGTGTGTGATCGTGAAAAGATCAATGGCCAGCAAGGAACAAGTTTGGATACATTGGTTCGGATATGCACCCGCCTTGGGCGTGCTCTAGAGGAAATTGGTATCAGCAATACCTATTCATTGGTAGAAAGAGTACTTTCCATTATTGAAGAAGCAAAGCCTCTTCTCACACAGGTGTGGTGCTCTTGAAATTGATGAGTGTATGATGATGATGAATGAAATTTTGGTTTCTTCCATCTCCAAAAACATAAAATAATAGTGGTGAATAAGCATTTGTTTGTGACATTCATTTATCATATGCAGTAGGCGTTTCTTTGTTTCTTTTTTGTTGTTCAATTATTCTGTCATGCATTCTCATGCCTATGTTTTCACCTTGATGTAGTAATGCCTCAGATAAAAGCCATGGTTGAAGATGTTCATCCTTTGTTGTCTGAAGTCCGTGATAGTGGTCTGTTGAAGGAACTTGAGAATTTAACCCAAAACCTAACCCAAGCTTCTGAGGATTTGAGGTTAATTGCCTAAACTTCTAGGGCTCTAGTCTATCACCAATTTGTAATACATTGACTGGGTGGTATGCATGTCTATACAGAATCTGCTTTTTTGCCCATTATGACTGGAGAAAATTGGACTGATTCCAAAATTCTTTGTATTCTTTAATTTTACAATCCAAACATTATCCAAGTATATAGACTAACACAAATCATGCTTTGTGTACGCAGAAGGGTACATTCATCCATTATGACCCCTGAGAACACTGAACTGGTTCATAAATCCATAAACACACTTAGTTTTACCTTGAAGAACATCGAGGTAAGAAGCTAATGTGCAAAATCCAATTATTATGAATACTACTTGCCTGTCTAATTAATTGATTTTTGGCTGTATCACTGCAGTATATTAGCAGGGATATTGTGGGTTTTACTGGGGACAAGACTACTAAAAAGAATTTGAAATTGCTTATCAAGAATCTCAGCAGGCAATTGTGAAGTCAAAATATGAAGATTTGAAGTTCTGAATTACAGGTAATAGTATTGTGAACAATGTTTAGATCGACTGCAACGTTGAAGGAGAAAAATACACTTTTACCTATTTTAACTGTTTCTTAGGTCCCTATGTTTCTTGCATTCTGCTGTGATAAAAGTTGTCTTTCCTTGTCACAATGAATGCAGGTGGTACTGACCAGTTTGGAATTTATCTCTACGTGAATTGCCTTGTTTTTTTTGAAATAGTTATCCACTCATTTGTGTTACAAGGACTGGTTTTAATGGTTGAAACTCTATGCCTTCAGAAAGAATAAAGTTACTGGTTACAAGCTCATGGCACATTCAAATCGGTTCGATAGAGCAAGATGATAGTAGAAGAGGTTATATGAACGGGATATATTAGTCGAGTTTTCTGTAGCCATTCTGATTTCCATCACTATAATTTGTGTCCTCCAAGTTACCTTGAGCTTGATATTCATGCTCATTTAATCTTTACAAAAAATTTAAACGCATTGTTTCCAATCAGTAAAATATTAATTTTTATTGAAAATATTTATTTTTATATCGAGATAAAAAATAGTGTAATTATTAAAAGAATATGGTTATTTTATTAAATTCTTTTAATATATACTTACCGGCCTTTTGAATCCGTATAAAAACTTAAAAGTTATTTACATTTCTTTGGCCATGGTAATCGACAATCACAGTTCCATTTTGAAAGAGTTGTGGAAAACATCAGGGTATCCGATAAAGATTTAAATGCGATTATGTAGTAACCACCAAATACAATCTATCCAAAATCACGAGCCATTTCCTCTGCGCAAACCCTCCATAACAATGACATTTACACTTGAACTGAAAACCAGCCATAACCATTCACACGCTGGTCCTCTGCAACCCGATCATTTTCTGGACTTCGGTTTAAAAATATTTGCCTTGTAGTATCTAAGTTCCTCAATGCTTTCTCTAATGTCATCCATGGCTCTGTGTCTGTTTACTTTTGAAGGTGCTCTCCTCTGATCTGCACAAATGACAAACCTTTTATAATTTGCAAGCTGGTGTATCCGAGATTCTTTCTCAGCTCTCATTGATTAATTAATAATTAGTCCACAATTCAACGTAGAAAACAGGAAACCACATAATTCTTATGATCGATAAGTAACAAAAATCCCAGAATGCAGTTATTCCATTGTTTCTCATCTATCGAAATTGTGAAACTGATAACCATGTCAGATAAAAACTAGTGGCAAAGAATAGTCATAACTAAAAATAACTAGCTACGATCAAATCATACTCAAAAGAGAAAAAGGAATGGCAGGGTGAGATTCCAAACTTCAAAGTTAAAGCATCAAAAAATATCTACAAGCACCTTCGTTAGTTTCCTTGCCAAGTTTCTAAGCATCTTTACGCTATCACATAATAATATCTCCGAAATCATTGCACTTAAAAACCCAAGGATTTTTCCTCTAACTAAAAACAACATGGAATCTATTTTTGTTCGGTAGTTGAATTTTTTTACTGGGGAGAGGAGTAGCAAGTTTAAAGGTATCACTTCGGTTGGTAGCTTTCCGGATTTCCACATTCTCAACTTTCTTTTACCCACAGGGTGCTGAGGGAAGGTCAGAATAAATACACAGAAAGGTAATAATGTGAAAATCTCTGATTCATGCGCAACTAAATTTTCCCGACAAATATGCCTTGCATAAAATGTAGGGAAAACACATAATAGGAAGTCAGATCAGAATTTTGACACAAAGGGCCAACAGACAAAAGGAATTCTTTATATTTTGGTCTGAAAATGGTAATACTTGATTCATAATGTTTTTGATGGAAATGAGATGTTTTATTATATTCCTTACCAGTTCAACCAAACGGAACAAACGTTACATGTATAGTACCAAAAAAAAAAAAATAGAAGAATCACGCACGTAACAGATCCAGTAATGCAGATATGCACTGAAACTGGCGAACAATCTCAAGCCCAAACAATTCCTTATTTTTATGGGGGTCAAGAAACTATTTATAATTCATAACAAATACAAAAACTACTTGTATAATTTCTCACCTCTGGGATACCACCGAATGCAGAGAGCTTTAACACTACTAACATCGACAACTACATGAGAGAATAGACTCGCCAATTTTGGCATGTATTTCTGCAAAAGTTGATCTAGTTATGACAGTTAACAGAATATTTCAGAGAGCAAAAATAGGATATATGGACATACCAAATAAAAACAGCAATATATGCTTTCAATAAGGCTTGATCGATATGCATAACGGAAGAGGAATTGGTTTAAAATTATAGACATTATATATTCAGATGACAGAAAACTTCATTCTGCATCTCAACTTGATCTTTTACCATATGTGTAAACTTCATAAATGTTGTGATGTATTATTTTGATCAACATTATTAATTACCATGACTTAGCAAGCATGATATATAAACAATGCCCAATAATATTGTGGCTTTGCAATATTTGTTATTTAAAAAGTTTAAATTTGATGGTGTGATAGGACTGATAATTTACACCAGAAATTTACAAAAAAGAATCCAAGGCATACAGAATACATCAGAATCTGTAAAGAAAAACAATATTATGATAATTAGAGTTTAGGAATTAACTATACTTCAGCAAAGCCACGATCCACAAGTTACAATGGTAGAACCATTACCTTCAGAAATTGAAAATCAACATATATTGAATTTCCTGCTAGGAGAGGTGTGTACGAATCAACATTAATATATCTCTTAACAAATTCAATAACCTGCAGTTTTGCAAGATATTAAAAAAATTTCATTATAACATAAAACAATGAATAAAACAAAGAAAGGAAAAGAGATTCAGTCATTGCACTCCAGTCAAGACCAAAGGTAATACTTCAATTTGTCACAGATAAAGTGCCAATATACAGAAAAAAAGGATACCAGTTTACAGACGCTTTTAACAAAACAAGCAAATGTCATATGGGGGATCCATGAATACTCGCATATGACTGGAACTGATATCATTGGCTTGATGCAGGAGTAGGATGCCAAATGCCAACTGGTTTTTTCTCCAGCATACTTATTGGCTTTTGGTTTGCTAGGATCCAATTGCACGGTATGGAACTTGAATCCCACATTGGAAGTATGGGATTTTTAGGGCACTGGGCTTTTCAACTACAATAGCTAGATTTTGTAGTGTGGTTCTCCCAAGGCTCTTAAAAGGGTAAGCACACGATAGGATTTTCTGTAGAGAAAAGAGTTATCTCTTCCTAATTTTAGCCTAAATTTGCCCTATAATATTAGATACATCATTGCATGCACAACATAACAAAAGAAACCGTTAGTGCAATATTTATCATCAGTACAGGATAGGCCATTCTGTAGAGAAAAGAATTATCTCGTCCTACGTTTAGCCTAGATTTGTCATATAATATTAGATATATCACTGCATGGACAACACAACAAAAGAAACCATTAGTACAATATTTATCATCCGCCTAGAAAAATGGCAACAGCGGCACTCTACGGATTACTGTATAGCCTTAGAACTACTTAAATAAATCATACAAAGTACTTAAGGACTAGATCACAGACTGCTTAAAGTAAAAATAAAATGCATTTATTTCAACTATTCATGTGAATATCAAGAATCATCAGAGAATAGATAATAGGTTTTCTGGTAGGGAAAAAAATTTCATCTGCCAAAAATTTCCAGGCGTGGACTACCTATACTTACTTTTAATGAAATTAAAGAAGGATAATGAGAAATTTAATTTCCTTTTTCACACTAAGACTCTGATAAAACTGGGATCGGATTTGGATCTAGAAGCAGTAACTAGAGAAACAAGAATGCCTTTATGGATCTTAAAGAACTACTCAATCAGAAACAGTTCTCAATTGAATTAGTCTTGAGTATTTTGAGGAACCTGAACCCACCCACACAACTATACAATTTTTCCGCCAACTACTAACAAACTTCCCCTATTAATAGTCTTAGCTCAAATGATTGACAGCTGACCCAACTAACTATTACATATTTTAGTTTTTCTTATTCTTTATCTCATACACATATGTAATAGAAGGTTGTCTTGTTCTATCACTCTAATCCCTATTAGACAAGTTTAACTATTTCATCTGTCAATACAAAAAGGATAACATTTTTTCAACTTCATTGAATATGTATTAAAAAACAGTATAAATTTAATATGATATTAGATAGAAAGTAAGTTCCTACAGAAAGAGAGCTTGTCATATAGTACAATTACTACAAACCTGCTTTTCAGCTTCTCCTTCACTAATGGTACTCTGTAGCACTTTTTTTGTTAATCCTAAATTCATTGAAAATGGTTAGTCAATGCCATTTAAAATCTGTTTCAGAAGAAATAGAGAAAGGACTAAGTAATGCTAAGAAAAAGCAACCAATCAGCAATTCATGAATAATACAGTATTAGAGTCTCATTTCTTCGCATTCCATAACATATTGAATTATTTTATCTATCTTAGACTCCTCATGGTCATCTTTCCAATATTTTTTTCCTATGAATAAAAAGTAAAGTACCAAAATATAGTATTCACCACTTACCACTAGCTTCATGATGATTCTGACACCATTCTCCCATCCTGTCAAGGCACTCCTTAGTTTGATGAATGACCAAATCGGGACCCTAAAATAGCAGATACTTTCTTTCATACACACACTGAAGGGATCATACTGCATTACCTATTTACTTGTAATATATACACAACATTTCATCCTTTGTCAAAGAAGAGTACGAGAAAGACGAATGATTTATTTGACAGAGACAGTGTAAGGAATTATGCTTCCGTAAAATTGTGTTAGAATTCCTCCGTTAATTCCTAAAAAATAGATAAAATGGCATTTTCCCTCCTTTCAGTAAAAAGGGTGGGAGCTAAGATCATAAGTTAAAATTTAAATTTGAATTAAAAAGTGCACGTCTGCATAAAAACTGAAAAGCCACCAAGGTACCCACTGCAATAGTTGATGTAAAAATCAGAGAGCAAAAGGGCATATCCAAAAATAATGAAAAGAACAGGAAAGCTAAGGATCATTTAATGCCCTAAACTTTAATAATACTTTGGTTTAACTATTTGGAAGGAACCGTCTTTTATTACCCACTCCTTGGGAGAGCATTCCAAGACAAAATGAATTATTTCCCATGAAAAAAGTTATACCAAACACGTGATAGTCTATGGAATAAGCAAGTTTTTCCTTATAGATAAGCAGAGAGGAAGAAAAAAAAAAGTAAAAAAGACGAATGTATTAGGTAGAGAATGTAGAAATTCATTCAAAATATAGTGATGCATGGAAACAACCACAAAACAATGAAAAAAGGAACATGGAAATTGCAACATTGAATTAAGTACCTCCACTGTTTTGGTCAAATATCCATCTGTAATTATACAAGCAATCTCTAGTATTCTGTCTACTTCAATATTTAAACCTGCACAAACACAGTTCATATGGTGTCGTTAGTTATTATTGATAAATAAAACAACAATAAAAAAATCATCTGGCACTAAACAATTCATATGTTATCCAAGAACAGACAATAACACAGTTTGTGACTAAAAAATATAGAGCCTGCTTGGTGAGTACCATTAAATACCACAAAACAATATATAATATAATCCAATGTAAGAGGTAAGTGCATTGTACCCGATAAAATCTACAACATGTAGAAATGGTACCAAGCAGTGAAATTGATGAGAAACAAATCAAAAGGATGAAAATGATGAAATCCAAATAACATTCAGATCATAGGTTGACAATCATTCAAACAAGAAAGGACATGTTTTTAGAAGGTAAAAGGAGTCCAGTTAATAAATCCAACAAAATTAAATGTTACATGGAATGTTACATGGATAGACTTGAAGTATATTATAAGGTTTGTCCCCACTCCATAGGCTCGTATAGAAGCATAGAAAAGATAGGGACTATTATCTGGAAAAGCAGTTTCTTAAAGAAAATAATCCTCAGAAAAATAGAATACTAAACAAAAATTCACCTTCGGTAAGCACATATTTACAGAATATAAAGCTTATCTAAATTGCTAGGATGAAGGCTCACTTGAGTCGAGTTACTCTGACTCTACTTTAGATTTACTGCCATGTTAAAGGGAAACATCTTAAGTAGTCTATGACAGTTACTTATTAAGATTGTGGATAACACATAAAAAAATGCACGAGCTTTGTTGCTGAAAGATTTGGAGGTTTGTGAACAATACGGATCAAACATAAAAAAACCACAATGAAAAATACTTTCTAAATTACTTTTGCAATTGCAATCACAAACAAGTAAAGCGCCCTCCTTGTTATTCTACAAACTTACCAGTCATTTCCAAGTCAATCCAGACAAGAGGTAACTTGTATTCAAATGAAGGGGTCATTGGATTTTCTTGATCTTGTTTCTTGTTTTTTACTGGTATAATGCCAATGTCTGGATTAACTCCCTTGTCACTATGACCTGCACCATGAAAGTATATAATAGTTGGTAGTTCACTCAGAAAGTAATAAACATAATGTTCCCACTAGAAAACATCCATCCAAGAAATTATGTAACCAAGTACATATAAAAATGGAGAGCAACAAGAAGACTAACGAAGATATAAGCATCAGGTAATATCTCAGCTAGTACAAAGCACCAATCTGACCTCCAAAGTAAACAATAAAGACAACAACCTTATACCACTGAGAGGTTAGCTACATGAATAACAGGACTAGTTTGAACCGTGTAAGAGAGAGGTTGATAAAATGTATCATCTGGGTCCTTCAGCATTATCTAAACATTTTTTTTTTATTTCCTGTAAAAAGAGTTGTCTAAAGCACGTGGAGGACCAAAAGTGGTACATTTCAAAATTAAAGGGAACAAAGGCGGACAAAAAAAAAATTAGAAGTACTATAACTAAAGTTTAGATATGTTAGAGAGGCAAAAACTTATTTTCTCAACCTTAAAAACAAGAAAAGAATCAATTCTAATCTAAACGGTCTCTTCGTGCCCAATTCTTCATCTTCTCCAAACAAACTATGAATGCTGCTCAGGGGAACTCCCGCTTGTCTCACCATGACAAAAACTCCAATTCTGCTGATTACAAGCAACTATGCTTGAAGTTGTGATTGGCACCACCACAGAAAGCATGGCTTGGCTCTTTTTCATGGAGCCACGCCCACAACCTTTTCCTCATTAGTGTGGAGTGTCGTGTTTAGATTGAAGTTCCAAAAACATTTTGGATTGACGCGTACAAAACTTAATGGGAAGAACTCTGAAACTACTACAGGAAAAAGAAAGAGAAAACTGCGAATTATAATTTCCATAATCCTCCTAGATTTGTGAAATTCAACTGATTTTGGTCATTTGCAGTTAAGCATGTATCTTCAATTGCTTCAAATGCATGAAACGGACAAACTCCATTTTAATGTTGTAAATATTTAATGTTGTTACAGCAGCGCTCTAGTCAAGAAACGAAGACACTATAAATTAGAACTAAATCTTCGTTATTTTACTTTATATTTCGAATTCTTACTCCATCATTAGAACAGTGCACTAAACAGCCAACATGCAAGGAAAACACTTCAACACAAAAATTGAACAAAAATAATTTCCATAAATTCTCAAAGCTCTCAAAGAAACACTGGATTCTCTCAGAGATGCGCAGATCAATAAGAACATGTGAAACCCTAACCCAAAGTTCATCAACTACGCTTCAAAATAAATAAATAATAATAATCTAAAAGGTGGAAATTGAATGGAATAGAGAAAAGAGAAAAGAAATACCCGCAGTGGTGGGAACGTGACAATCGTCGGCGTCGAGTTCTAACAGTGAAAACGAATTTCCGAGTTGCTCCATTTTTTCTTTCTCTTCTTCTCTGTTTCTTTCTTCTTTCTTTTGTTTGCTTCAAACTCTTCTTCTTTGGCGCTGTTCGAAATAAATGAAGTGAGAAGAAAGTTTCAGCTTCAAATTTAACTATATAATTTCATTAAAATTTTGGAGTATATAGAAAAAAAAATATTGAGAAGTATTTTGTGCATAATCAATTAAAAAAATATAATAATATTAAATAAACATCTAATAGTAATAATAACCAAATCTCTGGACCTTTATGAAGATTGTTTAATTAAGAGTGATATCTAAAAATAGCTTGTGATCGCCAAAAATAATAACTTGTCCTATTAAAATTCATATTGATTATTCATATTTATTTTAGTGTAAAAATATATATTTGTAGCTCATGGAAAGAGACAGCAGTACAATAATATTTATTGTGTACGTACAAAAGATCTGGGGTAGATACTTGGAAGTTCTTAAAACTTGTATATTTATATTATGAGAAAGTAACTTGTATTTAAAAATTATTAATTTTAATTTTTATATTATT
>Ga0123340_1001198_pt1 | contig 20934 bp, 14 predicted proteins | sample SirMexnodulemix_FD_89961 | JGI IMG/M metagenome (GOLD analysis project Ga0123340, IMG submission 89961) | Root nodule microbial communities of legume samples collected from Mexico - Siratro Mexico nodule mix | ecosystem: Host-associated > Plants > Roots > Nodule | place: Mexico: Nepantla... | reverse complement strand
GGATTAATATAGTAAGGGAGTAGTATATTATGTCGTTAGACAAGTGAATACCCAGCTTTTTTAGAGGGAGTGAAGGTGGGAAGTAGGAAGACGAAAATTTATATGTTACAATTTATGGATAATACTATGTTTGTTCCTAGGGTCACAACTCAAAATATTATTACACTTAAGAGTATTTTGAAGTGCTTTCAACTGGTTTAAGGACTTAAAATTGATTTAATAAAAGTAGAATAGTTGGAATAGGAGAAGGAAGGATTCAACTTCTTCGGTATGCTGAAGTATTGAACTGTGGCTGTATGTCGATCCAATTTTCATATTTTGGGCTTTAAATAGGAGGTAACCATAGAATGAAAGATTTTTGGGAAGGGATGACACTAAAGATTAGGAAAAGATTGACAAAGTGCAAAGGGAAAATTATTTCTCTAACAGGTAGGATGTGTCTAATTAAATCTATCCTTTCAACATTATTATTATTTTTATTATCAATTTTTAATATGCTAAAGGGAGTATGGGAAAATATTATTCAAATACAAAGATAATCTTGTGGGGGTAGGGCCATGAACATAAAAAGAAAACTTGGGTTAAATGGGCATCATATGTAAGTCTAATGAGAAGGTGGCGTGGGAGTTTTAGAGCTAAATAACTTTAATAAGGCATTACTTGGAAAATGGAAGTGGCGGTTAGGAACATATAAAGAGGTTTTATGGAAAAGAATATTAGAATAAAAAATACAGATCTTGGAGAGGTTTGGATGGAGGTATAGAGTCATAAAAAGAATCTAGATGGTGGAAGGACCTTAGGAGTGTGTGTGGGGTTGGCCTAGAAGGAACATGGTCCAATGACAATACAAAATGGGATATTGGGTAAAGGAAAAAGATACTGTTATAGGAGAATAAGTGGTTGGTCAGTGTACTCTAGAAGATAAGTATCCTAGAATGTACACCAATTCTTGTATGAAGGACACTAGGGGGGCATGGAGAGAAAACATATGAGAATGGAAACTCAGCTGGAGGAGAACTTGGTTTGAATGGAAATTACCAATAATTTAGAATTTTTATCAAGAATTGAAGACAATGAGGGTCAAAAAGGACTTAGAGGATAAATGAGTTTGGTTAAGAGATGGGAATATGGTTTTCAATGTGCGAAATGCTTATAGAAGTATTAGGATTGATATAATGGGAAATGATGAATAACTATTTTATAAACTATGGACAACAAAGACACTACCCTCAACACAGTTTTATGTTTGAAGGGTTATGTTGGATAAGATTCCAACTGTTGAAAATCTTGTAAAAGTAGATATAATGGGGATTAATAGTATGTGTGTTTTATGTCATAACTAAAAAAAAACTATTAGTCACATACTATTCACGTGTGAAAAGGTCGAGAAGATTTATGACTTATGTAATTTAATTGTAGTCCTGTTTTGCACAATTATGAAAAGATAGGTAGTGTAGTAAAATCTTATGTGGCAATAATATATGATGAGGAATGTGATCCACTTGAATCTTATCTATAGCATTAAATGTATGAATATTTTTATCTTTTAAATAGATAAGCTCAAATGATTTATAACTTCGCATTTTTCATAGAAAAAAAAAACTTTAACTTAACTAATCTAAATCTGCAAGGATACTATTTCATTGTCATATTGGCTTAAATAATTATGTTTGGCTCTTTACCAAATTTAATAGCATAACATTTCTAATATCTTGACTATTTAATATAACTTTTTAGTTGGAATATAATTATATTTTGTTTGTTAAATTTAGTGAGTAAAGATAAGGTTACATGGTAAAAGATAAGTTAACCTAAAATTAATAAATTTAATGTTAAATTACATAATGTATTGTACTGAGGCCGAGAGGTAGCCAGCCGAGATCCATTGTCAAGATGTTATACCGAGATTGAGGGTAGCTAGTCGAGATCCTATGCCAAGATGCTATACGAAGGCCGAGAGGCTGAGAGGTAGCTAATTGAGATCCTATTCCTAAATACTATACGGAGGTTGAGAGGTAGTTAGTCGAGATCTTGTGTCGAGATGTTATACCAAGGCTGAGAGGTAACTAGCCAAAATCCTATGTCGAGATACTATATCGAGACCGAGAGGTAGGTATCTGAGATTTTGTGCTGATATGTTATACCAAGGCCGAGGGGTAGTTAGTCGACATCTTGTGTTGAGATGCTATACAAAGGTCGAGAGGCCAAGAGTTTTTACACAAATTTATATTCTACTTTAAAGAAAAAATTATGATAGAAATAATATTATTATATTTAAAAATTTCAAAGTGTTAAATTTCCTGATATATTCAAGCAATTAATCATTTATTATACTTAATAACATCCTTAATTTGATATTCAACCATGAAAAGTGTTTTGGTTGAGTTCAGGAGAGGGGTGTTGAATTAAACTACTTACTACAAAATCATGTCTAGCCATTAAATCGAGGTTAGCTTACTCATCCTCCTTTAGTGTGCTGGATGATGTTGTATTATCCTCCCAAACTATGTAAGCTCGTTTGGCCTTTCCACTATTGTTGTTCTTCTTTTGTAGGCCTTTCTCTTTGTGTGAGAGATTTGGACAATTCACCTTAATATATGCCCTGCTTGCCATAACCAAAAGAAGTGAAATTAGAAGAACCAAAATCAGATTTTTTTACTATACCTTTTGGTTTGTTGGTTCCTCTCTTTTCGTTTCCTCTTTAGAAACTTGATGAACTTCCTAGTTAACATATTTAGGGTCTCGACATCACTGTAGCCACTGGAAAAATCTTTGCTATTTTCTTCATTTTAAGCAACAATAGTGAGTGCTAATCCTCTAGCTTTTATTTCTCTATCCTCTTGCTCCTTTAACCAATTCATTTTCAATTCATGCTCTCTCAACTTGCGAAATAATCTCCAGTGGTCAAGGTTGTGAGGTCTTTGGTTTCTGATATGACAGTAACCTTTGGTTGTCACCTTCTATCGAAGCATTTCAAGATCTTTATATTGAGTTCTTCCTTGTTAAACACTTTTCCAAGGTCTATAAAATGATTCGCTATGTGAGTGAACCTTTACTACATATCTGCAATTGTCTCTCCCTCTTGCATCCTAAACAACTCATATTCCTGGATAAGTGCATCTTTCCTGACACGTTTCACATAATTTGTTCTTTCACGAGTCACTTCTAGGATGTCCTACATTTCCTTTGTAGAAGTACATTGTGATACCCTGGAAAACTCATTAATATTCAAGACATATGTTATTATATTTTTAGCCATACAACACTTGACTTGACCTCAAACTTGACACTTAAAACACTTAATGTCACTAGTGCGAGTGGATGCAACATGCTCATCTTTCTTTTGGAATTTATCTTTTGCTAGGCTTGGGGAGGGCTGTCTTTTGGTCTTTCTTTGATGGTTTTTCCCTCCCTCGGATATGAATCAGAATAAGAACTTCTTCTTGATCATCTTCTGAAAATTTGTTGCTAAATTTTAGTGCAAATTTGGACCAGATCCTGAAAATCTTGATATGGAAGAAGTTCTACTCTGTCCCTTATCTCAAGACTTAATCTTCTCATAAACCTAGCAATGGTGACAATCTCCTCCCCTCTAATACCAGCTCTCATCATGCACAACTCCATCTTTTGTCTGTATTCTTCTGTACTCATATTTTTTTGACTCAACCTATGAAGTTTATCCATCAGTTCTCTATGGTAATAGGAGGGTATATGCCTACGTCTCAATGCACTCCTAAGGTCATTCATATATAATATGAGAGGCTCTTGATGGAGATGTCTTCCTCTCACTAAGGCAAACCACCAATGCATGGCATGGCTTTAGAAACTCAGGGTGGCTAAGGGAACTTTTCTTTCTTCGCTCACTAGGTGACACTCAAATAATTGTTCCGCTTTCATCTCCTAATCTAAAAATGTTTCAACATCTTCTTTGCCATAGAAATGGGGAAATTCTACCCGGGTCTCTCTCACAGTCTCTCTTTTCTTTGCTTGTTGTCAGTGTCACATTGGTAAAAATCAGCTAACCTAAAGGTTTCTCTCTCAAACCTTTCATCCCTTAATTGAGTCCTCCTAGAAGTACTTGTTTTGAATTTTCTTCCTTCTTTCTCAAGGTCTTGAGTTCCTTCTCAACTAGGGCAAATTGAAGTTTAGTGTTTATTCTTAAAGATTGAATTTCATTCAAAATCATTTTTAAGTCAAATATGCCACTGGACTCATTGCCACTAGAATGATGAGACATATTTAAGCTTTGTATAAAAGGTTTTCACACAAAAAAAGAATAAGCTAAGTATAAAAGGGGGATTCCTAGAAAGAGAGGTGCGTCACTTGGATGACTTAAGTACCAAGTCTTTCCTAGCCAGAACCTTACCCCACTATACTAAACAAACCTTTGTCATAGTGAAAAACTCTTGACACAAATGAAGGAGACACATAGTATTAAGTGTTTGTTTGTAGCTTTTTTGTCTTTTAGGTCAATAGTTTTACACTAACAATTGTTTTGGTATAGCATTTTTATATACTATAAGTGTTTTGTTGTTGTTGATGGACACAAATTCTAAGTGAATATGAGATGGTTACTTTTAAAGGATCTAGATATCATCTTCAAGATGAATTGACTCCATGTCAATTGCTTTTCTTTAGTTCGTGATAAATATAAGGTGGTATCTTCAAATCAGAAAGATATGGAATGAATATTTGCACAATGAATGTGGAGTAAGTTGGAAGTTAGAGTCAGTTGTTTTGTGATAATTTTTTAGATAGAGGTCGATTGTGAGAGCTAGATAAGAAATATATCGATAATGTAGAGATGTATATACGTGTTTCCAGAAAAAAATGTTAGGGTTACCTTCTAAGATAGAAGTAGAAAATTTCATTTATTTAGTGCTTGAGTGAGACTAATGTTTGATGGAAAGCACTCCAGGGCTCTCCATGCAATGGAAGAACTTAGAAGATTTGAGAAAAAGGTTTCCCAAGTTTCAAGTGAGAGATTCGACACTAAAGGTCCTCACTTCCAAGGAAGGATCATTGATGGTGAGCTTAAGAGAATATTTCCATTTTTAGTGGCTTCAAATAACAAGAAGAGAAACAAAATAATATAATTGATTCAAGTTTATTTCAAAGTAGTTTACAAGAGGGGGTAATGGGTTTTATTTATAGCTTTATAAATGTGGGATTAAAATGAAGCAAAGTACAGTTGCACTTAATCTAATTCGGTGCCTAGGGAGAGGGAGTCCCACATCAAGCATTTCAAGGTTTTTCTAAGTGTTTATAAGCACTATGTCTCCTAACTTTATGCATGGTCGTGTGGGCATGTGGTTAGCTATGTGTTGACCTTGGTGGCCTTAAATAGGGTTTTGACTTCCTTAATGAGGAGGATTAAATGTTGACTTGCAAATTAGGATTTTAACCTCCAAGTCAACCCTAATTAGGTCCAGATGTAACCTACTTATGCTTCTACTTTTTACAAAAGGAAATTACTAATCCTAGACAAAAGAATTCTACTCCTATTTACATTTTTACTAGGCTAAGAAGAAGGAAGGTCTAATAATTCAACCGGTATAAAAGAATAGTCTTTTATGTTCTTTCTTCCTATTCTAGTCTCTTAGCCATAACCCATATCAGAGGCCCAATATAAGGTCTTCTAGATGGTCTTCCATCAGACCTTACCTATTGAAAAAGATCTATCCGTAGATCAAATTCTTCTTCATAGTTAGCAACCCCTGTTTACCACCTCACTATGCCCATCAGTTTGAGAATGGCATATGGTGGAAAACAAAAGTTTAGTTCCAAGTCTTTCTTAAAAAGTTTTTCAAAAATGACTTAAAAACTTGACATCCCTATCAGACAGTGTAGTTTTGGGTAAACCATGTAATCTAACAACTTCTCTGAAAAATAGTTTGTGATACAAAAAATTAAAATAAATGTCTTTTTCCTTTTATTTTTCTAGGCTTTGTTTGGACATTAGTTAACGAAAGGAATGGGTTTGTCTATTCCCTTCCCACCGTGAACTCTATATAAAGAGACCTATCATACTCATTTTGGTAGACTTGGAAATGAATAGAAATCTTTAAAATCTTGAGTGTGTAATATCTCAAGTGATGTTTCTTCTTTGCTTATTCTAGAGCGGTGCTTTTTAGCTTATCTCTTAGCGTATCTGGGATCATCGAGAAAGGAAAGTGCAAAGTTTTCTCTTTTGGAGTTTCTTATCGTGTGAGCTAGGTCACAAGTGACGATTCACCATCTTACTTATCTTATAGAGTTGAATAACTCAAGGTTTTTCCCAATTCCTAGCATTTATTCTTATCTTGTGGGTTAGCTCACAAGTGAATAATCACCATCTTAATTATCTCATAAATTTGGGTGAGGCAAAGTGTTATTCTAATTCCTAGCATTATCTTTATTTCTTGCATTTTCTTTAATTGTTTTCATTTCCAAGATTTCTGTAAAACATAAAAGATCACGTTCATCCAATAATTCAATCAAAACTTGTCCAATAATTCATCCAAGAACCTTTCCTTCCTTATTTGAGTGGAACGATACTACAACCTAAGTCATTCCTCCCTTGAAGTTACACTCCTAGCTTCTAGCTTTACACCTCCACCATGAGGAATTCCATATCAATAGTCTAAAGATGTAGTTAGCATCATTTATCTAACATGGTATGAAATAGATTATCTTGCTAAAATTGTCTACTACCACAAAGATAGAATCATAATCTCTTTGAATTTTTGAGAGACCCACCACAAAGACCATGTAATTTTTAATTTTGTTATTAAACAAATCATAATTAGTGATAAAACTAAAAGATCATACAAAAGTATTAAGAGAATTAATTAAAAGATAACACTACATTAAGAGCTTTACATAGAATAAAATAAAAGATGTGTCACCTTGCTAAAATTTAAAACTCTTTTAGAAAGGATTTTGAGTGTAATTTTTTTTCCTTTACCCAAATGTGAATTCCCTATTTTTTTCTATGTATTTTTATCAAACTTAATTTTAGTTAATGAATTAGTTTTCGAGTTAAAAAAATACGCGACTTTAATTAATTTTTTGAACTTAAGAGTAAAAAGTTGTTATTAATATTAAATTTAATAATAAAAAATAACTTTAGAAAGAAGTGTAAAGAAGAATTAGAAATAAAGTATTAAAAAAAAGTTCATCAAATCTTTACTGTGGAATTCAAAAAGCTTGTGTTGGCTGGTGTTGCATCTTCCCTTTCCCGCCTTCAGTCACAGACAGATACGATTCTATGGAACCCTATGGCCGACGCAAACTATTTTGAACTGTACCAATCACTCTCCAACGCCACCGTTCAAGATCCAATTCTCCAAGGCAAAGATCATCGCGGCGTCTGCGAAACCCTCTTCGGCCAACTCCACTCCACCTTCCACCGATTCTTCTCCGATCTTCCTTTGCGCCACCGCCATGACCTTCACCCTCGGCCCCTTCCGCCTCCGCATTCGCGGCTGTGGCCAATTGTTAAAGACCTTTCTCTCATTTTGCGCTGCTGTCTTCTTCTCCTGACGCTCCCGCACTTCGACCAGAAGTTCCTCCTTCTCAAGTGCCGCTCCCTTCTTCGCATCCTTAAATCCTTCCTCTCTCTCGATGTCACCGAACGTCGCGGCGTGCGCTTTCGTAACTTCCTCTCCGACGTCGACTTGGACCTCGATGATACCTGTCTTCCGTTTCTGCGCGCGCTGCTTGAGGTATGTTTTGTTTTAATTAGATGATTCTGGATTTGGTTCCTAATTAGATGTAGCTTTTGTTTTAAAACTTTTGTCTAAATAGTTTTTAAATCTAGAATTCTGTTATCATTTTCTTGTAGATTTAGAACCTGTTTGGAAATACTTCTTCTCAAGTACTTAATGTATGAAAGAAAAAAAAGAAGAAGTTAAAATGAATCGTAATTCTTTAGTAATGAAATTTGACTTATTCACTTAAGCTTTTGGAGATTTTAGCTGAGGAAGCTGTCTATAAAAGGTTGTTGATTTTAGTTTTTTAACATAGAGGAGATGGTAGATTCATTTTTATTTTATCCAAACAGAGCCTTGGTATAGAATATTAAGTGGATCAAACATGCTGTTAGACTGCGTGATAAACTTTTTTTTCAGAAGTTGCTTAAAGTAAAGTTTTATTTGTTCTCTGTGTGGATTTAACAATGCAGTTGGACTGTGTGGTAAACATTTTTTTTTTCTGAAGCTGCTTTAAAGTAAAGATTCCTTTTTTGGTTTCTCGTGAGATTTTCCTTTTCCGTTTTTATCTGACTAATTTCTAGTTGATTCGAGTGTCACTATAATCATTATTATTCTGCCTCTGATATGACCAAGTCAGCTTGGAACCCAAGAAAACTTTGTTTCGTGTTCTCTCATGTAATGCAATTGTTTCGATTCTTCTCATTTCTTGTATGGATGTGTTTTCCACTTCAGATTCCAATATACACCATTATTTTTGTCCCCTCGTTTCCAATCTGCTGCCTACGTGTAACATCCATGGACAGCTGTACTGTGGAAATGGGATTCTGCTTTTAATTTGATGGTAAAATTATCCGGTTTCTGGAAATAACATAAAATGGAGAGAAATCAGTAAATGGAAAAATTAGTCTTTGTTTCATCAGCTAATGAGTTTTTAGTTTCAGTAAGGATGGGACCAAATGTCTATGTGATGGTGGTATTAAATGATTAATGATTGTTACAAAAGGGTTTTCTCCAGTGCTTTAGGCTCCCACCTATTGTGGTCAGGGAGATTGTTCCACAATTTGAACTTGTAACTTTCAGGCCACCAGGCAACAGTCTTACTAGTTTTGTGCATTTTAAACATCTGCCACATTGAATTTTGTATAGGATTCTTACTGGAGTTCTATTAATCTAAACTTGCACATGTTATCTCAGGTATTTGCAGATGAACTTTTAAGACACCAACCATTGAGAAGGTATCTTATGATTGCTGATTCAGTATCTTCCATCCAAGGTGATATTGCCATTGTCCTGGAGGTGTTATCTTCTCATTTCATCCTGTCAACAATTTCTGATGAGAAAGCAGTTGAGGATTTCACAGTTAGATTATTTTTACATTGTGATAAGGATTTCAGATTTCCTGAACTTAGCATTGCGCCGTCCATTGTGTTGCTGCATGACCCTGTTGTGCTCTCTGCACCAAAGATGTTCCAGGCACACATAGTTTCAATGGTTTCTGAAGTCATTGGTTCTGACATATCTTCAGAAATTTTAGCCAATTTCCACCTAACAGCACTTCAAAAATCTGTTATCTTGTACTCTACACATGTGTCCAGTTTGCAAATAGACGGCTTTCGTGTTGACTTGAAATGTTCCAACAATTCTCACCTTCTTCACAGAGGTCAGCTAAAATTTGAATCTTATATCCAGCAAGGCACCAGGAACAGATTAAAAAAAGTCTTATCAAAATCAGATGATTCATGGAATTCCAATCAATGCAAATTGTTCTCCAAAACAAAAGCCCATCTTTTGACCGAGTACATTTCATTTATGAAAGAGAGACAATACCTATATGATGATTCATTAAGGGAAGTGATTACCTCTATCTTAAATTGCATAATCCATCAAGCTTTCTCTCAAGATGCAGTTGGAGATGCTGTATACAATATACAGGAAAACACTAGTGCACAAGATATATGTCTTCTTGCATCCATATTGAAGCTGATGAGTGCTTCATTGCTACAGGCAATGAAGTATCTAAGTAATAGTGGTGATTCAGATTGTTTGAAGACCATGAAAAGTGCCATTGTGCGTGAGAAATATGATTTCTTGATCAGCATCATTGACCATTTTCAACAGTTTAAGATCTGTTTACCAATTCAAACTTTGTTGTATGATGAGATGAAAAGTCAGAAATCAAATTACAAAGTCTCCATGTCATTGCTCGTGCACTTTACTGGCTTGCTATCTTTAAGTTTTAAAAATGGACTTGAATTGCTAGCAAAGGGGTGTATATCTGTACTTATGGCATCGATGTATCTGTTTGTTTTTGAGGAGGGAGATTTACTTGCTTTGGGATCATTGAGGGGTCTGTCATTGCGACCTTGTTTGTCCAAAATTTCATATGAGAGTGGAAAGGTGAATTGTGTCTTCAGTTCTCATGAACTTGAATTTAGTTTATATTACATTCTAAATGGTCGATAAATTTTGCAGGGTGCAAGAGATAAGCAATCTGTCTATAAAGTTGTAGCAGAGTTTCGTAGAATTCAATCATGTTATTTGAGGTACATATATCTATATTTTTTTAGGCTTTACCTGGTGTTGCTTTTTCAGTTTTAGATGCTCAATTTCTCTATTCAAGCACGTAATTTGAGGCTTGCTTAACGGGCGCTTGAATAGCCATCATAAGTTCAATTCATTGTTAAGCCCATGAAAACACCACGCTGTTGGGTACATAGTTAGAGACCTTCTAATTCCGCGGTTAGTTGTTAAGGAGCAGTTGTCTTCTGTCCTAGTTATGGCCTCTCTGGAAGCTTGAAGGACTACCCTTTATTTGATTAAATTATACTGCCTATTCTCTTATCTTGCAATTTTGGGGCATATTTAGATCTTGAGGGACTTCATTTAGTTTAGTGTATCAATGGTACACTGAGTTTGAGGGATTCCATTTAGTTTAATTTAACAGTGGTTCCACTTGTGATATTTAGATTGCTTGAATTATTGTTGTGTTATTTTATTCATGCATTTTTTCCCTCCCAAATGTAGTAACAAACATTATGCAATCAAGCGATGAGAGCTAGCTCTAGTGGAATGTCTTGGGCTCGCTTTGGGCTATGGATCCTTCATATTTTGCTTATACTATTTGGAAGTACCATTGTCTCCCAAGAACAAAGGCTACCTTCCCTCCTTAGCTTCCCTTAAAACTTTTTCTCTGACCCCCAAAAAATGATGATTATGCAATTGATTTATAAGCTCCACTGAAATTTAGTGGCAAATATCTTGTATTTTCTCAAATTTTGTGGTGAAGTAGACATGTTTTTGCGTAAACAAGTTGTCCTCCAATTGATTGGTTTCATTTTTAATACTATTCCTCTTTTGTGTTTTTTCTGAACCATCCTGTATTTTTCAGAACGGATTCCTTAACCTCCTGTAACGACAAGGATGGAACAGAGAAAGCATGCAATGGGGAAATGTTTCTTAATAGCATATTAGAAGACCCCAAAAAGTTATCCGATTATGATGAACTTGCAGATTTCCTTGAGTGTAAGACTGGGAAAAATTATTCCAAGTGGTTGAATGGTCGCGAAATATTTAGAGGTCGGAGGTATAAAAAAAAACTAGAATTAAAGAAGCCTAAGAAGCAAACATTCCCGAAGTATTCTCAGTTTAAAAAAAATGGCTATTCTTTGAGGAGCCAGAAAAATTGTACGGTAGTGAAGAATTGGAGGTGATAGATCCAATCCATGATCTTGCCCCGTGTTACATGTAAATGAATAACCTATGTTTTTTTTCGGCTCTTCGTTCTTAGCTATATTTTAGTGTAGAGATTTGTATTTATATTTGCTCAGTGGGTTTAGTAGCAAGCACGCGTATTTTCCATTTCTGGAGCCTTTTAATATATTTTAGGATATGTACGACTGCATCCTAGTGATAATGACAGTGAGAGTTTAAAAATTAACTTTGCTCACTGCAAAAACGATGTCAGTATTGGTCACAACGAGGTAATTTACCTTTCTGAATAACCTTTGGTATCTTATTGAAATAAGGTTTTTCTCGGTTAGGCACAAGCTTTCCAATGATCTTGATAAAGAAAGTTTAAAAATTAACTTATTATGCTCACTTCAAAGGTGTTGTCAAGACAGGTAACAATGAGGTAATTCAGCTTAAACTAACCTCAACGTGTCCTAGGATTGAAATAAGGTTTTCCTTAGTCAGAATACAAGTTTGACACTTATATCCATTAGTGTGTCTCCTGACTTAACATTTATTATTATTGCTTCTAAAATGTTAAGAGTATATTCTTTTTGAGATATGAGTAAATCATTTTTGGATTGTTCCACTTTGATATCAAAGAAATATCTTAAAGGTGTCTTAAATCTTTAGTTTGAAATACTTTTGAGCAAAATAATTTTTAGTTTTACAATAATCTCTTTATCACTATTTATTATATAATGTCATTCACATATACCATAAAATCGATATCTTAAGAAAGATAACGATAAAACAAAGAATGGTCATTCCAAATCATGCATAAGATAATTATTTGAAGTTATGAAGGGATATGCGTAGACAACATACCATTTTTTTTTTTAGTTTTTATTAAATTTAAGTTAATAATAAAGCAAGATAACAAATGGTTATTAATTATTTCTTTTGAACTATTTTAAGTGATGATAATGAATCGATTCTGAATTGAAAAGATTTTGAAAAATTGAGTCAATGACCATGGTGGTTAGCAAGCTTCTACAATTGATGGTAATAAACTAATCGAAAAGGGTTTGCTAGGTTGATTTTTATTTTTTATCAAGTATGATTAGGGACTGCTTCCTGCACCGCTATAGGATCTTCCTGCACCTATACAGGATCTTTATTCACCTCGTGAAAATACAATTTTACCCTTTAAAAATATATTTAAACCAATCTTACCCTTCATCCCCATTCATTGAAATCCTGCACCTTCTGACCTTCCCACCTCTACGCCTTCGCTGCTCCTGCTCCTCCTACACCTGTTGTACCTATTGCACCTCCTACGTCTTTGGTTACCAACAACACCTTATTTGGGTTTAGGGTTTCCGCCGTTCACATTTAGAGAAAACAGAAGCCATCTTCTCGCACAAAAGGTAGGGAATTGGAGATTGGAGTATTTGGCACCTATACAGGCAATTGAAGGAAAGGTAAGTATTATTATAAGTTTAATTGTATGTTGTAGTGGTAGATGTGGTGTATTGACGACATAGGACGGTGATGGTGGTCCTTCCCTTTTACTGTAAATGGGCATTGCGGATTGTAGAAACCGTTTTTTAACTCGATTTTTCGAATGACTTGCAGATTGTAGAAATCGCAATTCATTCGATTTTTTGAATGATTTATGAATTGTAGAAACCGCAATTCATTCGATTTTTCGAATGATTTACGGATTGTGTAATCCGCAAGTCATTCAATTTTTTGAATGATTTGCGGATTGTGTAATCCGCAAGTGTTGAAATTATGATTTTCATTGAAATTGTTATTTTTTGATTGTGTGAATTTTGTATATTTGTTTGATTGAAACTTTGTTGTTTTAGTGAATATTTATTTGATTGCAAAATTTGAATGATTTATTGGAGATGTATGCTTCATTTCAGAATTATGGTGAGAACTAGAGGAGGTTCATCCCACGCTGAAGGTCGAGAGAGACCGACAACCTCTGTGAGCAAGGGGATAGATGTGATAGAGTTGTTATTGGGAATGTTCCTCCTAATGTTGATGCGGAAGGATTCCCAAGAGGCCTTTCTGATCCTTCTATTTTGGTTAGTTATCCAGATCATGTTACATTTAGGCTGTGGACTGATGAGGTAAAATATTTACAATTTTTTGTAATGTGTTGTTGGTTTAAATTTAATTAGGTACATAACAATTATGAATATGAATTGTATTGTTTTTTGTTTTGTATAGGAACGGGGAGAATTGAAGTTGGTCTCCCATGGTAGAAAATTAAATAAATTTGGCATTCCTTGTTCACAAGTGTATGTTTTTGTAGAAAATTCTGGATTGTTCCCTCTGTGCAAGATTGGGTATGAAGTTGTTGACAAAGACTTAATTACAACCTTTGTTGAAAGATGGCATAGAGATACAAACTCCTTCCATCTGCCGGTAGGAGAGATGACAATCACATTAGACGATGTGTCGTCTATTCTTCATATTCTTATTGAGGGACAATTCCCGACATATGTAACTTTGGAACATAATGATGCCAAGGAGATGCTGATGGAGTTACTAGGTGTCTCAAAAACTCAAGCAAATGAAGAGTTGAAATAGTGTCGTGGCCCCTAGGTGAGAATGAGTTGGTTGAGGGAGGTATACGAGTAATGTTACATTGAACGGTCATGGGGTATGCTGCTAAAGCCTTCTTATTGCATGTGTTGGGGTGCACTATTTTTGCAAATAAGAGTGTGACTTGGATTTTTGTCTGCTACCTTGCACTATTTAGAGAACTTGACATGTGTGGACAATGGGCTTGGGGAGCAGCTGCTCTAACATACATGTATGGGCAGTTAGGGAATGCATGTCTTGGTAATACAAAATAGTTGGTCGGCTACATTACTATTCTTTAGGTAAAATGTTATTGTTAATTTAATTGTATGTAAGAAGTTATATATCTTTATGTATTGAAAATAATTAATTTTGATTTATTTAAAATAACATAGGCATGAATTTACGAGCACTTCCAGTTTATGGGAACAAAGACTGTGAATTCCATATATGATGAGGCCATGCCACAGGCAGCTCGGTATGTTGTGGGATGTCATATCGAGCTTCATTGATGTTTAGGCCCATTTAGACCGATTGACATATAGTGACGTTGTCTGACTCCATATCATTCGCATAGACCAGTTCAGCCATTTGAGTTGATATCATTATTTCGGGTTTCATCCAATATGGGGTGACTATTCAGAGATATATGCCGAATCGTGTATTGCCACAGTTTGGGTACGAGCAGAGGATTTCAGCTGCTGTTTTGCGACATGACGGTGGTGTTTTTGAGACCATTGACTATAACTGCTTACATTTTGCTGATCATTTGGTCAGTGGTCTTACCCCAACATTTGAGTCACATGCATGCTCAGAAGTACATGAATTGGTTTATGCATATCTCCCATCCATTCATTAGTCCTCATGCTGAGGATGACCGACTGCATGTGGCATCTCATTGTTGTCCTCATAGTCCAGCTGGCAGAGACCAAGTCCCCCGCTAGAAGAGGATTAGGCTTCAGTATGTCATTTTGGTTGTTTTTTTGTTTAATTTTATGTAAATGTTTGCTTTGTTTAATGTGTATTATTTTCATTTTGCAGAGTTTATTTAGACGTATTGCAAGCATCTTGCAAAAAATGATTGATTGTCGCGATGTAACTGAAGGCACTACAGCTTATGAGGGCACTCAAGAGAGATTGCAGATAGCCCGACGAGGTTGTGGTGATGGGGATGTCTATATATGTCGTTCAAGATCAGTGCATGGCAGGAGGGCATGACACAGTTGATATCTGTATTTCATATTATATTATTGCACATACCTCATACTATATTATTATTTGTATTTGATATTATATGGATTAGTACTTCATGTTATTTTCATATCTTTTATTGATTCTTCTGTCATTTTATTTTGTTCTTTTTTTAACAAGAAGTAAATACTATGTAAAATTAACATAAAATTGTATAAACTTCAATAACTTCAAATAATAGTTTTACAATAATCAATCATCTCCAAGATTAATGTGCAACTTATTCACCCATAACATGTTTGTAAAACTTTGCAAATAACCCACGTAATATGATGACCACAATCTTGCCTCTGCATAACAATACTTCGACCAAAACATGTCAATTGTAGGTAAAGGACAACCCTCTCGTAATATCACCTGCAAATATTTAACATTGATGTTCACATACCTGCAAATATTTAACTTTGGTTGCGTTATTTGTAATTAATTATTACACATACCTGGACAAAATCTGACCCATACACATGGCCTATACATATTATCCGATGCAAATGTACCACATTCGGAAGTGTACTTCTTAATGGAAATATGGTTATGTTCTGCTTCAGTGATAAGCAAACTAATATGACATTATATCTACTAGCAATGGCATAACCCTGTCTGGAATCGTCATCCATTTCTCGACACTAGCTTGCATGTTAAAAGATGTACATATTATGATAATTATACTATATCTACATGACTTACATAATTAACTTAATGAAATAATTCTTACAGTTGACGATCCTTCAACTAGCAATGACTTCTTTAGTTCCTCAACTCGATCAAATCCATCTAAAATGGCAGCATATTCATCACGCCAAGCACAAAGTTCTTTGAAAAAATCCCTTCGAACCAATGACCATGATTCTTCAGCCATATCCAAAAGTGCAACAATAGGTCGATATCCACAATTTCTATCTGCCTTCACATCAATGACTTCTTTGATAAATGGGTGACAAATCGGATGTAATTAATCAAGCATTGGAACAACTTTCAAACTAAGTGTCAACTGTGATTTACCCCTCGACCCCTTCAGTGTAGAGCATCTATCATTGATGCAATGAATTTTATCAACATGCTCAAAATAAGATGGGTTACGCTTTGTTGACTTCTCATGCATTTTTTGTTAATGAGTTTGTGAGCCTTTAGTTTTGACTTTCTCTCTCGGCGGACATATGGATGTCATGTCAGGATAAGCAATTTCACGAAGTTTGTTCTTTGCAAGTTTTCCTCTGATATCAACCTCTTTAAATCGATTAGCAATCACATCAAATTCTTATTGAATTGACAACTCACAAGATGACTGACATGATGATATATCTGAGAAGCTTAGTCTAGTCCACATAACATGAACTTCGTTAAGTGGTATGACACCGAACTGATATTTAGCCTAATGCACAAGCACATGGCAATCCAAGGGTAGATTTGAGGACACAACCACAATGCTTACTATCAAAATCGACATTTTTAACTCTTAGTACTTATTCAGCTATCTGCACCAAAGCATACTTGCTAACCACACCCACCAAATTTTTGTATAATGTCACGTTGAAGGTATGACCAACAACATGTAGACTCGTCTCAAATGAAGCTTTAATTTCATTATGTTAAAGAATAAGGATGTTGTTGGTTGCATCTCAACAAGTACACAAATCTCCCATGCTATTTTGCAATGTACGTTTAAGCATGTTCACCAGGTCTCAATTTTTCTCCATAAGGGTGTCCAACTAATGTCTCAACAAGATCATGATTATGTAATCCACATATCACCTTCAACACCCAACCTTCTCCATTTGGAATGGGTTTACCCCGCAATCTAAACGGACAATCACACTTTCCTGTCGCTGTAATGGTAACCTCCAAATCATTCTTGTATTTCTATATTTCCCACTTCTCTCACAATCCAACAATATAAATGTCTTCCTTCCTTGTTGACCTATTGCTTTATCAGATCGCAATATGACAACCAAAAATCCAACACGAAAAACAACCTTCCAAACCCATTCAAGTAAATGATCTCTAGTAGGAAATACCTAAATATAACATTAACAAAATTTCAAGGTCACTATCACAATTTATCCAATAACAACATTCAATATAACTAAATTCATTTACCTCAATTGTTGAAAAATGTAAACCACATTCATGTTCATTAACCATAACAACACTTTGATGTGGTTCTTCCATATCAGATATCTTATCTACTTCTTTAGAAATTTTACTCTAAAATTCTCCTTCCATCGTAGACTAAATAAATCATTTGAAAGAATCACACAAACAAATCAAAACAAACATAAAAAATTTTAAAATAATCTTACGGATTGTGAAATCCATAATACGAGTAATGAATTATGGATTATACAATCTGTAATGCATTTTTCAAAAACCTGTAAATGATGGATTTTACAAACCGTAAGTATTGAATTTTTTCCAATGACTCACGAATTGTATAATCCGTAATTTTGAAATGACTTACGGATTGTGTTATTCGTAGGTCATTGAACAAAATAAGTATTTACGCATTGTAAAACTCGTAACTTATAGGTGTTTCCAAAAATGCATTGTGGATTCTATAATTCGTAATTCATCAACACTTACGGATGCTACAATCCGCAATATTTTTTCATACACCTCTACCATTACGGATTGTATAATCCGTAAACTTCTACGATTTTCAAATTACTTATGGATTACACAATCCTTAACTCATGAATTCTTCATTTCAGACTTACATATTGTATAATCCGTAAGTCGTTTGAAAAAAATTCTTCTTTACGGTTTGTGTAGTCTGTAACTTAGTATTTACTAATGAGAAGCTTACGGCTTCGGGAATTCGTAAGAATGTTGAAAACAAAAAAAATCAAATTACATATAACTCGACGACGATGAAAGCTTGAACGCACCGCCTTCCTCCCTCGCTCAGCCTAGAACGACCTCAACGACCGCCACTCCAACAGCAACAACGTTCTTCCACCACTGCTTTCGATCACCGCAATCGCCGTAACCTTCCACCTCCAAAACGTCTTCAAATCTTCGTCTCCTCTCTCTAACCTATTTTTCTAATACCAATGACAATTATGTCTTTTACTTATGTTTAAACATGGAATATTAAAATTACGGAGATACCGGAAGAACTCGTCATGATTAGGGATAGCAAGATGGATTAGCCTAACCCATTTTAGCTTGACTCTCCATTGGCCTATAAAAAGAGAGGCAAGTAAAATAGGTTGAAAATCTTGGTTTATCTTATCAATTTTTTTTAATTTTTGCTTTTTTAAATATTGTATTTTTAAGATTTGTTTTATATGTATATATATTAAAAACCATATTTAATCATATAAATATTCTTTAAGTTTTTAATTTATTAACTAATGTTTCTCTAATTGGATAAATTAAAATAATTATTACTTTTACATGTTACATTACTACATTAATTATATAATTAATAATTAAAATTTAATTTCTAAGTATTAATGATTTAAATTACAATATTATTATCTATTTGCATTTTTCAAATAATATAATACAAAAAGTTAATTTTTAGTTTAAAAAAAAATGGATTGGTGGATGAGTCAACCAACCAAACTATGACATGCTTAGTGGGTTAAGAACATCAACCCTACTAGCCAAATTTTGGCAGACTTGGTCAAGGTCCACTTTGCCACTTGTAAGAGTATGAAAGCCAATTGCAACATCTAATACATCAATTGACCAGAGAATTTGCTTTTGTTTAATATTAAGCTTGATAATTCTTAAAAATGGATTAAAATATTGAGAAGAAGATAGGATATTTTAAATATTCAGACAATTTAAGTAAAATATTATAAGCATTTTCACTATTTAAAATAAAAAACTTTACAATGTTAAGTCAAAATGAAATAACCACATTTAGTTTTAATTAAATAATAGTTTAGTTTTAATTAAATAATAGAATAGTTTTCATCTTTATTCTTATTTTTAATTTAATGTAATAAATATGTAATTCAATTTGATTTCTTGGAAGAGTAAGAAATAAAATGTTGTGGTGAGATTTAGTGCACAAATATATAGTGCTACTTGTGAGCTTATTTGGCTCAATCAATTGCTTAAACAATTGAAATTTGAAGAGGTCACTCAAATATGTGACAATGAGGTTGTTCTTCTTATTAACTCAAATCCTGTCTTTCATGAAAATACCAAATATATTAAGATTGATTATCATTTTCTTTGCGAAAAGATTGGATCTAGAGATATTAAGATTGAGCTTGTTAATTTGAATGATCAATTATTAGATATTTTCACTTAGATTTTTGATGGTTTGACACTGTCACATGGCATGCCAATTACTTGACAACCTTACGTGGCAGTGAGTTGACTATAACAATAGTGTTTTAATTGGAGGTGGTGATTGGATTAAAATAAATATTTTTTTATTGGGGGAAAGGAGTTTAATGTCAAGATGAAATGAATTTAGGTTTAGGATTGCATTTGGTTTGTGTCGTCGTTTCCTGTTGTGATTTATTGTGTGACGAAAAGGGATTTCACAGGCGGTGCTTTAAAGCGATGGTTGGTCGTTAGGTTGCAGTTCTCCGATGGGTGGTTGTCTTTTTGGGTAGCGGTGATGTGTGGTCTTCTGGTGAGGTGGTTGGTGCCGCCCCTTCTCACTTCCCTCTTTTGTCCCCAATCCAGCTTTCAAGATGAAAAATCCTAAAACTTTGTTTTCTTTTTATGATTTCAAGGTCACAACAAACATCTCAGATCTTCTTCCTTTGACGACATCGCTCTGATTTGACCTTATTCCGTCTCTTCCCAATGACTTCGACTTCTATTCTACTCGTTCAGTCACTCTCACTTTTTTCACATCCTGCAAGCTCACTCATTTTTTTCTTGAAAATTCATTTGAATTAAAATACGATAATACAAGTTTGCCCTTCAACACGTAAACAACGGCTGCCAGGTCACCATTGTCAAAGGGTGATATTATTTGAGTGGTTGTCAAAGTATTTTTATTTTTTGTTTCATTAAATCTTTACGGTGATCTAGAACTAATTATATTTGTAACAAACCTTGTATATACAATTTATATGCATCAATTTGAGGGGGAATATTAGATGTAATGGGCTTAAGCCATACGTTTTGTATGTTTCTTATCTATAAATACATAACCTTATGTTTTCATTATATACAATGGATTAATCTTATATCTTTTCTTACTTTATTTTTATACCAATATGACCATAGATCTATATAGGATGGTTATACTAATAAAATAACTTTCACTCATAAAGAAAACAAAATAATTTTAATTTCTCTCGCATCTCAACAAGTTAAGGAGATAAAATAAAATTGAAAATAAAAATTAAAAAAGAATATTGAAAAAAATATTATTAAAAAAAAACAATAGAAAAGAAGAACGGTTAAAACAAACCTCTAGATAAACTTATAGAAAAAAAAGTCTTAAGAAGATATGCATGTTTTTGAACTTTTATTAAAGAATAATAATTTTGATTTATCTTTAAAAGTTACAAAGCTCGGACACGTTCTTAAATGACGTGTCAGTGTCTAATACATATATTTATAAAAAAAGTTGAAAAAATTAAGATGACATAAATTATAAAAAAGTTAAAACAAATAAAAAATAAAATAAATTCATTCATGGTTTTAATAAATAAAACATAAATATTCTATAAATATTTACTGTATATTCAATTTTATTTTTAACATTGCCATAATAAAATATATCTTTTAGGTATTTGAT
>Ga0123340_1001195_pt1 | contig 20937 bp, 11 predicted proteins | sample SirMexnodulemix_FD_89961 | JGI IMG/M metagenome (GOLD analysis project Ga0123340, IMG submission 89961) | Root nodule microbial communities of legume samples collected from Mexico - Siratro Mexico nodule mix | ecosystem: Host-associated > Plants > Roots > Nodule | place: Mexico: Nepantla... | reverse complement strand
TTTTTTTTTCTCTTTTTTTTATTTTTTTTTTTTTTTTTTTTTTTTTCTTGTTATTTTTTTATGAATCTTAGCAAATGGAGGAGCAGTTCAAGACTTTGATTGTTCTGTCTCATTATTTGGAGGTAAGCATTTGGCTTTATTTGTTTGAGCACTAACTAGGCATTTAAAATTAAAAATTAATATATGCCCCTTCAGACAGGAAGATTTCGGCAGTTCTGGGAGGAAGCAGCAAAAAGTCGTCATATAGTTGAAGCTGTGCCAGGTTGTTTTATATTTTTAATTTATGAAATGATAATTAGATATAATGCCTAATGAAATTTGAATAATTTAACCAATAGATTTCAAATTTCAAAAATATGAATGCCTTGTTGCTACTTTATTTCGTCATGCTCTATCTGTTTAATTGGACCCTGTCATTTGGAAGCCTCATCACCCCTTGCCATGAAATTATTGAGCATCTATTATAGGACTAGCCTTACATGTTATACAGTGTATATTTTTACTGAATGTTGTCATCTCTTCACCATTTTTGAACTAATGCACTCTTTGTAATGTTCTGCCACTCTGTCTTGTAGTGCCAATAATATGGCTTATCAGGAAACAACTGGGATTTTCACCTAGGGTTCATTTGGTAGAGAGGAGAAAAATAGAGTAGACGAAAATAAAAAGGTTAGTGAAATAGGTGAGAAATGGAATGAAAATTAAAGGTGTTTAGTTGAAGAGTTAGTGAATAAATCAGATAGAGAGATGAATATGTGAGAAATAGAATGGAGATTTGTGGTGGAACCCGATAACTTTTAATTGTACCAAACAAACCCAATTAAATCTGTCATCCTATTTCTAATCCTTCCCCTCCGACCAAATTAAGCTTAACGAGGGCTTAATGGTTTGGCATTGACATTGATTGAGCTTAAGGGCTTCGTTTTTCCCCATTAATTCATGCTTATACAGAAGCTTAATTTGAATTTGATTGCAGGGTTTGAGCAGGCAATCCAGGGATATGCAGTCCATGTCCTTTCCTTGACTTACCAAAAGATCCCTAAAAATGTTCTTGCTGAGGTATATTTTATTGTTTTGCCCACTTCAAGCATTTTCTCATTACATACTGGAATAGTGTTTCATCCCTAGCTAAGCTAGTATCCACTAGCCCAAAATCCTTTCTTTTTATTCCCTAATTGCTTGTTGAACTGGTGTTTATTGTGACTCGTACCATAAGAATGCAACACTTCCGAAGTCAGCTATGATCCTCTATTTATTCTTTAGATGTTAAATGGTTCTTTTTGGAAACATTGACAACTTGTTATTTGCATTTTTCTCACTGTTTGTGAGAAACATTTGAGTCAAGCCATTTACTGGTATTGTGGATTCTTTTAGTAGCGGTTGGTTCTGTAAACTATGTTGATTTCTTGACTTACACTTACCTGACAGACAGGAAGCTAGTTTCTCATATTACTTCGAAATATATGATAATTTATTGTGTTAAAATTTCATAGGCTATTAACATCGAAGGTTTATCCTTGGACAAATTCCTTGAGCACCAAGTAGCCAACAGTGGTTGGGTTATTGAGAAAAGCCAAGGCAGGGGTCAACTCATTGTCCTTCCCAGAAATGAATTTAATGACCCAGCTTTGAAGAAAAATGCTGCAGACAGTGTACCATTGGAGCACATTACCCGCATCTTCCCTATTCTTAGTTGATTTTTCTAGGGTTAGACTGCGAATTTTCTTTCCTGAAGGATATACGCGAGTACGAGACCAGTTGGTGCAATATCTTATTTACAATTTTCCCCTGGATACTTAAATTTGAGAATTAGTGGACAAGTAAATTAATTTGTTTTGCAACGCTTTACTTATTTTGCATATTGTCTGTTCTCTTCACTGGTTAGATCGGAGAGGGTGTGATCCTACATGAAATACATGTTAGTAGTTCCGGAGTAGGTTCACTTATATGGATGGACAGTGCCAAATTTGAACTCGATTCTTATGATAGCGGTAAAGGTTAGTGTGTATGTTTTAAAATACGACTCCAGTTATTCTTCTATTTAGCTTACAGGGAGCGAAGGTCTGAGTTTAACCAGATTTGTCCCTTTGTTAGTTTTTAAACTAAAAGAAATTTTTATTGCATGTGATTTCCTTTAGACCTCTCTAAAGAGAATTATAATTTTAAAAGTATTCTAATTAATCTTTAAAAGTTATCAATTGTGTTTTTGAACATTTTTTGCACTGGAAATGGTATGTCTAATGTTATCTTATCAACCTTGTTCTACAAAAAAAGAGATCTTTATATGTTTTTATACTATTTTGTCTCTAAATAAGAAATAATGTTAAGTTTGTGGTTAATCCATAATCACTGATATAATTTATTTAATCTCCGATTGTTTTAATTTTGTCTTTAAGCAATAAATTAATTATTTTCCCCAAGTTTGTTGAGGCTTCAACTCATTTAAGATATAGAAAGGATGATTGAATGAATGTTTACAATGAAATGAATACGATAATATAATTCAAGTTTTCTCTGAAGGTAATTTTTAGAATGGCAGACTGCTTTAGTTAATTTTCACATGCTGCTCTTCAAATAGATACCTTGTAAAAGTAGTTGTTGAAAATACGGTGGAAATGTCTTGGGAGATACTTCTCAAATATTTATAGAATAAACAATTTGATTAGTCAATTACTTCTGCCATGTTGAACTTAGACCATTTTTAGTAGGAGATGCTTCCAAAATACTTAAGAGTTGCTTCAAGCAACTTTATCATTAAAGAAGGTTTGTTTTAAGAAATTCTAAATTACTTGTACAAACAACTGTTGTCTATAAATAAAAATATCTTTTAATATATAATAATAATAATAATAATAATAATGATAATAATAATAATAATAATAATAAAGTCTAAAATGTAAAGAATAAAGATAGTTTGTTGAGAGTTTAGATTTTATTTTATAGGAGTAAAACTGGATGTGAGTAGTTTGAACGTTTCACATTTTCAGTATGTCAAATAACTCGCAATTTTAAAAATGATCATTTTATCCTTCTTTAAACCGACTTTGGAATTACTTGTTATATAAATTTTTTGAACACGCTTTACAGAATTTCTAGAACAAGATTTTTGTAACATAATTTTTAAAATAGAATTTACATAACAAAATTTTCAGAACAAAATTTTTAGAATATATAAAATACTTTTGAGAACAAGTTTTCGCGACAAGATTTTCAAAACAAGTTTTTTGAAACGTATATACCTTTCAGAATAAGTTTTTCTTGAACAAACTTTTTAGAATGAGCTTTTTTTTAATGTGTTCTCTCTCTTCTTCTACAGGTAACAGCAGTGGTAGTGGCAACGGTGGAGTGATGCAGTGAGAAAGAGTATTTTAATCTTTTTCTGCTAGTAGTAGGGTACAGTTAGCAATGGTGGGGTGCAGGAAGCAAAAGGCAGTGAGATGTTGCTAATGGAGATGATCGCTCTTATGTATTCTATCGCATTGACTTCTTTCCTTTGCTCTAGTTGGAAATATACTAAAAAATAATACGATGAATAGCAAAGCATGATATGTTTACAAAGGCCTATTATACGAAATCATGCAACTTTCATCATTTGTTCGTATATACTCAAACAATAATATGATGACTAGCAAACCTATTGTCTAATGCAATGCCTTAAACATACTCAATTGTTTGTTAACATTAAAATTAAAGGTTTAAACCCGACTCCTACAATGTCGTATTATCTTCAAACAATTCAATCCATTTTGTTCAAAAAAAATTAAACAATTCATTATTATTATTTTTTTGTTTAGACTTGATTATGAAACTATCCATCAAGATAATTTTTTTTATTTGTAAGCAAGTTGTATAAGCAACTCAACTTTTTTCAAGCAACTTTCATTGCCATATATAAAGTTGCTTAAAACAACACTAAAGATTTTGGTAACATCTTTTCCTAGATCAAACGCTAAGTGTAGTGGTACCGTTGAGGTTGTCCAAACACAAGACATGCAACATGACAGAACTTGTAAGTGATGAGCCATGCAAGCATGGCAACGTGGTCAATGAAATCTCTGTATTATGTCTCCATCCCCACACATGGGCAACAACCATCTACCATTGGAGTAATTATACTCCACAGTTAAACAAACCTTTTCTTTTCTGACCTAATAAGTAGAACATTTTAAAATATATCAAAAGCTAAAATTGGTGAATCACTTATTCAGCTTCTTCAATGCAGAATCCACCACCTTACATCAAGCAAAGTTTACTTAAAAAGAATCAATTATCTACAATTCTAAAAGTAAAACTCCCACAAGCAGGGTAATAATATTTACAAAAAAGTGCACCTACTATAACTGCTCAAAGAAAATTGAAAATATTGAACTCCAAGAAGGCAACAACATAAAGGAAACGACCGAAGAATTTTACAAGCACTTGCTATGCACTATTTTCTTTTTTTCTACTATGCCTCGAGGGTTGGATTGAGATTTTGACAACAGAATTGATGCCGACACTGGCACCAGGATTCTTCTTAGATTAGCACCACATACACAGAAAGCCTACCCAAATGCCTGGTTCTGTTCTTTACCCGGTTCCTTCTCTCTAGTCTCTTCTAATCAGCATGTTTAGACCAAGCAAAAAAAATGTCAATTATATATTAGTGCAAGATATCATGTGCAAAGTTCAATGGCAAAGTGTCTGTCCATAAGTAACCCATTGTACAAAAGTATCTGGAAATTCCTCTGCTGTGTTGGATTGTGAATTACCACCATACGATAATTCGGATTGAGTTTGCGCTCTTCCCTGAGAATTTTACATAGAATTTAGTGGCTGAATTCAGAAATAAAGACCAAGTAATTTAAGCAAATACACTTATTGGAAGTTTTGACTGACATAATGTAGTCCAAGAATAGCCTAAACTGTTTTTTCTACCAAAACAATGAGGTCCATACTCATGCCAAAAAACTACATACTGCATCATGTGAACGAAAACTATAATGTACAACTAGAGTATTCAATATATTAACTACATCGTGTTCACTGGTATTAAAGTACAATGAATCTATAGGAAAGAGGAAGTTGTGAATGTGAAATCCGTCTTAATTGTTGTCACCCCAAGCTTACTTAGTTGTGACTTCTTTTGGGAGCTGCCTTAATTGCACCCTTAAGGGTGATGTTTAATCTCACATTGACTAGAAATTACTTAAATAGAACTTATTAGGCTAAATTTTGGTGAGTTGAGAGAATGATATCATGCTATATCAGAAGGGGTGTTACCTTTAGGCTGGAAGCCCCCCAATCACTTGTGGAGGTAGTTGCTTCTCCTACCATTATTCCGTTGACAACATTTTCGGAAGAAACTCCAGCAATTGGAGAGTTAGTGATTGACGATCTGCATTCAATATAAATTTTCTTTAGACTAAACAAAATCATTTTCGGGTAAAGCAAATGTGTAACACACCAGAAACAAGGAGAGAAACACAGACACATTTTGAAGACCTTCAGAAAAAAAGAACAGGGTATAACCAAGACAGTGATATTTACCAATTAATTGCATAGCAAATTCAGTTCCTATAAAAGGTGTTACCTCTCAAATGGCTCTTCTTCACATGAATTTGCCGAAGAAGATAGCCAATCCAGATCAACAAAGTTGGAGCAGCTGAAGGAATCTCCGTGATCAGAATAGTAAATATGATCACTTTCAACGCAACGCTCTCTTTGCATATCTCCAAAGAGATGTCTCCGAGGCATTGTGGGAGTGTATCTATACAAACAAAATCAATTATCTATTATACACATACGGGCTCAAATGGAGAAAATGAAGAAGTAAATGGCAGAACACACAATCATGCAAGCAGGTAACGCAAGTTCCATTAGCACATAAGAGCTCACTCAACACTTTAGATTACAAATCTACACACTGTAACAGGGCATTTCTACATACAAATACAGCCCTTATCTCAGATAGAATAACTTTTCACATCTTTTAGAAAACATTTATTATCTAAAATTTCTTATACAGAGTCTTTTTGTGCAAAGATATAAAAAATTCTAGATTAAACTAAGAGAGACAGAAGAAAAGAGACTGCATAAAATGGGATACTAATTATCTATTTCATATTGTATAGCTTAATACAGGACACAAACCTTGAAAATGAGATGTCACTCTCAGTAGTAGATATTTCGGGTGATGACTCACAAAGATCCTTCCCTCCATCTTCTAATCGGTCTGACAAGCATTGGCTTGGGAATTTTACGTGCCTGGCATTTGGGGTTGACATTGGTGTAGAACTTTCATGAAGAATGTTCCCATCTGAGTAGGACCTTTTGATAAATGACCTAAAAAACCCATTTCACAGTTACCATATTAGCTACATAGACTGGCATTTTCAATGCACATGCTTCAAGTTATGATTATATTCACAGCAAGCCTAAATGATCATGAAATACCACCAAATTGATTACTGGGGCAGACCTAAAGTGCATATTAGGTGAGAGAAGCATAAAGAAGTAAATGTGATTTTATCAATCTTCTGTGCAACAGACGACTTTGGTTGGAGGATCAATGATTTCGTTACTCTCTAGCCTCACCACTTTTCTGCAACTTGTCTTCAACCCCTGTAGTCCTATTCCTCTCAAATTCAAAATTTAAAACCATAGTGTTTCATCATTTATTTCTAGTCGAGAGATTTGTTGCAAGGGAATTATGCTAAAAATTTATCTATTTGGAGTAGCCTCCCTGGAGCTGGAGGAGTTTTCTGATGATAAAGTTTGTTGAATTGTTGCTAATCACGTGAAGAATCTATGTGACAAATCATATTGTAATTTATCTGTTCTGTTTTTCAATATCTGACAAACCACTTTATTAGGTTTATCATCGTAGTCAATTTGAATATTTTAGATCCTTGTTTTAGTGATTCTGTTTTTAAATTATGATAGTTTAGGATTTGACTGATCAATCTTCAGTGTGGCCAGTACCTATATATTGCATTGTTCTTCAATAATAAAATATCAAGAGTCACCATATGATACTCTGTTTTTCTACAGACAGGAATTGCGGCATTGGGAGTTAAACAGTGTGTGCTCGTGTGTGGTCTATGCTATCCTCTGGCCTATTTGGTAGGAGACAAACGCCTACACTTTCAAGATGTCTCCTAACCATTACAGGACAATAGGGATCAATAATGATTAAATTTTCTGTAGCAACCTTCCTTATTTTGCCTTTCCCTCTCATGTTATTCAGGTTAGTTCTGACAATTAGACTTAAAGGTATTATAAGGTTTAGGATTGGTTACAACTTAAGGTTTACAAAAACAGGTATAGAAGGTAGTAACGGGGGTTAGGGGATAACTCGGATTTTCTGAACAAATAATTATCTTTCATATCCCCTGGCCAATTAAGATCTTTCCTTCTATTAGCTATCCACCCTGTCCTCTCCCAGTATTTTTTCTTTTTTTTGGTGCTTCCCTCCCTGTATCTCATGAATGCAACACCTTAAACCCAGTCCTCTGTAATCTGCATCAACTTTTATTTTAGATTGTTTTATCAGAGTGTCCACAAGTGTGTCTGTTTCATAAAGTGATATAAAAATTGTGGAAGGAGAAGGTGGACTATGGAAGTTCCTGACAGAAAAACCCCAAAAGCAAGATCTTCAAGCAAGGACCAATTCAACAAGGTTAGGAAACAGGTGGCATTCCATTACATAAATTACATTCAAATACCTTGCATCATCCTCTCCATGTCTTGCTGTATCATAGAGCTGATCTGAATCCAACTCCCATAGAGCAGGCTTACCCTGTTGTGGCTGAAAATGCCCCAGAAACCTGCGCCCAGTATATAGAATGATCAACTTATGATTAGAAGACGAGATTAAGTGAAAATTAAGAAGGCATCATTACAAACGTATAATATATCACAAAAGTGCAAACTGCGACTAAAAATATCACAAAAGCTGCAACAATGCCAGAGGGCAGAAAGGCATACAGAGGGGTTAGAAAAGTCTTCTGCTTTTTCCCTGTTTTGTTTTTGCTTTTGCAATATCTGAGGAGGATTCCTAATATGTCTGTTATTCTTTTTCTCATTTAAAATAACTCTCTTGTTGACAGAACAGAAAAGAAACAAACCAGATAGCAGACATGCTATAATCCAAACACTAGAAATAATATAACTTCTTGGCATGTGAAAAAGATAAGAAAATGCATGACTGTAGCACATACACATTGATTGCATCCTGTTTCATAGCATCCATGTATGCATTGCTGTAATAGCGTTGAAGAGTCCTAAAAAACTCTTGAGACTGTGTTGCAGCTCTCCACTGACCCCTCCTCTCAGAGAAAATCTACACAGAAAAAAGACCATCCAAAAGTGTAAAAAAATGGTATACCAATGTATAGCGAAGATATAACAAGACAGAAAACCTTTATGACCACTGTTACTCAGCCAATTTAACAGCTAATCAGATAGAATAGCACAGGCAAGAAATGAATAATCATCTAAAGGTTTACCAGCCCATCAGGAACACATTCTCAATAAAGAAAAATCAACTCTAAAATCCTATATTATTTTAGATAATTACCGATAATCATAATGCCATATTTGTCACTTTTCTCCATAAATGATGTTTGGAATCAATAAAGGAGCAGTCCATTCTTACAGTACCAACACAAAAGCTAACATAGCTACTTATAAAAAACTAAAATTATAACAAGTAGGGACATGTACGAGCTGAGCCGAGCTCTTGAAGCTTGAACTTAGCTTGTAGAAAAAATCAATAACTCAAGTTTGACTCATTTATTCAATCAAGTTTAATTAAAAGTTTGAGTTTGTCTAGTTAAAAAAATATTAAGTTTGAGTTTGGCCGGTTTAGCTATTTATAACTTATAATTTACAAATGTTATGAAAAAATTTTAAATTATTTTTCAACTTTATTAATATAGCATCTAAGTTTTTTTAATACTAATCTACTAACAAAAATTATGTATCAAATTTTTTCTCACAAAAGTGATTCATATATTAAAAAAGAAGTTAGTGTTTTGCACAAACGTAATTCAATATTAGCTAATAGAATCCAAACTTTGAAACAAGTGTACTAACAACTCAATAAAACATAAATATATATAAACGAGCTACTCATTAGCCCTTACTGTCAAGCTTTTAAAAGTTTTGGCTCAACTCATAAATAATTAACCATAATCAAAAAAGTTTGAGTTTGTTTGTTTAACTCTACAAACGTTTGCTACGAGTTTTAGAAAGCTATGAACTGTAAACAACACTTAAACAATTTTGATGGTTACCTTGGCATCAGAAAGTTTAAACCCAATGATGATATTTATTAAAAACAAATCCTATTCAGCAGGGTAAAAAGAAAGAAAAAACGACGGAGCAAAAATATCAGTTCCCAAGCTACATTAGAATATGCAAACTGAAGCAATTATAACAATCAGCAGAGTGCAATCACCTTATTGTGCGCTGCTGAACCACCATACTGATGGGCAAGAGTATCACCCATCCGCTCATAAAAACCCATTAAATCATCAGCTACAGGATCATCAAGATCAATTTTTGGGTGGTCAATAACTCCCACAGCATGGAGCTGGTGGCCAAGAGCAGCCAACCCATATGCATATTGGGCAACATTTGTGCGATCCAAACAGTCAATACAGTTGGTCCTGAGCACCCCCGTCTGCAACTTCGGAGGTTTGGTACAATGAGTTTCAATGACATCATTATTTCCTTCACTTGGTTTCCTTTCTAAATTATTAGCATCCTCGTTGTCATCATTGACTAGTCTAGTAGGTGAATAGGTTGCCTTAACATTTCTGCAAGCAAAACTTAACCACATTGAGTAAAAAAAAAAAGCCTGTAGAGGAAATTTAGGTATTTCCTGTCCATTAAGCATTAACTGATTTAATATGCTTGGTTTATTCTTTCCTGAAGTTTTATCGTTGTTATTATTTAAAGATATCTTATTGGTAATTGAAGATTTTTGAAACAAAAGAAAAACTTACTCTGTAGTTGGCCAATTTAGAGATTCTTCAAGTCTCAATGCCGGTGTTGCTTGGCAATAGAAAAAACCTGTTAATGTCAATGCATATGCTGCCACTTTGCCGAGAAGCTGCAAGACATTTGTAGCTTTGCTGGAAGTGAAATATAAGGTAAATCAGAATAATCCCAAAACACATAGTAATTTGACAAAAAGAATGAAAATATATAATAAAAACCAACCTCTGAAAATGTTTGTGCAGATCCCAATGAAGGAACCTAAGCCTGTTCTCCTCAGATAAATCTTTATTAATGATATCTATAGCATTAGCAAACTCTGCCCGAAGTATGGACTCGCGAGGCTTCTTCTCATGGGTCTGATCATTTATAAAAAATAAACTTATCAGTCACTACTCTTTTTACAAAAAATGACACATATGAAGTTATAACATCTAGGTAAGGAGAAGAAAAGTTGGGAATACAAACTAAAAATAATACAATATTGAATTGCCAAGTGTACCACGATGTCATACTAAATACCAATGCAATAGTCCTATTTCTACTAATACTGGACTCCTCCTGATCCTAACTAAATAAGGGAACAACAACAAAGTCTAAACTTAATACAAGAGGTAGCTAAAATAAGGGAACAAAACTTTAAAAATAACATTATTCATTGTAATCTATCATGCATCATTCTCTACCTCTAAATGCAGATATTCTCTAACAAATCAACATAGGGCAGTACACTGTATCAACAGAAATTCCACATCATCTTTAAAATATAAATGTAAAAGACAGCCAATTACAGCATCAATCTGTGCCAACACAACCAAGATACAAGAAAATTTAATGTTCGGGAGTTTAGATGATGACATGTAATAAATGAGGGGGATGGGTGAATGAATTCATTTCCCCACAAGAAAAATGAAAAAGAAGATTACCTTTATCAAATTCAAAATAATTATGGGATTCCCATATCTTTTGACGAGGTTTTCAAAGTGAAGTCTAGTGGCTTGATAATTCTGATCCCTCTTTGACACTGGAGAAAAATAGGTGACTACATTAGCAAACATATGCATAACTCCGCATCAAAGAGAATATAAGAGAAAGATAAGTCTGCTAGTATCACAATATTGGTGAAATGGGAGGACAACATACATATAATATCTGGTTTAATATTTAGTTTTGAAGTTTCCTGTGACCAGAAAAGGGGGATTGAACCACGGTTCTGGATGATAGAGCTTATTTGGATGGGAAAACCTTCTGGAACATCCTCAAAGACCATTTGTTCTGTCTCAACATCATTAGCTACTCTGCCTTTCTCATTAACACCTCGCCTCAAATACCTGGACATAATAATCATACAAGTGAAGCCATGAAATTGTACACACAATTATTGCAAATGCATAACCATCCTTCCTAGCATATCATCTATTGTTCAAAATTCAAGATTTTATTGTTTGCACTCTGCTGCTTCTTTCTAATTTATATTTCCTTACCATGCCATAAAATCTCACATTTCATATTTTTACCCATGATCAAATTTATGATGCTAGCAAACATTTTATATACTAACAATATTAGTTTAGTCAACTAGCTTACTTTTCTTTTTAATGGCAAGTCACAACTGGGCTAGGCCACGGACTTGAGGGGGATTATAGGGAGAACAAGTCTTACAGTGGTGGGTAACAAAAAAATTGTAAATATAAAGAAAGCAGTGCAAAGTCTAAATTTCCTCAGGAAAATTCCACAGTCACAATCAAGATCCCACAGGAAGACCAACCCACTCTCCCACACTGCAATACTTGGACAGAGGCTCCCTAATAATTTTAGCATCTTTTACCCAAATGAAAAACTGAGACACAAACCACCATAAGTGAATGATAGATTATACCATACAACATCCCCAATAGTACACTCATTTATTATTCAAACTAGACAAAGCGACAATTTAAAACAACTAAAAACTAATGAAAAAATGACCAGAGTATAACTGTATACGAATGAAATCATCAGCACAAGAATATAATCATCACAGGAGCCACTTCATAAACTGACTAGCTAAGTTGCACACAGTCAAATTATAGAACTGGATACCAATTGCACAGCATATAATCACAAGCGAAAACCATTCAATGGATTTAATGTGTCTGGAAATATGATGAAATTAACAAACCTAGTGCCAGCATAATGACGTGATCGTCTTGCAATTAGGGTAAGTATGAACTCCCGTCCAGATATCATGAGTGTATCCTGATAGATGTCAGATATTAAAGACCAGGATGACAAAATAGCTTGCATTAAGCAGGAACCAGATACTTAACAAGATTAATCAATCAATGAATACAGTATCCAACGGAACTGAGTGTAACTTATCTTTACCTGTTTAAAAAAGCCATAAACTAGTGCAACTGTCCAAATAGTATTTTGGAGGTGATTCCTAATTCCCCTTGTTAAGAACTCATTCCAAACAAACATGGTCTCATAAAGAACATGGCCTGTCTCATTATCACACATGTTCCTCTGAAGACTACGCATGATGTGATATGAGTAGCTGAAAAAAAAGTCCTTTGTAAGGTCAAGCATGCATAAGAGCCTCTTGTACCTAAAAAATCAAAGAAAAATATAATTAATAAAAGAACCTAATAAAGCACATACAACAACAAAATTTTGACATAATGCCAACAATCTATTTTCGAATTCAAAGATGGAATGAATAATAGGAACCAAAGCATTTCTAAATTATAATAAAATATCATAAACAAAGTCCTAGTAAAAATTAGTTTCTCCTCGAACAATCAGTAACATGCAACGTTTATATTTGAGTCAAACAGGAGGAATGTAATCATGTGATTTTAACAATAGATTTCCCACTAAATTTAAAAGCTAATAAACAAAGAAGAAGTGAAATAATTTAAAAATTGGGAAAAGGATAGAAACTGAAAGACCATTTCAAACCAAGTAACTTAAACAAAACAACAGTATTTTTCTTGTTTTGCATAATTAAAGGAAACAGTTGGAAAATATCAGCATTTGAAATGAAAAGAAGCAGATAACTATTCATATAAATATATGATATGCAAAATAGATGCTTAGCATCAGTTGGGTCAGCAAAATAAGGTTTTCCATGATGAGCTAGACAGCATATGTATGACCACGGATTACACCACTTGAGCTATAATATATAATATGCAAGATTGTAACCTGTTTTCATTTTTATCATTGATGTTAGACCGAACTGACGAATATGGCAATGGAATCATCTCGCTCTTCGAGACAGCATATACAGTATGACCACAGATTGCACCAATTTGCCTTCTTTTTGTGATAAGCACCATGTAGTAAGGTCCCAAGAATTTGATGAACCCTAAAACCAGAATAGTATATGAAGATAATAATAACTAATAATTGGTCAACAGGCAGATAGACAAGACAATAGGATTTACATACCTACAATTCCGTAACAAGTTGTGACAAATTTAAGTCCACCTGTTGACTTGTTACCCTCATGTATCCGTCTCAAAAGATCAGAACATTCACTTTCTGTATATGTGGTGGAATCTTCACGTAAGTTTAGTTCAGAAGGATCAAGACGGTCAATCTTTAGTACTCTCCAATATGTCCTGCTCTTGTCCCTTCCTATCATGTAAAAGTTCTGTGGTACAAAATAAATGCAGAAGTTAAATATTTCAAATATAAGAAAGACAGGACAGACACTGCAACTCCAGCAACTCATCGAATTTTATAACCTCAAATGGAATCTCCCAAATATATACAGGGATGATAATTCATACATCCAAGCGTCTAAAGCATGATGTAATGTGAGGCAGGAGACAAGCCACTTCAAATTTAAGGTAAATGACATGTCCCACTTTAAGGTAAAAAGGAAACATGAAACATCAACAAGATGCTCAAATGCAAAGGCATAAATATTCCACCCCCATCCATTTCACATAGGTAAAATTGATACACATAAGAATATTAAAGTAGGAATAGGATTAGAACTTCACCAAAATGAGACAACCAAGTAAAGATGTTCTTCTGCTTGGTCAAACTAATTCTTATATCACAAAACAATAAAAGAAAGGAAGTTCTAAACAGACATAACCTGAAGTCTATCATCAAGCAAGCATCCAACACATTGGATGACTAGCCGGTCAAGGCTCTACTAAAAACATCCAAAATTCAAAATAAACGCCGAGTAGCCAGCTTTGAGGCAATGATGCATAACTAGGTAATAAATCCGCTAAAACGTGTCATATACACATACACACACAACGCTATAAATGAATATGAACCAGAAACAAGTGCATAGATTATACTTTTGATCTATAGTGAAGATTAAATTTATCCACAAAGGCAGAATATTTTCTATTTACCACAACACAGAACAAGCAAATCGCGTGACAAGATCAAAGAGATCCCCAAGTAGAGAACAAACTAAAACAGAAGTTGCAAAACAGTGAAAAGAGGAAGAAGAGGACATTACCGATCGAGTCTCATATAGCCTAAATTTCTGTATACAGACATTGGCAGGAGGAGGAGGAGGAGGAGGAAGGGTTTGGTCAGAGGCAGAAGGAGAGTGACAAGGTTCATTCTCTGACGATGCCATGGCTTTCTCTGTAACACTCAGATCCCCCGAGCCTCCGGCTCAGGGAAACCACCAAATGGCATGCAAAGAGCCACACAAATCACCAAAATTCAGAATCAGCACAATGCAAAAAGCCCACAACCAAAAAATCCAAACTCGAATCCTGAACTCTTGGCTGCTTCAGATACAGCATTATTTCCAAAAACTGATTCCAAATTATTGATCCCTCTCCATCCTCTCAGCTCCACCCACAACTACCATCACTGCCTTCACCTCTCTTTCTCTCCATCTCCCTCTCTTCCGTAAATCAACAACAACCCACTATTCCTCACTCCACCCTCAACACACCCAGATCGAAAAATCGCCACCCCACTAACAAAAATCGAATTTTTAAAACGGCATCTTTTCAGATCGAGAAGAGAAAACCGGACGAAAATTGAAGAGAAGGAAGAAGATTTGGGAGGTTCGAGAACAAAAAGGTTGGAACCACGGGTGCAGGAACAAGAGCTGCTAATTATTGATTGAATTTATTTCTTTTATAAAAAAATATATATATAGTTTTAATTTTGATTTAAAAAGTTTGATTGATTTCTCTGGCGATGAAAGGGAGAGGTGAATACGAAGGTTGGGATCCAAAGAACAAATCAAAACCACAACGACAAATTTAAATAAATAATTCCATATTTGATGTGTGAATTCTCCATCCACACATTGAAAATTGGAAACGCGTATATCTTGATAGCAGTGTGTAAAATTATTACTCTTCGAATTTATTCATACAAAATAAACATGTGTATTGCAAAAGTAATTAAAATGAATATTTTTCAATTATTACTATTATTCAACTTCGTAGATGTGAAACGTGGCATCTACAATTAGTTAGTGATGGATACAGGGTTGATCCAGAAGATGCAAGAGAAAATGAATTTACAAGTTTAATCATTCTTCCGGACGGCAATACAATAATGTTCCTTTTATTATGTCCCCTCTTTTTTCCCTTTTCTTATCCTATGTTTCTTTTTCAAAATTATACTCAAAATCTTTTTCTACCATTAAATATACTATTTTAATCATCTTTTTCATTTTAATTCTTTATGTTTTTTCACAAATTATTTTTTATTAATTCATATCATTTTGTATGATTACAATTACTTCTCTGTATGTAACTTTTATGTAATTTTACCTTTATTATGATAATGTTAAGGTAATTGTTTATAAGGTCGTGACTAGGTTTGATCTTTTTATTAAGATTTATTAAAATCAAAAATAGAAATAGAGTTTAATTTCACACCAAATTTGAATCAAACAACATTTATACTTTATAACCGAATTCAATTGTTACTATAAAATTGTTAAAATAAATTTACATAGAAAATTATTAAAAAGAGATATAATATTTTTTTAACTTGTTTATTTATAAATAAATAACATAATCTCATGATTAAAACTAATAATATACATTTGTTCCTATATGTAAATATAAATATATTATGAAAACACTTTCACTAATTAACTTTAAATTTATAATAAGTAACTAATTAGCTTAGTTATTGATTTTGAATTTAAAATCTAAATTAAATCTTTTGATAGAAGAAAAAAATATTCAAATAAAAATCGATTTGATTATATTTTTTTTATTGATTTCATTTCCAATTGTAGAACTAGCTATTTCGTATTGTAATGACTGTTTTCATATTAAGTAACAAAATACACGTGTTTTCACTTGTTTTAATGATACTTTTATTATTAGCAAATATTTTTTTTTTATATTAAGACCATTCATTGTATTTTCGGAATGTTAGAAAAAAAGACGTTTCCTTACAAAACTGTTGAAATATATTATCATTTTTAATCAGATATTTTCTATGTACAATAGTTTAAATGAAATTCTGATGAATATTCTTAAAAAAAAATATTAATTATATGCATATTTTATTCGTCGTGGTAGAATTGTAGCAAGGCTGGTACAGGAAATACATTTGAATAATCATGACAGTTGACGTAACTGACACTGTTTAGAATTTCGTGAGTTATATTTAGTACTAATGAAAGTTTTAATATTAATTTCAAATAATTTATTATATTTAGTGTTGATGAAAAACAAATGTTAATTAAAATTATAACTATTGAATGAATAAGTAGTAAAAAAATAAATTTGTACCACAGTGGTTAGAAACTCTTATCATTATTTGATTCATACCTTTCATGTATTTTAGATGACAAATTAGTTCATCTTTTTATTGTTCAGCCAAGTTTGACAATATTGAATGATTGATTTCATAAGAGTTTATGAATATTTTAAACGAGAAAGTCAAGTGATTCCAGAACTTGTAATCACGTGTAATTAGGAGATTGCTTTGTAGAAGTATTCAATGTTGAGTATTATTGAGTTATGAATCCACATGGGTCAATTCACCTGAATATAAAACAAATTAACCAATGTGAAAAAGCAAAAGGGATGTGAAATACATATAATATAGGAAAAGTAACATAAAAGGTCTAATAAAGTAAAGTTAATTTGTTGCACACAGTTTGAACAAATAGACAAACAAAAAATCCAAAGAATTTATCTAATGGTTGGTTGTTCACAATCCAAATGTAGTTGATGAAGTGAGGAAAATAGAGGTGTCAAATGAGCTATTTTTTTGGGAACTTGTCTGGTTTTAATAAATAATTTATATATTGATTGAATACGAGTGTAGACATAAATAATACTAGATTTTTAAATATGAAGATGAATATGTATAGGTTTTTCAACTGTTATGGTATTATTTTTTTTTCAATATTATAAAAAGGATAAGAAACTTTTTGTTTTTTCAGTAATAGATAAACAGTACTTTAAAGATCTAAAATGAATCGTAATGAGGTTGACGTGTCTTATTAAAATATTTATACACGTCTCCAATTTAAATGATTAAAATATTTTTAATTTGTTAAATTATTTAAAAAAATTATATTAACTTTTTTTATTATTGGTTTCTTAACTTATTTACAGATAATATATTTGATAAATTTTTATTTTTTATAATTATTTTACTTTTAACTAATTATTGTTATTATTTAATATTTTTATTTAATATTTATATAATTATAATGATTTTTTTTATTTTTATATTTGATATCTCATTTTGATATTTAATATTTGATAATATCGATATTTTATTTACGGTGTTTTTTTATAAAATATTATTTAATTAACATTTAAAACAGTAGAAATAAAAATATGAGTGAGATATACCCATTCTCAATAAAGATAAAGATGAAAAAAATTATATCAGCTAATATCCAGGAATGAGAATAAATATAATTTTTTTATCTCAAAAATATGAATAAATTTTTGTTTTAAAATTAAAAATAAGGTAGTCAAACTGAAAATCACCCCATGATGTCTCACCAAATAGGATTGAAAATAATTAGGTTTGAATTTTCTAAACTAGTCTCGTAGTCCAAATATTATTCTGTCGATTAGTGAAAAATTTGAGGAACGTGGCAATGCGATTGCGTACACCTATAATCTGAGATGCAAAATTATTGAAAAAATTAACCTAACATGTCATAAAGACGTAATATGGTATATTATATATCACATGGCAAATGAAGCAATGCAAGAAAGATAAGCAAGGAAAGCGTGAAGAGTATACCATAATTAATATTAATATACACTCTCTACTCCGTCTCTTTCTAATAAATACTAAAATAGAATAATGAAAGGTAAAACATATATTATGTCTGTGAATGAAACTCATGAAAAAATATATATAAGGCTTTCATTAAAATATTTTTAAATACTAAGATGACATTTATAAATTCTTCATATTATAAATAAACTTCAAAATAATTATTAAAACTAAAATAAATAAATAATATATGTGTCACATATAATCAAAGTATTTTATAGAATAAGATAAATGGAACATAATTTTCTTCCTTTAAGCATTTTTTACTTATGAGAGCCATGTTCACCTATGGTAACATTTGACTTAACCCAAACCCCATATATAAAAGTATTAAAGGATAAAGAATTAAAATAGTTTATTCAATCAAAAGTAATATTCATAATAAAAGGTTATATGTAATAACAACGTTCTAAAACATACAAATTAATAAAACAAGACAATTGATTATGCAATATTTATAATATTTAATTACATTTTATTTTAATACAAAATAATTAAAAATACATTTCATATGTGTTATAGATACATTCTATTTTATTTTCCAAACTCAATTAAATAAGTTAGTTAAATTAAATAAACAATTACATTGTATTTTTTCAAATAAAAAAAAGATATTCTATATATATATTTTTTTTCATAATCATACCCATGATCATAAATAACATATATTGTAAAGACCTATTTTTCACGTTTGTTAATATGAATGTGTAAAATAATTAGCGAGTGGTAGTCAAATTTATTTTATGACATGTTTATACTGTATACGTGTTTGAATGAGAGATGTAACTAGTAAAAAATTATTTGGAGTCTTTTGTTGAGTTTTTTTAATTGGCTAAGTCAAGAGTAGAAAAAAAAAAAACGAAAGTGAACTAAGTAGATATTTCCTTTAGAACTTGAAAATGACTTTCTTTTTCTTGTATTCAGAATATAATATAAACACTAAATTTAATTATTCTCCCTATTTTATTCCACGACCCTTTCTTTCTATTCTAAATATCTTTAATACAGTCTTATCCTTTTTAAATCTTTAATACAGTCTTATCCTTTTTAAAGTACCGAATTTGTAGATTTTTTGTGGTTTTAAACTCAATTTTATGGTTTGATGATTAGGTTATGACTTTGATAAGCTGAATAAAACTGATTTTAATGAATTTGAATGGAATTGGGAAACATTTTAATGAGTTTAATAAGTGAATATTTTTTATTTGCGAGTAGAAAATGTGACAAATTGGTAGTAGGTTTATGTTCTAAGTTTACTACAAAATTCTACTTATATGTAACTATACCTTTAATATAAAATTGATTTCTTAAAACAGTATAAATTTATCTTTATATTTGTTTTAGAGGTGTTAAAATATGTATTATAGCAAATTTGAAAGATTGATTTTATATTATCTCTGGATTGATTTATAATAAACACTCGCTTTTGTTTAAATACGTTGAAAAAACACTAAATACTTACTAAAACAGTTAGTTAACTTTAATATCTTCAAAAGTTTAATCTCTAACAATATATTTGTTAAAAAATAATGACCAAAGCTGGAGTTGAGATGCCGGTAATACAAAAAGTAAAGATTTTGGAATTTCAAAAATATATAAATACAAAATGAAAATTTAAATAAACTAGGCATGTAAAAAGAAAAATATGGGTACACAAAATAATATATTTTTCATTGTTCCTATTAGTTTGTTTTATTAGTCCAAACATATCGAAAAAATCTCCCTCTTAGTAGAAAGACCAAAACATCACCATTCAAATATAACAAAATGACAATAGGATCCTTATCCATCAATATTACTTTCAAGTTCAACTTCCTTCTCCACAAACATGAATTATATCATGTTAAAATCATTTTTTTTTTTATCTCACCAGATAAATGGACTATCAGTAACATTTTCTATTTAAATTTCCCATGATAGAACTGTGATTATGAAATCATCATTAAGATTGGATATTTAAAAGTTATATGGAATTTAAATTATACACTACTATTACATAGAAACATTTTGTTTGCAGAGCACTAGTTTCATATCGAATATAATTAAGTTGATTATATTGGTTGTTTTTTTTATCAGCAAGAAATGCGTTGTTTAAATTAAACAGTTCAATTGACAAATTACAAATAGTTTTGATTTTACATGTTCCAATCAATTTTTATTTTTTTTTTCAATTTTGGATATTTCTACAAATGGATGTTAATATCAAATTATTTATTTTTTATTGGCATGAACGAAAGCATTCAAATGTGTTATGAGTAAATGTCATGGCATATTCAAATTAAGGTAATTTACTATATTTATGATACCAACATTTAACATTTATTAAAATATTTAATAATTTCAATTGAACCTTAAAAGTCAATTTACTATTACATCATTAGTTGTTAAATTAGGTTTATAACAAATTACTAATTATATATTATAAATAAAGTTTTATCACACAAACAAATATCTTGCAGCAACATTATATGGATTATTTTTATTGTATAATGCTACTGGATTATTGCTTTTTAACTAATAAAAAATAAATAATTAATTAGGAATACTTAATCATTATTTATTTCATTGTGGTTATCAAATAAGACCCGAACATTCCAATTGAAGACATAATTTTTACAGATCACGCTTTAAACTATTCGACAATATTAATATATATTTTGATTCAATTAAAATTAATAATTCTTACAATAATTATTTTTG
>Ga0123340_1001189_pt1 | contig 20972 bp, 22 predicted proteins | sample SirMexnodulemix_FD_89961 | JGI IMG/M metagenome (GOLD analysis project Ga0123340, IMG submission 89961) | Root nodule microbial communities of legume samples collected from Mexico - Siratro Mexico nodule mix | ecosystem: Host-associated > Plants > Roots > Nodule | place: Mexico: Nepantla... | reverse complement strand
GGACAGCGCGGCTGACCGGCATTGTGTCTAACGAGGTAACCTCACTCGGCTGCCACACCGATCTCTGGAACCCGCGTGAGGGCCGCTATTCCTCGCTGGTCGACGCGCTTGGCGTCCGCGATCTCATGGCGCCGATCCGCTCTGCCTTCGATCCGCTCGGGCCGGTTCTGCCTGATATTGCCGAAGCGATCGGCCTCACCCGTGAGATCCCTGTCTATTGTGGCATTCACGATTCCAACGCGTCACTTCTGCCGCATCTGATTGATCGAGCAGCACCGTTCGCAGTTGTCTCGACTGGCACGTGGGTGATCAGTTTCGGTGTCGGCGGAGCTCTCGATCACCTCGATCCCAAGCGCGACACACTTGCCAATGTCGATGCCTATGGCCGAGCTGTTCCCTCCTCCCGGTTCATGGGCGGACGAGAATTTGAAACGATCTCAGGCGAGATCGGACATGTTGACAAGGAAGAGGTTGCCTCGGCAATCGGGCAGGTCATCGTGAAAGGTCTGATGCTGCTTCCGAACGTTGTACCCGGCTCCGGACCGTTCCCGGGCAAAAGCGCACGCTGGGTCAACGCGCAGAGCGCGACCGGCGAAGAGCGGTATGCCGCGCTGTGCCTCTATCTCGCATTGATGAACCAGGCCTGCCTCGATCTAATTGGCGCGCAAGGCCCGGTTATCGTCGAAGGACCTTTTGCACTGAACGATTTCTATCTGATGCTGCTTGCCGCACTAACCAATCGCGATGTCATCGCCATCCCCGGATCGACCGGTACGGGCCAGGGTGCTGCGCTTTTGACCGGTATCAAGCCGCCTGCCGGCGGCGAGCGGCATATTGCGCCGAGCGCCGTACCCGGGCTCGGCGCCTACCGCCAGGCTTGGCATGCGGCGATGGCATAGCCTTCTTTCCATCGAGACGTCTCGCACCATCTTAGCGTTAGCTATGGCTCACGACTCAAACAAAAATGGAGGAGACCTTATGGCAGCTTCAGCCGCCGCACCCTTTGATCCGCGTGCGCTTGCAGCAAAACTACACGGCCTGCGCCGTTCACAAAGCCAGGCGCCGACGGCGGAATTTGCGCTGCCTGCCGATCTCAGGCACGCAATGGACGCGCAGAATTTTCTTGTCGCCGATGAGGCTATCGAAAGCAACGCCTGGAAGGTGACCGTCTCGACCGATGGGCAGGCGGTGACGGCGCCACTGCATCCCTATGTGCAGGCCGACTCTGGAGCGCGGATTCCTTGGCAGCGGGGCACCAAGTTCGAGGCGGAAATTGCTGTGCGCCTCGGCCGCGACCTGCCGATGCGCCGCGAGGGCAGCTACAGCCGCGCCGACATCGTCGATGCGATCGACGCCGTTCATCTCGGCGCAGAACTTCTGGCGAGCGCGGTCGAGGAGAGCGGCAAGATCTCGTTCCTGCTATTCCTGGCCGATCGGCTTGGAAACAGCGGCTATGTGCTCGGTCCCCGGGTGGAAAAGTCGGCCATCGATGGGGCAAGCGGCACGCCGCTCAAGATAACGTTCAACGGCCAGTCAATCTTTGACGCGCCAGCTCAACATCCGAAGGGCGATGTGCTGACATGGCTTTTGGACTACGCCAACGATGGCCTGCGGCCGAACACGTCGCTCAAGGCCGGCGCGCTCATTACAACGGGCACGCTGTGCGGCGCGATCGAACTTGTCACGCCCGGGGATATTGAAATTGCTTTTGGCGACACCGCTTTTGTCCGTTTCGCCCTCGTCTGAGCCGATTGTAGGGGAGCAACCAAACCCCGGAAAATTCCAGCTCCCGCTGGCCCAAAATCGGGTAGCACTTCAAAAAACCGCTGGAGCGAACTCAAAACTGGATAAAACTTGGGGGCAAGGTCAATGGCTAAACACCACCGCTTGCATGGGCTGTAAAGAATGGGATCAGGTCCTGGGCATGTTGGACGCCAACAGTGAATTCCTTCCAACCGTATGTTTCTTAGTTGAGATGAAGGGTAGACCCGGCGGCCTAAGCGCCTACTGCGACCATCCGCCTCTCCCTTGGCCTGGTGAGCGGCGTCCAAGTTTACCCCCCTCAAGTTTCGTCTGACCACCCGTCTTTTGATGACTGATGGAGGGGAAACGATTGCGCGTCTTCGCCAAGCCTTCCAGTTCAGGGCTGGTCGGTTACGAATCGCCTGCCATGTAGTGCGGCCCATCCACTTGGGACTAACGCCGCGTCAGGAGCATTCAGCGTGAAGCCATGCACCCTTCGCAGGCTCTGATCCGGGCCGAGAAAAATGGCCGTCTTAATGAAAGATTTAGCGGTTGCCCGAACTCGTCGGTCTGTCCCTCGGCAAATGCCTCGAGCTGCTTGCAAAGAGGAAGCCACCTAGCGAAAGACGGAGATTTCTCAACTCTCCAATACCAAATCTCTGCGAGCAACGATCTAGGTCGAATACATCAAAATTCTAATTTGAGACATCACTAAATATATTGTATGCTGCAGATATCAGGGCTCATGCAAGATAGGCGATCGTTCAATCGTGATCACTGCGGCTCAGATGCGGGCTGCAAGGGCCCTCCTTGGCATCGATCAGCGCCAGCTGGCCGAGCGGGCAGGAATATCGGTTCCCACGATCCAGCGTATGGAAGCAAGCGTCGACGTCGTTCGCGGCAACGTCGACTCGCTGATGCGTTTGCTCGCCGCTCTGGAGAGTGCCGGGATCGAACTCATCAACGAGGGGGCTGCCAGTAAGGACGGCGGACGAGGGGTCCGGCTGAAAGCGAGGCCGCTCGAAAACAGGATAGGAACATCACCCGCCCCCAGGAGTAAGGCGAGGTCGCGTTCATGACATCGCTCGTTGTCATCCTGTCATGCATTGCCATGTTTCTGGTGACGGGAGGACTCGCGGTTTTGATGAGCCGGTCGCACCGGGCGACTCCGGTAATCTACTGTCTGAGCCTCCTTACCTCGGCCGCTGCTTTCGTGACCAGCCTGGCGCAACTCGCGACATCTTTCGTTAACGCGCCGACCCTCGTCCTTCCCATCGGCCTGCCGTGGCTCGGCACTCATTTCCGGCTCGACGCGCTCTCGTCCCTCTTTCTCCTCGTGGCCAATCTCGGCTGTCTGCTTTCCAGCCTCTACGGTCTCGGTTACGGCCGGCACGAACACGCGCCGCACCGAGTGCTGCCGTTTTTTCCAGCCTTCATCGCCGGCATGAATCTGGTACTGCTGGCCGACGATGCATTCACTTTTCTGATCTCGTGGGAATTCATGTCGCTCGCCTCGTGGGCACTGGTGATGGCGCATCACCGCAATGCCGACAATCGCAGGGCGGGTTATCTCTATATCATAATGGCAAGCTTCGGGACGCTGGCTCTGCTGCTTGCGTTCGGCCTGCTTGCAGGACGCGATGGCGCATACAATTTTGCCGCCATGCGCGCGGCTGAACATGCACCGCTCATGGCAGGCCTGGTCCTGATCCTCCTGCTGCTTGGCGCCGGCTCCAAGGCGGGGCTCGTGCCCTTGCATGTCTGGCTGCCCCTGGCCCATCCCGCCGCACCGAGCCACGTCTCGGCGCTGATGAGCGGCGTCATGACGAAAATCGCGATATACGGCTTCATCCGAGTAACCTTCGATCTCCTCGGGGCGCCGATGTGGTGGTCGGGGCTCATTGTCCTGCTGCTGGGCGCAGTGACGGCAGCGCTCGGCATCCTACATGCCTTGATGGAACGCGACCTCAAACGCCTGCTCGCCTACAGCACGATCGAGAATATCGGCGTCATTTTTGTCAGCCTCGGGCTAGCACTGACGTTCAAGGCAAACGGCATGGGCCTGGCGGCGGCGCTGGCTCTGACTGCGGCCTTGTTCCACGTCTTCAACCATTCGCTCTTCAAGAGCCTCCTGTTCTTCGGCGCGGGTGCCGTACTGACGGCAACCGGCGAGCGGGACATGGAGAAGCTCGGCGGCCTCATCCATCGCATGCCCGTCACCAGCTTCACCTTCCTTGTCGGCTGCGTTGCGATTTCCGCCTTGCCGCCGTTCAATGGATTCGCCTCCGAATGGCTGGCCTTCCAGGCGATTTTGCAGAGCCCCGATCTGCCGCAATGGGCGCTGAAGATCGCCGTGCCGGCCGTTGGCGGCCTGCTGGCCCTGTCGGCTGCGCTGGCGGCCGCCTGCTTCATCAAGGTCTTCGGCATCACGTTTCTCGGCCGCCCCCGCACCCCTGCGGCAAGCGAGGTCCCGGAGGTGGATCGGTTCTCGCTTGGCGCGATGTGCGTGCTCGCGGGTCTATGCCTGCTTGCCGGCATCCTGCCGGGAATCGTCATCGACGGTGTGTCGCCCGTCGTGTCTTCCTTGATCGGCGATCGGATGCCAGTGCAGATGGACATCCCGTGGCTGTCGATCGTACCGATCGCTGAAAGCCGCAGTTCCTATAACGGCCTGCTGATCTTCCTCTTCATCACCGTCTCGGCCTCAGCGACGATCTTTGTCGTCCATCGCTACGCCTCGCGGGCGCTGCGTCGTTCTGCTGCCTGGGACTGTGGTTTTCCCGAAAACAGCCCCTCGACACAGTACACGGCGGGCAGTTTTGCCCAGCCCGTCAGGCGCGTTTTCGGGACACTCGCCATGCGTGCCCGAGAACGGGTCGACATGCCCGCCCCCGGCGATCTCAGGCCGGCCGCCTTCTCCGTCGAGCAACACGACCTGATCTGGGAAGGGCTCTATGTGCCGATCGTGGGCGCCGTCGGGTTCGCCGCCGACAAGCTCAACCGCCTGCAATTCCTCTCGATCCGGCGCTATCTGAGCCTGGTCTTCCTTGCGCTTGTTCTCCTGCTTCTGGTGCTGGCGCTATGGTCATGATCTCCGCTCTTCTCGTTCAGGCTTGCCAAATGGCGCTTGTCGTGCTGCTAGCGCCGCTGCTGACCGGTCTCATCCGCAAGGTCAAGGCGCGGCTGCTGCGCCGGCAAGGCCCTTCGCTGATCCAGCCTTATCGCGATCTCCTGCGGCTGTTTCGCAAGGAGGCCGTGGTGGCGGAGAACGCCTCCTGGCTGTTCAGGGTGGCACCTTACCTGATCTTCGCCTCGACATGGGTGGCGGCCGCCGTTATCCCTACATTCGCGACCGGCTTGATCTTCAGTTGGACTGCCGACCTGATCGCGATCATCGCCCTTCTGGGCAGCGCGCGGTTCTTCCTGGCGCTCGCTGGCATGGATGTCGGCACCAGCTTCGGGGGCATCGGTTCAAGCCGCGAGGCGATGATCGCGACGCTTGCCGAACCTTCGATGCTGCTCATCATCTTCGCGCTGGCCCTGGTTGCCGGCTCGACGCAGCTTTCGACCATCGCTGCATTCATGAGCTCACCCGCGGTGGGTTTGCGGGTTTCCCTTGCGATCGCACTCGTCGCCCTTGTCATGGTGGCGATTGCCGAGAATGCCCGGATTCCGGTCGACAATCCGGCGACCCATCTCGAACTTACCATGGTGCACGAGGCCATGGTGCTCGAGTATTCCGGGCGGCATCTCGCGATGATCGAATTGGCAGCGTCCCTCAAGCTGCTCCTCTACATTTCGCTGATCGCCTGCATATTCGTGCCGTGGAAACTTGCGGCCGCCGAAGCGGGACCGGCCGCCTATCTGGCAGGGTTCATCGCCTATCTCGCCAAGCTCGCGATCGCAGGCACGCTTCTTGCCCTGTTCGAAACCTCGTTTGCCAAGATGCGGGTTTTCCGCGTGCCGGAATTCCTGGGCGCGGCCCTCATGCTTGCCCTGCTTGCCACCCTCCTGCGGTTCGTTTCGAGGAGCCTGTGATGAATGGTCCGGTCTTCGACATCGCTCACATGCTCGCCGGCGGGCTGGTGCTGGTGAGCATGATGATGCTCTACCAGGATCGCCTCTACGCCCTGCTCAACATGTTCGCGCTGCACTCGCTGGTGCTGACGCTGTCGGTCGCCTGGCAGGCTTTCGTACAAGATGCGCCGCATCTCTACGTGACCGCGGCCATCGCCCTCATCTTCAAGGCCATCGTCATTCCGGTGGTGCTCCATCACATGATCCGCCAACTCGGCATCCATCGCGAGATCGAGACGGTCGTCGGGATCGGTCCCACCATGCTGGCCGGCATCGGGCTCGTTGCGCTTTCGATCGTGGTCATGCTGCGCGTCACGCCGCAGGCCGATCCGCTTGCCCGCGAAGATCTCGCCTTCGCCCTCTCTGTTCTCTTGCTCGGATTGCTGATCATGGTCACGCGCCGCAATGCGGTCAGTCAGGTCGTCGGCTTCATGTCACTCGAGAATGGGCTGGTGCTTGCCGCGACCGGCGCCAAGGGCATGCCGCTCGTCGTCGAGATCAGCGTGGCCTTCTCGATCCTGATCGCCTTCATCGTCATCGGCGTCTTCCTGTTTCGCATCCGGGAACGGTTCGATACCGTCGATGTCAAGGCGCTCGACGATTTCAGGGGGAGGAGGCGGAAGTGAGCGCGCCATCCCCTTTGCTCGCCTTCGATGCAGTGGCGGCGGTCCTGCTGATCCCGGTCGTGGCGGCAGCGCTTCTGGCTATTTTGCCCGGCTACAGGATCACGGCGCGGCTCAATGTGCTTGCAACCCTTTTGACGCTGCTCGCCGCCCTTTCCCTGTTCGTCACCGAACGACCCGAGCCGGGACAATACCTGCTCGTCGACGATCTCAACATCGTCTTCATCGTCCTCAATGCCTTCGTCGGATTCACCACCAGCATATTCAGCGCGAGCTATATCGCGCACGAACTCGAAACGGGGCGGCTGACGCCGGCGAACCTGCGTTTCTATCATGCCATGTATCAGATCATGATGTTCGGCATGAACCTCGCCTTCGTCTCGAACAATATCGGGCTGATGTGGGTGGCGGTCGAGCTTGCAACGCTGACGACGGTGCTGATGGTCGGCATCTATCGTACGCACGAGGCGCTTGAAGCTGCCTTTAAATATTTCATCCTCGGAAGCGTTGGCATCGCCTTTGCGCTCTTCGGCACCATTCTTGTCTATCTCGCCGCACAGCCCGTCGTCGGCGAAGGCTATGACGCCATGGTCTGGACCATCCTGGTCGAGCATGCCGCCGTCTTTGATCCGGCGCTTCTCAACGTCGCCTTCGTTTTTCTGTTGCTCGGTTATGGCACCAAGGTCGGCCTTGCACCGCTGCATGCCTGGCTGCCGGATGCGCATGCCGAGGGGCCGACGCCGATATCGGCAGTGCTTTCCGGCCTCCTGCTGAACGTCGCGCTCTATGCCGTCCTCCGCTTCAAGATTCTGCTTTCCGTCAGTCCCGAAGCGATCGCCGCCGGGCCGCTGATGATGACCATGGGGCTCACGTCGCTGATCTTTGCGGCCTTCATGCTCTACCGCCGCCGTGACATCAAACGCCTGTTTGCCTATTCCTCTATCGAGCACATGGGCATCATCGTCTTCGCCTTTGGACTTGGTGGGCCGCTCGCCAATTTTGCCGGGCTGTTGCACATGGTCATGCACTCGCTCACCAAATCTGCGATCTTTTTCGCCGTCGGCCATGTTGCTCAGATCAAGGGAACGCAAAGACTTTCCGCCATCCGGGGCCTGACCGAGACGCATCCGGGTCTGGGCTGGGGATTGCTCGCCGGGGTCGTCGCCATTACCGGCCTGCCGCCAATGGGCATCTTCATGAGCGAGTTCCTGATCGTCAGCTCCACCTTCGCCACGCATCCGCTGCTCGCAATCCCGCTTGTTTTCGGGCTGCTGGTGGCATTCGGGGCCCTGCTTCTGCGGCTGACCGGCGTGGCCTTCGGCCAGCCGCGGGGCAGTTTTGCTCCGGGCGAGGCATCCTATGTCCCGATGTATGCGCATCTAGCGCTGGTGCTCGGCGCCGGAATCTACCTGCCGCCACCGCTGGTCGCCTGGTTCCAGCATATCGCCAACCTTCTGCGATGATTGGGGAGATTGGGCATGCAGATACTGACCAATGTCATGAAGGCAAGCCATTCAGTTCCGGCACACCAACCTTGGCCGCGCGTGGTGGTTGACGTGCCTGCCTGGATTTCCGTGGCCGAGGCGCTTCGGGACGGGCATCTGATCCTGCTTGGCCTCTGGGGCGAGCAGGACGTCGTCCATATGGCGCTGCTCGATGCGTCCGATGCCTCGGTCGGCGTCGTGAGTCTCAATGAGCTGGAGGGCACGTATCCCTCCATTGCAGGATATCATCCCCCAGCGCTCCGACTGGAGCGGACGATCCGCGATCTCACCGGCCTCGAACCGCAGGACCTGCCGGATTCCCGGCCCTGGCTCGACCACGGACGCTGGGATATTCGCTTTCCGCTTGGGCAGGCGGTGTCTCGGAGTTCAGTTGCCGTGCCTTACGCGTTTCTGGAGGCGAAGGGAGAAAGCCTGCATCAGATTCCGGTTGGCCCCGTCCACGCCGGCATCATCGAACCGGGACATTTCCGGTTCACGGCCAATGGGGAGACCGTCGTGCGCCTCGAAGAGCGCCTGGGCTATGTGCACAAGGGGATCGAGACGCTGATCTCGGGCGTTGAACTCGGCAAGGCGGCACAGCTTGCCGGCCGGACGTCCGGAGATAGCACGGTCGCCTATGCCTACGCGTTCTCACGAGCTGTGGAAGCGGCACTTGGGATGGAAATCCCCTCCCGTGCGGTCTGGCTGCGGGCGATCATGGCCGAACTCGAACGGCTCGCCAATCATCTCGGCGATATCGGCGCCATCTGCAACGACGCGGCCTTCTCGCTGATGTTGGCCCATTGCGGTGTGTTACGTGAGCGGGTGCTTCGGGCCGCAGACGTCGCCTTCGGACACCGGCTGATGCGTGATCGCATCATCTGCGGCGGCGTTGCCGTCGATCTCGAATACAACGGCATTTCCGCCTTGCGCGGCTTGGTGGCGGAAATCCGCCGCAGGTTTCCGCCTTTGGTGGAACTCTACGACAATACCGCGTCGCTGCAGGATCGGACGGTCGGGACTGGGCGCGTCGTTGCGGAGCTTGCCCGCCAATATGGTGCAGGCGGTTATGTTGGGCGCGCGTCCGGCCGCGATTTCGACGCGCGGCGCATCTTGCCCTATTCGCCCTATGACGAGCTTGCTTTTGACGTGCCGGTGTTCAGCGAAGGAGACGTGAACGCGCGCATCTGGATCCGCATCCGGGAGGTGGAGAACAGTCTGTCCCTGGTCGAGCAGATATTGGACCGGATCCCGGCAGGGCCAGTGCGGATCGAGGTCTCGGAAAACGCAGAGGCGCGGGAGGGCATGGCGGTCGTCGAAGGTTTTCGAGGCGACGTGCTGATCTGGCTTCGGCTTTCCGGAAGCAGGATAGAACGCTGCCATCTGCGCGATCCCTCGTGGTTCCAGTGGCCGCTCCTGGAGGCTGCCATCGAGGGGAATATCGTCGCCGATTTCCCCCTCTGCAACAAATCGTTCAACTGCTCCTATTCCGGCCATGATCTTTGAAGGCAGGCCACCATGCGCAAGCTCCTCTTTGGAAGTCTGATCCGACCGCCGCTAACCGAACCGCCTCCAGGCGTCTCCGACGCCGCGATGGAGGAGCTCGCGACCTCGATCGACAAGGCTGCCCGCAGGCGGCTCGGTCACAGCCTGTCGATCCGCGCCGTCGATGCCGGATCCTGCAACGGCTGCGAACTCGAAATGCACGCGCTCAGCAATGCCTTCTATGATGTCGAGCGTTTCGGTATCCGTTTCGTTGCCTCCCCCCGGCATGCCGATATCCTGATGGTGACGGGACCGGTGACCAGGAACATGGGCGAGGCACTGCTGCGGACCTATAATGCCACGCCCGATCCCAAATGGGTGGTCGCGCTCGGCGGCTGCGCCCGCGACGGCGGCTGCTTTGCCGGCAGCTATGCGGTCTTCGGCGGAGTTTCGACGGTTGTGCCGGTGGACCTCCATATTCCGGGCTGCCCGCCTTCTCCGTCGGACATCCTCAAAGGTCTGCTCGCGCTGCTTGAGGAGGTGAACAAGGGAGGCCGCGTTTCGTGACGGCAATCTTGCAATGCTTCGACTTCTCAGCGCAGGGCTGATCGCGATAAGAACCTGGCTCCAAGCAGCCTTGAGGTTTTTTTCGGCCGTTCGACACTGGATCCTGCCGCCAATACCACCACGGCGGCCGCGCCATGGGAAAAGAACGCACGACCAGACGGATCTGGCAACGCGCGCCGCAATCGAGGCCATCGAGAAGGTATTCGTCCGGGACTTCAAATGGTCCTTCCGCCGCTTGCAGGATAGAAGTATCGGTATCGATGCACGAGCCGAAATCCTCGACGGCGGTTCGCCCACGGGCAGGTTCCTGCCGCTGCAGATCAGGCCGATGCCGTCCCGAACGGAAAACGGCGACTACCGCTATCAAGGCGAAACGGGCCACTTAAACTACTGGAGGAAGCACGCATTGACCGTCTGCGTGATCCCGGCAGACCCAGAATCCGGGCTAATGCTGTGGCAACTTATTGAGACGGACCGATGCGCGGAAACCGACGGCAAATGGGCGATCACCGTTCCGGTAGACAATACGCTGAATGCGAGCGCGAGGCTCTCGTTCGAAGACGCGGTGCCTTCCGATCCAGAAACCCAGATGCGCTTCGCCTTTGCGCTTGATCGGCAATTGATGGAGGAAGTTCGGGACGAGATAACTTTTTTTGTGTGGGACGAGTGGAGCGATGCAACTGCGATCTTCAGCAATCTGCGCATCTATTTCGGCGAAGGCCCAGAGGAAGAACCAGACGAGCAGATCGATTATCACCTGCGCGCCGACAGTCTCCATGAGGTCATGATCAAGCTCTTCCCTTGGGCAAGCTATTCATATGCCGAACCGATAAGAGAATATTCCGGGGGCGTTGCAGTGCATATCCTGGAGGTCGATCTCAGGGCCGAAGCCTACGCCTATCTCGATGCCGAAGAGTTTCTGGAGGCAGGTTATCCCTACGAGGAGGAACCAAATGCGCCGGAGCCCGAAGGCTAGTCGTAGGTTCCAGGCGCTTGGCGTTCTGTTGCAGCGCACCACTATATCGTAAGACCGTATGTCCGTCTTCGTGGCTGAGGTGGCTCGCCCTACACTGGTCTTCCGAGGGTTACTCGGATAGGCCGAGCCGATCCTCATCACAGGAGGACAAGCCGTGGCTGATTATGAAGAAGCTTTTGTTGGAATCGATGCCGCCAAGCTGAAAAATGCGATTGCGGAATCCGGCCGGGACGGAGAGGTCCGCTATATCGGTGAGGTTGAGGCATCGGATGCCAGCATGCGCCGTGTTATCCAGCGAATAGCTGCAAAGTTTGATCGCGTGCATTTTTGCGAGGCCAGCCCCGCCGGGTACGGCCTCCATCGGCTGATCCGGTCGCTTGACCATAACTGTATGGTCGTCGCTCCATCGTTGATCCCGAGAAGGCCTGGCGACCGGGTGAAGACGAACCGCCGAGATGCACTTGCGCTCGCCCGGCTATTAAGGGCCGGCGAGCTCACGGCGGTTTGGGTTCCCGACGAAGGTCATGAAGCTATGCGGGATCTCGTTCGCCCCCGCTCTGCCGCTGTCGAGACATTACGGGTTCACCGGCAACAAACCAGTGCCTTTATGCTCAAGCATGGTCGCATCTATCCGCGCAAGAAGCGCTGGGCGATGCGGTATCTGCACTGGCTGCAGGAGCAGCAGTTCGATCATCCGGCACATCAGATAGCACTGCAGGAAATGGTCGAGGCAGTGCGTGTCTCGAAGGAGCGTGTCGAACGACTGGAAAAGGTGATCGGGGAGTTCGTCCCCAACTGGTCTCTCGCCCCGGTCGTCCGAGCGCTGCAGACGCTGCGAGGCGTCGATTTGATTGTCGCCGTCACCTTTGCCACGGAAGTCGGTGACGTGACACGATTTGAAAGCCCACGCCAATTGATGGGCTATCTCGGTCTTGTTCCTGGCGAGCGATCCACGGGTGACACCGTGAGACGAGGCGCAACAACTAAGGCCGGTAACGGTCGAGTTCGACACATGCTTGTTGAGAGCGCGTGGACGTATCGGCATCCGCCGAAGCTCGGCGTAAGGAAACTATACCGCCTCCAAGACGCCCCGCCGAGAGTGCGAGCCTCCGCCCGCAGTAAGATCGGAACAGCCCCGGACGCACAATCGGGAATACGGTAACCAATCCGCGCATCAGAGCTTGATCACCGACGTCCTTGAGTTCCGCCTCCACCCATGCGCGATCATCATGACAGGGCTCCGTGCGCGAGAACGGCAGCTTCTTCGTGCCCAAAGCATTGACAACGGACATCAGAGCGGTGTGCCGCTCACACAGCGATGGAAGTCTTCGGATCGGTTGCAACCGCGTGAGGTGACCTGAAGGGATTGCGGGCACAGCAGCCAGCGCTTTGACATCCGTGAACATCGATGAGGCCTATACTATCATTGCAAAATCGACCATGTCTCCAAATCGACTTAGGAAACGGGAAGACATCTCCATGACAACCAGCAACCGTGTCGTCCTCTCTAGCGACCACGCCGCCATTCATCTCCGGCAGACCATTGCAGGTCATATCGCGGCGCAGGGCTGGGTAGTGGCCGATATCGGACCAACAACAGCCGAGAGCACACATTATCCTACGCACGGCAAAGCGGCGGCGCGGCTTGTCGCCTCTGGCGATTGTCGCTTTGGCATCATCTTATGTGGTACCGGCCAGGGCATCATGATGGCAGCGAACAAGGTTAAGGGCATCCGTTGTGGCGTCTGCAGCGACACATTCTCAGCTCGAATGATTCGCCATCACAACGATGCGAACATGCTTTCGCTTGGCGTGCGCGTGGTAGGCGAAGGGCTTGCGCTCGATATCGTGGACGCGTTCCTGACAGCCTCCTTTGAGGGCGGCCGACATGCGACGCGGGTGGAAATGATTGAGGCGCTGGAGGGTAGCGTCCGGTAAGCGCGGACTTCGGGCACGCTTTACTACGTCGTGAAGCTCCACGGCAGCAACTCTTCGATCCGGCTCTGCTTGTGGCCGTCAACGATGGCGATGCGCGTGGCGGTCAGATAGGCCAACGGATCGATGGCATTGAGCTTGCAGCTTTATACCGACCGTCGAACTATGCCGATGACGCTACCGCTATATTACAGAAAACGTTGGCAAAAACTTGCTTAATCGGCATAGTTCGACAGTCGGTATAATGCTTATGCCGCGCTCCCTTTTATTATAAGGACATCATCAGATGAGCAGTATGTCGCGCCAACGTCATGCCCCGCAAAGAGTGAGTTTTCCGATTGAGGCTATCGGTCGGATGGCTCTCTCGACGCTGTTGTTGTCGATGCGACCGTCGGTCAGGAAGAGCTTCAGGCCATCCCAGTATTTGGCGATATAGGCCAATGCCTCGCCAAGGGGAGTTTGTACGACACGGGCACGGTGATGGGCGAGCCGGGCCTGCATGTCGGCGATCAGCGGCGTTGATCGTGCCTGCCGCCCGGCAAGGCGAGCTTCCGGGTCAAGGCCGCGCAGTTCGGCCTCGATCCGATAGAGTTCACCGATCCGCTTGACGCCGTCCTCGGCAATCGGTGCTGCTCCGTTGCGGGTGATCTCTATGAGCTTGCGGCGAGCGTGTGCCCAGCAATAAGCCAGAAGCCACCGATACCCACTGCACCTCAGTCAACAAATTGGAGCCCTTCAACTCCGCAAATGCGTCCTTCGCAAACGCTGATTGGGCGACCGCTAACGTGGCGAAGGCGTCTTCCTCGCCGGAAGTCGCTCGCCCATTTTGGCGGTCGCTTTGCCGAGCTGACTCTGGAGCAGGGCGACGAGATTATCGCCCTTATTATCGAGGCCAACATGCAGTGGGGTGTTGCCGAGGCGAGCGAGCGACTTTGACAACTCCGACGCTCGGAAACAACCCGCCTGCCCTATGCGTCCACGAAATCAGTGCTGCGTGTGATGGTCTCCCATGCGTCGATCTCCTCGGCGACGTGATCGATTTTGTTTCGCGCGCGCCGGAGAGCATCGCTTCCCAGTAAGAGATGGAGCGGAGGCTTATCGGAGTCCACGAGAGCCAGGATTGCCTGCGCGGCGAGAACCGGATCGCCGGCCTGTCGGCCATGGGCAGCGTCAAAGGCTGCTGAACTCTTCCGGACCGTTTCCGCGTACGCTTCACCGGCGGCATCGCTCTTTCGGATTGAGTGGCTCGATAGGAAATCCGTGCGGAATGCACCCGGGGCGACCGCTGTGACTTTGATACCGAAAGACGCGACCTCCAACGCAAGGGCCGCCGACATCCCTTCCAGGGCAGCTTTGGCGGCAGAATACATGGCGGTTCCGACGCCAGGGGCGCGGCCTGCGATAGAGGTGACATTGACGATATGACCACGTCCCTGCGCTCGCAAGGGCGGTAGGGCTGCCTTGATGATGCGGAATGGCCCGAAGACGTCGACGGCAAAAAGCCTTGCGACATCCTCGTTGGCTGCCATCTCGAGCGCGCCGAGTAGGCCATAGCCCGCGTTGTTGACGATAACGTCAATCTGCCCCGCGATCTCAAACGCCTGACGTGTGACGGCCTCGGCGGCCTCGCCGTCGCTAAGGTCGGCCGAAAGAATGTGCAACCGACCCGGACCGTGTTCTATAGGCAGGTCGGTCCCGCGGATCGTGCCAATGACAGTATCTCCCCTTGCTAGCCCTGCCTCAGCCAGTGCTTTCCCAAGGCCGCGTGAAATGCCGGTGATGAACCAAGTGGTCATGAAATGCTCCTTCGCTTTCGACAAGAAGGAACTTGCCACATCGCCTGTCGCTGTATAATCCGCAGGAACGTGAATGTTCTTGTTAGGTGACCTTAACAATGCGAGACATGTTGGTGGACAAGCTTCCGGCGGGCAACGACTACAATCAAATGCGTGCCTTCATCGCCGTTGCCGAATACCTGAGCTTCAGCCGCGCCGCAGAGGTGCTCGGTGTGTCGCCATCGGCACTTAGCCAGATGATCCGCAGCTTTGAGGAACGGGTGGGAATGAGGCTCCTCCACCGAACGACCAGGAACGTATCACTGACGGAGGTTGGCGAGAACCTGTTCCGACGCGTTCGACCCGCGGCGTTCGAGTTGGGTGAAGCCCTGGCACAGACAAGAATTGCTGGCGAGCGACCGGCGGGCACTGTCCGCGTGCACACGTTCCGCTCGGCGGCGCAGAAGCATATCGAACCAATCCTCAAGAGCTTTGCCGAACGCTATCCCGACATCGTGCTCGACATCACGATCGATGATGAGACGGTTGACATCGTCGCTCGAGGCTATGATGTCGGGCTAAGGATCGGCGAGGTCATTGAACGAGATATGGTCGCTGTCCGTCTGGGACCTGAGTTGCGCCAACTGGCTATCGCGACACCTGACTACTTCCGCCGGCATGGTCGTCCCGAGCATCCGCGTGATCTCGTCCACCACCGATGCGTACGGTGGCGCTGGCCTGGACATCAGGCGCCTTATGCCTGGGAATTCTTCGAGAACGACGCATGGTTCAGCGTCGCCGTCAACGGTCCCCTCATCGTGAGCGACAAGGAAACGGCGGTGAATGCTGTTCTTCAAGGGATGGGAATAGGATTTGCGGTCGAGGACACGGTAGCCGATTATCTTGCGCAGGGACGCTTGATCAGTTGCCTCGAAGCTTGGTCCGCGCCGTTCCCGGGTTGGTTTGTCTGCTACCCGCAGCAGCGGCAGATGGCTCCTGCCCTGCGAGCGTTCATTGATGCCGTCAGGTCGGGGCTGTCCGTTCCCATTGCTGACCTTTCAGGAGGAGCAAATGTTGTCGGCTGAACAGAAGGACGAGTTCGCCCGCCTCTTCGACGCGCAACTCCCATCAAGTGAAGGCGATGCAGACGCCTATCTGGAAGTCGATAGCTTCCGGATGTTCGCCGCTACGGAAAAAAGCGACCTGCTCGCCCGCCTTGCCCTCTCTAGCAGCGAGACGATGGACCTGGCGATCAATCCTCTCTGTGCTGTGCGCCTTGCGGCGACGATCCTCGATCTCGTTGGCAGGTCAGGTGACTTCGTGGTCGATCTCGCCCTTTATGATGCCCAGACCGGCGAGCAGATGGTACGGCTACGCCCTTGAGTGGAGGCGCAAGTTCACGCATCCAATATACTGTTGCCCTGCCACGATCCGCTCGATGTCAACCCGCCCGCTGTGCTCATTGCAAGGCAGCCGGACGACCTCTGAGGCTGACGTGCCCCCGCAGAGACGACCGCCGTTGGCTCAGTAAGATATCTGCGCCACGATGGGCGATGATCGGAAATGGCGAGCTTTTGATCGCTACCATCAGGTTTGGTTCCCGCTATGCTGCTACAGATCGCCGATGCTTAAATGCTTGGCACCTTGTGAATTTTTGACCCGGCGCCCGACAAGGATGTGATCAAGGCCAACCGGGTTGCCGCAACCAAGATATCCTGGCGCGCTTAGCAAAGCGCGCTCTTCGCGGTCCAGCGGACGGCTTTCGCTAACATCGCAGAGCAGCGTGCCGACCTCATTCGTCTCGCAGTGTTCGTCGAGTAGGTGCATCACGCTGGTGTGGCTGGCGCACCGTCAATTAGATCCTCGATCAAGGAATTGGTGAGCGAAGCGGGTATGTGTGGTGATGCTGGCGAGCCGCCGTCCGTCCTGACAGGCGAGAGATCACGCAGTTCATGCCAAAAGTTTCTGTTAAGTCGCCCATTAGGACCACTTTGGCATCGTCAGCTGTCTCGCGCTCGATCCACGCTTCGAGCGGCTCGACTTGCTGCTGCAGTATAGGGCAATGATCTCCGGGCGACGCTAGCCTGCCGTTCTCGAAGGGCGAGACGCATCTGGATTTCAAATGGACGGACAGTATCCGGACGGTCGTCCCGTCGATATCGAGGGAGAGCGCCAGGCCGGGCCGAGGCCGCTCACTTTCGGGATTGCCGGGAAGGCTTACAGGGTCCTCGATGGCACAAGAGACCTTGGTTCCCACTGATTTCTTCCATGCAATCACGATGCGCTGAACCTTGTATCCAACGACCGTGCAGAAATCGTACTGATTGCCGTGATCCGGAAGGATTTCCCGAATGGAATCCTCTCCGTTGACTTCTTGGAAGGCAATAATGTCTGCGGGCACCGAGGATGCGACGGATCTTGCAAGGCTTTTATGCCGTTCTTGGTATCCGGCAGGTTTTACGAAGACAATCTTGTTGTCCCGATCTCGGTAAACGCCGCAAACGGGAAACCTCGTCGTATCCCATCCGTCGATTTTGAAAGCGTCGACGAACCAGCCGGGTTTGGAATCCGGATCGCTTCCCTCGCGCCAGACATCAGCCGTGGCATCTTTGACATATCGCTTGCTGCAGAGGTCAATCCACTGGTTGGCCGTCGCCAAATCCATGTGCCAGCCAAGGTTCCAGCTTGCGATCGTAACGTCTTTAGCTTGGGCGCTAAAGCCGCAAGCAAGCATCCGTGACAATGCAGCTGCGAACCTCAACATGAACACCCCTTGCTCAGAAGTTGGTTCGCAGAGATAGATACAATTTTAGCTTTGGCGCAAGTACAACGATAGCGATCGGCTATGGCCGGGCTTGCCCGTCAAGCTTCGGCGTTCCGGCGAGCTGATACCGTCAACCAGATCGCGGAAATCAGAAAGTAGAAGGCACCGAAGGCGGCATATGGGGCGACGTCGAGAATGGAAGGTGGCGTGGTACCGAGCGATTGGGTGATCATAAACCCGCCAGCCAGGCAGGACTGGCCTCCGCTCAGGATCATCGCCCACTGCGCACCATAGCCGCGCCACCGGCGGACACCGGTCATCAGCTGGAGTGCACCGGACAGAATGGCCCAAACACCAAACACGGCCAAAATGGCATAGGTGCTTTTCGTCACGGCCAAGATCACGGTAAGCGTCGTAACAGTGCTGACGAAGATGTTGAGGGTCTGCGAGCTGTTCGCTTTGAAGCCGCCATTTGTGCGGGCGTCGACAAGGTTCGCAACGGCATCCCATGCAGGGTAGACTACGAGTAATCCCGATGCCAAGATCGGGTTGCCGGCGTAGAGAATGGCAGCCGCCACCCAGATGATCGAGAAGGCTGCACGCACGTAGTAATAGGATCGCAACCAGTTGGACTGCGAGGATTGTTGGCTGATCATAGTTGGCTCCGTTTTTGTTTGGCCTACCTTCTAGTAGGTAGCCAAGAAAATTCTGTCAAGTAGTTATAGACTTCCTATAGAACGTTGACAGCCTTCCTACCAATAGGTAGGAACAGCTATGGAGACAATGCCTTCGACCTCGGACAAGATATTGGACATCGCGCAGTCACTCATCGTGAGAGGTGGCTACAATGGCTTCAGCTATGCCGATATCTCGGGTGCCATTGGAATCCGGAAGGCAAGCATCCATCATCATTTCCCGACCAAGAGCGAGCTGGTCGTGGTTCTCGTTGATCGATATCGTCGGCAAGCATCCGAGGGCCTCAAGGCCCTGGACGAGAGCTTTCCCAACCCGCTCGAGCGACTGAAAGCTTATCTCGGCTACTGGCAGCAATGTATCAAGGACGCATCGGCACCGATCTGCGTCTGCGCCATGCTCGCCGGCGAGATGGCAATGTTGCCAGAGGAGGTAGCCGCGAGAGTGCGTGCGCATTTCCAGCAGTTGGCTCGATGGTTGAATGACGTTTTGAAGGCTGGGGCGGACCAAGGCGCATTCCAGCTCACCAAAAAGCCCGCTGACGAAGCTCAGTTATTCATGGCAACAGTGCACGGCGCGATGTTGTCAGCGCGGGCCCTGGACGATCCCAAGCTGTTCAACGTTATCACAAAACCTCTACTCGACAGGTTGAAGGCAGCTGACGTCGGTTGGAATTCGTGATGAAGGTCACGCAAGGTAATCACTACATCCGTGTTCGCGTCCCAGGCTCTTGCTGGGACATTTTCTGGAGAGAAATCGTCTCCGCACGGAGTACCCCTCGGATGTGACTTTGACGGGCGCTGGAGTACACTTTGTGAAACCGCTGCGGCAAACCGTTCAGTGAAGCGCGCCCAGCTCGCTATGTCGCCGTCCCAAATCGTGCCGGTTGTGAGCGATAGAATCGGTTGCTATCGCTCACTAATTGTAGGAGCATGAGTTATAGAAAGGACGTCTATACCTCATGAAGTGGAATTGGACGCAGCAAGCTTGGCCTCAATTCATTTATGACGAGGCTCACCTCAAGACACTGGAAGATCGTTTTCTTCTATCTTCTGGGGAAGTGATCGGGGCTGTCCGTCACATCCGTGATGAGGAGCGCAATCTGCTGTCTGTCGAGCTTTTAAGCGACGAGGCCGTAAAAACCTCGGAGATAGAAGGCGAAATGCTCGATCGACTGAGTGTCCAATCCTCGTTGCGCCGGCAATTCGGTCTCGATGCTGACAACTGGCCCGTAAAGCCGCAAGAGCGCGGGATCGCCGACATGATGGTCGATGTGTACGAGACCTGGTCGGGCCCACTCAATCACGAAACTCTGTTTCGCTGGCATGGGATGCTGACGACAGGAAACCGTCATCTTGAAACGATCGGCAGATATCGGACCCATGACGACGCCATGCAGATCGTGTCCGGCCGTATCGACCAGCCAACCGTTCACTATGAAGCTCCACCATCAAGGCAAGTGCCGGCAGAAATGGAAGCTTTCATGGACTGGTTCAACAGATCAGCGCCGAGCGGTGAAAGTCCCCTGCCCGCTCTGACACGAGCGGGATTGGGTCATCTGTATTTCGAAAGCATCCATCCATTTGAAGATGGCAATGGCAGAATTGGCCGGGCGCTTGTGGAAAAATCACTGGCGCAGAATATCGGCCAACCGAGCCTGATTGCACTTGCCTACACGATCGAGCGCGGCCGCAAAGCTTATTACGATCAGCTCGAACGCCATCAGCGCACGCTCGATATCACCGACTGGCTGGTCTATTTTGCCGAAACCGTTCTCGAGGCACAGCAGACGACCCTGGAGCGTGTGGCCTTCTTCATCGCCAAGGCGCATTTCTATGACCGCTTTCGCGATCGACTCAACGAGCGGCAGGAGAAGGTCATTGCTCGCATGTTTCGCGAAGGCCCAATGGGTTTCAAGGGTGGATTAAGCGCTGAGAACTATATCTCGATCACCCGAAGTTCCCGAGCGACCGCCACGCGCGACCTTCATGATTTAGTGGAAAAAGGTGCACTCAAGCGTGCGGGTGAGCGACGGTACACGCGCTATGCCCTAAATCTGCCTGCAATTAAATAGCGGCCAACTAGGGCACTTACCGAAGCTTCCAGCACAACGGCGCTTGTCTAGCTCGGTGACTGCCGGCGTCCTCAGAAAACACCTCTCCCTGTCGTCAAACGCTTGTCATTCCGGTGTCCCGCTTCGATAGCTTTGAGACTTTCGATCAGAAGATCGGACAGTGCAGCGTATCCATCCGAGCAGGGCCGCGGGATTTTGGGCGCCGCGCGTGGTAACGTCGGTCCATGGAGATCGATGAGGACAGGATCGACGATGCAGTTTTGGCGCTGTTATGGATGACGCTGCGTAACGAGCGATAGCTAAGCAGGGCTGACGAGCAAATTTCCTCGTCGCATGACGTCCCTGGGATCCCCACGGTCCGACGCGCTCCAGGCAAGAGAAATCCCTTGCACTTGCGTGTCTGGTTGGGACATTTTGGTTGGCTACTCACCGAGCGAACTTTGAGCATTCTGAAGCATTCTTGATCATCTTCAGGGGAGGACGTCATGAAGTGCTGCCGCCATGCTGCTGTCACCATGCTGTTCTTAGTGGTGACAGGCGCTGCATATGCCGATGAGGCGCCTTTCCTCCAATCGCTGGCCGGTGATTGGACCGGAGGAGGCATGATGAAGCGCACGACATCCTCGTCCCCGATCAACCTCAACTGCAATTTCAAGACGGAGGCCAGTGGCGAGGCGCTTTCGATGCAGGGAATTTGCCGTGGGATGATCGTCGTCACACGAGCGGTTTCCGCCAACATCAAAGTCAATGGCGCGCACTATGCCGGCAGTTACATC
>Ga0123340_1001188_pt1 | contig 20982 bp, 8 predicted proteins | sample SirMexnodulemix_FD_89961 | JGI IMG/M metagenome (GOLD analysis project Ga0123340, IMG submission 89961) | Root nodule microbial communities of legume samples collected from Mexico - Siratro Mexico nodule mix | ecosystem: Host-associated > Plants > Roots > Nodule | place: Mexico: Nepantla... | reverse complement strand
TTTTCATATAATTATAATTTCATTAAATTATATATAAATATACATGGTTATTAATATTTTTGCGTGCCTGAAAAAAAAATAACATTTAGCTAATGAAAAAAAACATAATAGCAACGTCTATTAGTTTGACAATATGAACGCATTTAGTTAAATCAAATAAAATAATAGCCTAATAATGCAAACAATGGTCATCCCAAAATCGTATCAATCTATAACACAACTCATTTTCACACAATAATCAAGTATGGTAGAATCATCTCATCAACCATGTTTCTTTTCACATCAACAATCCTTGTCTATCATTCAAAGTACAAAGTTTTCACCTTTTATATTGTCCAAAATAAGTTGGTGTGTTTGTGATCGGTGTATCATAGATGGTAACTTCTATTAGGCTTTTATTCACCTCATTTCAACACCTATATATCAAGATGTGGCCAAAATAAAGACGAGTGTTTAAAATTAGTTGTTGATTTTCTTTTTCTCTAAATCGTATCATCTACTAGGTCAATATTTCTCATTATGTGTCACTAAAATAATTTTATGTCACTCTCAAGCTAACTTTATCGCTCCCTGTTTCTTGAATTTTGAGTTCAATCCTATCTATAACTCCGACAATCAATATATCAATAAACAAGACTAAAATACTTAAAATTTTATTTAATAACCAACAAATATAATAAGATTATCAACTTAGATTCAAAAATAAATAAATTTAATGCTGTATGTGCTGGCTATGCTACCGCCCACTTGCTGTAGTCAAGAAAATTTATAAAACATGGAAGATTTATAATTTAGATGCTCAGTTGACTTTGTCTGTTTAAAAGTCGTCTTTCAATTTACTACTCCTCACTTCGTGAAGACTGAATAAATTTGAAAGAACCACAGCCTATTAAAATACATCATCATCCCCGTAATGGAAACAAGAAAATACGAGTGTGAGTTGGTCTGTCACTATCTCTTCACAATCTTCTAGTAGCACTCCAGCATTTTCAACTATAGGTCAGACGCTTGAATGCTCCACACACTAACAATATTAAGCACGCCTCGACAATGTTGCTTCTTTTCCTTTATCGGCTTGATCTAGGCTCTTGCTGAATTCTCGGGCACTCTGAAATGAAACACAATGCAGACATCAGGCTAGAATATATGCAATGGAATGATAACATTGCATTTGAGAAAAGAGTTAAGGTTTCACATATTAGTTAGACCAACAATTTCTGTCGAAAACTACGATCGCTATAAATCATAAATTCATACTTTCGAATAAATTTAGCTCCTACATCTGTACAAGCAAGCCCTACTCTAACTCATTTTCCCCAAAAATAAAGTAATTTAAACTGTTCAAACGCTTAACAACCATGGTCAAATACCAGAAGTAAGGAAGTATCAAGTAATTAACATCAAGATACCAATATAATTATGCAAGCTAATCTGCATTAAAATACTATTCCCCTCTCTACCTCCTGCAAATGCTGCTTCTACATTTGAGAGTCACATGATGATCGTATAACCTAAAAGCAACCGCAGAAAATTGAAAGAAAAATAAAAGCCAAAGGAGGACCAATGAAGTAATTGCAACACAAGAAAGCTAATAAACCAGCAATATCCTTTTTATTTTTTTGAAAGTACCCTATCACACACTGTCGTTGTCTTAATTGAATCTCCCAATTCAACAATCTAATTGAGAGCTAGTTTTACTTCTTTCAATTATCCACCACCGATCCACTTTGGAAAAGAAAAAAGGGAAAGCTCTCGATCAACGAACATTGCAAGTTCGGATCGATCGAATAATTTCTGTTAATCAACGTAAATTTGCCATCCAGCAAGCATTTTCTTCTGAAAACAAATAAAATTCAGAAGTTTATTTACATTTCAAACTAAACAAAACAAAAATGATCTAACTTCTCCATTTTTTTTTCTTTTTATTTAATGTGGATATGGGTTACGGGATTGACATGGACCAATTGGTGATGACAATTGACAAGTATATTAGTCATCACATAATGGAAACAGTTCAAGGGAATGATGAAGGGAACTTCAATAACATTTTTTTACCCTCTTCCAATTTCTCATGGATTTTGAAACTTATGCAATTGGACCCCATAACATTTCCTGCTAATACAGCCCAGTCATTTGCTAGCATGGTGTTGTATCACACACCATCTCCATGTCAGCAAAGATATAATGGCAAGAAAGTAGCATCAGCCATTTTGCAGACATGGCACTAACCATAATAATTCAGAGGTAACAAAACACACAGGTTCACTATTTTGCCATGACTAAAGAAAACAGGAAGCAAGATCTAAGCAGTTAAAACCAAAATTGAACTTTGTCAAACACAAGAACCAAATAGAACCAAAAAGTACAAACTAATTAAACTCATAAGCTTATGTTTCAATTTTGTAAATAAATAATGCAACCAAAACCACTGTTGTTAAAATCAAGAGTATACTAACATACTCATGAGAATAAGGGAGACAGAGGTGGCACGCACTGCAGACCAGGATCATGTGGTTGCTCGTGAAATCAGAGGATAGTGCACTGCGTCGATCCATTTGAGCAGTCGGTTCGAGTTAAAAAGACACATATGTTTGCTAAAAGACCTAACCCGGAAAAAAACCCAACTTGTAAGGATGACCCTTTTACCCTAGGGTTCCATTCACAAATCACGATGTAACCAAAAAACTCTCACCAGCACACACTCTCATCTTTGACAACACAACCATCAGTGTCATCGACCATCACAAGTCATCATCTCCGACTCTCGCATCAACATTGCCAATGTAGTTGGTCATTGCTTTCATCTTTGACTCTGTTTTGTATTTTTCTTCTTAAGTCTTTCTTCTGTTCTTGCTACCATTTTGGAGAGTGTTCTGTTATGTTTAATTGTGTTATGTGTTGGATCTTATTATGAGTTATTTTTTTGTCTATATTATATCTAATTCATACACAGGTCTATAAATATAGCTTTTTGTATACTTGTAACTCTTATGAGTTGAGTTACAATCCCCAGCCCCTTCGAATCCTATTACAATCCTTGAATTTGACAACATTGGCCAAAACATCTAAGTAAAGAAAGACTCCTAAAACAGTACTCATCCCATTTCATCATAAAGAGCTATTCAACAAATTTAATAGGTGTAAGGCAGTTATATTTCCATAAATTCGAAAAATAGACGCAGATGACTAATCTTTGCCATTGTTGTGAAGAAACAAGATTTAATTAACTCAGCAGGGCAGAAAGAGGGGGTGACCAGGTGGGACCATGGTCACTCTCAAATTTTTTGAAGCTCACTATATTTACCATAAATATTGTGATCCTCTTAAAATATATGAAAAAAAATTACTTTGTTATTGTCCCCTAGAGAAGTTCAGGCTCTACTCCTGGCTCACAGTATACAAAATAATACACATGCAGCCAACATAATGTATTTCTACTGCTTAAAAAGTCATACAAAGCACAAGCTTTGATCGATATTTTTCATGCTTTGGTTAAATTTTGATGCTTGTATTTTGTAATTCAATAAGAACTCTTCAAAAGAACTCATCCAATCCCAAGTCATCATGAAGTATTCAACAAACTCCACAGATTTAAGATGACTGTTGTCCTATTAAATTTTTAGACTGGTGCAGATGGATAATGGTGCAGTTTATATGAAGAGACAAGAAATTATTATCCCAGAAGTTTACAAATACACACCTGCTGCTAATTTAATGAAATTACACTCCCTGAACAGGATATGCAAAGCTTATGAAAATAATGGAATGAGAGAAGGACAGGAGGAGCATTGCTAAATTGTTAGACGATGGTCTAACCAGACTGCTTAAAGGATGTTAGTAGATTATTGCACCAACATTATATCATCCAACCAAAGTTAGAAGTAGAGAATTTTAATATAATCAAGCATGTCTATTTCACCATAATGGCACATATAACACTGCTAAACAAAGTTGTCAATAACTTGTAACTTAAAGCCTCTTTAAACTGAATATCATATCATGCTAAACAGTAGTAGTTTGTACATAATATTTGTGTATCAAAACACATAAATTATAACTGACCAATCAGCATAACGGTAAGCATCACCATACATGAGTCCTAGAAGAAAAAAGATGCCGCCTAACAGCTGGATTCCTATGTCTTTCATTTCAAACTGTTCTTCACCTTTCCTTAGGTAAAATAAACTGCGTCCAAAAAGTACAGGAGATTTCCTACCCAAAAAAATGCCTTACATAATCCTCAATCAATTTCTAAACAAAGTAAACGATCCTCACAAAAATCCGTTTGCAACAAAGCTAATGAAAACAAACAAATCATAATAAACTTCTCAAAAAACATTTGTAGACAAGAGAATAAAGAGTAAAATGAATCAAACTTCCGTGAGTTATGTTAGACACACGAACTTTTGTAGAAGAAGTTAACATAAATCGATGCGAGAAGTTTAATTAATTTTCCTTTTTATTTTCTTCTCCAGTAAGTATTTATTGAGAAGTTCATCATACGGTAACTCAAATGAAATGGTATTCCAAATTTCGAACGAAATATGTATGTTCAAAGATGGAGTCAGTTTTCCCGTCCCTTAACAATCACCACAACTAAGAGACCAAAAACATACCCTATCTAAATAAATAAATAAATTGAAGAGTGCTTAGCGAGCAAAAGAGAAGGAAGAAGAAGAAGAACGGACCGTAGATTGAACAGGAGGTGGATCAAATTGAATGGAGTGAACAGACATCTTAGCTATCTCGGTAATGGCAGAGTCTCTGACCTCGGCCAAATCACTCGTCAAATCCTCATAGGCAGCCTCGAATGCCTCCTGCCAGAACCTCGGCAACCTGATCCTGCGACTGTTGGTGTAAACATCCCACATGTGCCTCACCACCTTCTCCCTCTCCTCCATTTCCTGGGCAAAAAATCAAAACCACATCAATCACATTGCGCTGCACACCCTAATTCACTCACTCATAATAATAATAATAATAATAATAACAACAATAATAACACTAAGGCCAGAAGAGACTCACGAGAACATCGAGATCGTCGTGGATGGGAGAGTCTATGTCGTTGGAAAGCGAATTCAGAGTGCCGGACCACCGCAGAGAGACGGTGCCGGTGAACATCGACCAAAACGCCAGAAGCAAAATTGCCGCTAACGCCCAAAACTTATACTTCCCTTTCCCAAACAGACCCGAATCCAATGGTTCCTTCTTCGCACCCGCGGTCGTGGTCGGAAGCCCCTCCTCGTCCTTCATTTCTCACTAGATCTAATTAATTAATTGACAATAATATTATAATAATCCCTAACGTGAATTCAGGTAATGTATGTGATAGTGTTTTCTCACACGAAACGCAACGCTACTATCTATTACGCTTCAACTTCATCGCTTTTGAACTCGATCGGATTTGAGTGCGATTGGGTTCGTAATGCGAATGGATGATTTGTTTTGTTTGTTTTTGTGTTTGTGATGGGATTGGGAGCGACCGTGTTGTTACTCAGATACACTGCGATGCGGTTGCGGTGCAATAATAAGAAAATGACGGATTTGGTGTTCCTCCTACTGAAGGGACAATGCTACAACGCGTGGGCCACCACTTTTTATTACATTGATTTGATTGACTTTTGTCGTACGTGATATGGGACAATCATCACCGTCCATTTCACGCAATTGCATTCCGCGTTTTAATGCCAATGCTCGTATCCGTTATTGCTCCTTGTGGCAACCGACAATGGACGGCACCGTTTCACTATATATTCTTTTGGTTTCTTTCTGGTATTGAAATTGGAATTTAATATTTTTGCTATTTCCCTGTCTTCTTATTGCTTTACTAACATTAGATTAATATGACTGAAATTTAGTTTAAGTATTTTAAATAAAATTAACATCAAATTTTGTGAATGAAATGTTTAATTAAACGACAATGTTCATAAATTAAGCATTTTGATAAAAAAATGATATAAGTCAGTACTCTTATTATATGATTATTAAAATCTATTTGAATTGAGAAAAAATTGTATCAATATAATAAAATAAAATATTATATATCATATATAAATCGTTCAAATAACGATTAGATAAAAGAAAAAAGTAATGGAACTTAGCTGTTAACTTTTTTATTTTTATATTATTTTTTTTCTTTTAATTTAAAATCAAGGGATATAATAATTATTATTTACTTAATTATAAAAGATTGAAATAATAAAATAGTAATTGTACTTTTTTAGTTTCATTTTACTAATTAATATTTTGTTAACGATTTAACAAGTTAATACATATATTTATGTTGAGATATAATGGTAAATCTAATTTGTATAGCTTACTCGATCCAGAAATTTCATTTTTTTCTCACGTTGATTCTCGAAATTGAAAAATTAAAAATGTTCTTTCTCTAAAAAGCCACCTACACTCCCATAGTTCTTTATTGGCGTTCACCCAATTATGCTGTTCACCGCCAAAGTTCAGTCATGAACCTTAACTCATGAGAGGGAAATCCAATCCCATCTCTCTTATCTCATTTTCAGTTATTCTTTCTCATTTAATGTTGTAATAATTTTATTTTATTTTTTTATTCATTTTTCTTTCCATTTGATGATTATGGGAAGCTCTTGCAAGAAAATATCGTTTTAGTTTTTATGAAAGAGCATATAATATAAAGTGTTTTGTGGCTCTAGCTTAAAAGTCAGCTTTTAAAAATAATACTATTAAAAATAAATTAGTTACTTTAGAAATATAGAAATAAAATTCTAAACTATTTTTTTAAATATGAATTTTGATTAAAAATTTAATCCAATTAGTTGGATTAACTTTATAAAAAAATAAACTTTTGTTAAATACCGATTTAGATTTAAAATTCAATCAAATCATTAGGATTTAAGTTTAATTTTTAAAAAATCCAATCGCATCCTAATTTAAGGATAACCTATATAAATATTTTTTTTTCAACACGAAATGAAAGAAAAACAATAATTTTTTAAATCCCGCTTAATAATTCTAATTCTAGATTAAAATATCAGCATTAATAGCAATTAAAAAAGATGAGCTATAAAAATTTAACATATTATATCACAGAAAAAGAGAATACCATTGCTAACTAAAAATATACAATTTTTCTCTAATAACAAATCAAATAAAGTGGAGGCAATTGCTTGTTAATGTGCATATTTTTAAATTAGTACTCCAATAATCTAATGAATCAACATTAGCATCATCATGCTTGTCATTACAAAATATAAATATTTTTTTTAGAGGATTACATATTATTACAAATGTATTTTGTATGTTTGTTAAGTCTGAGAGGGTAGAAGGTTTTGTTCAATGGCCAAACCCCATACATTAAAATCTACCAATTACAAAGGTTTCTAAGGCAAAGCATTTTATGTCTTTCCTAGGTTTGAAGGAGGTAGAAAGCTTTCAGCATTCAAACCCCAGATATTAAAATCTACCTCTTCGATCTTCCATCTCTCTTCCAATTCTCTTTTATGGTTTGCTGATTGTTCACCATATCTGGAAACTGTGACTCGAGTCTTGCCACTGTGTGACACGTTTATCCCATCCACGTACCTGTAATCCTCAATCACTGATTCTAAACTTGTTTCCCAAAAAATGTCATCGTCGTCTTTGGTTCTCATTGTGAGTAATCTAGAGTCTTCAAACTGAACTAAGAGACCAGATCGCTGGCTAAAATAGCCCCATATGGTGTGGTGGATAATCTCAAAGTTTGATCCGCTTTGTGCTTCACGAATTGCTGGACTTGTTTCTAATTTCAAGATGAAGCACTCTTCATCGTTGATTATTTTCTCCCCTATGCATGCAGCGTCCAAAAATAAGTTAGCCGTTGCCCTTGGATCCAATCCCTAATAACACAAAAGTAATTTAATCATACTCAGAGCTCAATAACCCCGTCAAAAATATATTATATAAACATATATTTAAATTAATTATTTACAACTCTTTATAGAATGTGCCACTACATCATACATGAAAAAAAAAAAAAAAAGGATTTTAATTGCACTTTTATCCTGGAACTTTGACCGTGATTTTAGTTTCTAATTTTCAATTATCTAAATACCACAATAATGCACAATTTTATCTTACATTCGTTTAACTAGATAGTACAAGTTACTTTTCAAAAAATGTTTTTTTCATTATTTATTGCTTCCGACTATTAAAAAAAATTGTATGAATCATTCATAAAGAAATTAACACTTTTATGGGTCACGTTATTTTGGATTTTTTGTTAGCCTATGAACATATTTCACCACTCTCAAAACTTCATCTCACACTAAGATATACTGGATTGTTTAAAATTGGAGAGATATAACTATTCCTAGTGAGTTCTTTAACATCTTTATTAATATAAATGTTGGAGAAAAAAAGAAAAATATTTGTGAATTATAGCCATTTGTTAAACAAAAAATTTAAATTAAATGAATCGTTTATACTAAGAACATTGAAAATTGGAGCTAAAATGCCCATTTACATAATCTGAAAATTCAACTAACATAAAAAAAAAAAGCCCATCATTACAATATACTATGAAGGCAAAAATTAAATTAATCTAAAAAAAGTGGAACTCATTTTGGCATGCAATTGTTAAAAAGCAATGATATCTCCCACTATTTTTTTTTTTTTTTTATAGTTACAAACATTTGTTTGTTTATTTTAATGAATACCTAATCTTTAAAAAGAGGTTGTGAATGATGTTTGGGAGGTAAAACGTTAGGATTAATGTACCTGAAGGAAACGACGTAGAGGTCTAGGAGCACCTCTTGAAACAGGTGTTTGCTGGTTAGAAGAATGGCGCCAAGAGACCTTGCCATTGCTACCGCAACAAACCTTGCAACCTGACACAACAAGCTCTAAACACCACAAATCAGGGTCCTTCTGCCACAAAACGAACCCTCCCATCTCTTCCGAGCTTTTCTTCACCTCAATGCTTTCACAGGTCTGGTGAAAATCCGACGCAACAATCTTTATCTGCCCAATCACACACATACTATCCACCGCATTCAATGCTGGCTGTCCTCCCGTTGCGGCTATATACTGTTGCACTATATACTTTGCCGTTGATGCTTCCTACACACAATCAAATCAACACCAAAACCAAATCATAAACATCTATCATCAAGTTTGCATGCATTTATATTTACACGTAAACACTACATGCATGTCAAACTTTTGATTAAGGTGTATGTTCTTACAATGGAACAATCTCTGACTGGACGATGGACGGAATGACCTAATTGGACCTGAAGAGGGATAAGAGGGGAGCCAACGAGGTAAAGCAAAAAGCGAAGCTCGTTTAAGCGCGCTGCAACTGTAGGGGTGGACAATTTGTCTTCTGTTTGAGCCTTCATCCACGTTAACATGTTTTGCCACCGCAACGTTACGTTGCTTCCCATGGGTGTGAACATTTCTTCGGGTATTGGTATTTCAAGAACGGTCTCCAACCCATCTTCTTTATCGATGTTCGGACAAAGCCTCCTCAGGGATGACTTTGCAGCTGCTTGTTTCATCAGTTTGTGGGTGTCGGTCTCTTTCGGTGTTTTATTGTGTGTACGAGGAATAAGTTGATTGAAGAGGTAAGACGAGTAAGGAAAGAGAGAAAAAGGAAGAGGGTCAGAGTCAAAGGCTAAACACATTTGTATGTTGTTCTACCTGTGGTGGAGAAACACCGCACCTATGTGGGGACCAAAATGAGAGGGTGAGTGGGTGCCCATTTGCCTAAGGCTCTCCTTGCTTGTAGGAACACTGTGGCCACAAATTGCTGCTCGTTGTTCAAGTTTCTATTTAAAGATTTAATCCATAATTTTTCGATATATTGTTTCTATTTATTGAGCTTGTATTGCATCTATCAATTATAGTTATATACTCTTCTAAGTCTTAAGTGTGTGTCAATCACTCTCTATGTCCTTTTTATCATTTTGCATTACAAAGTGTTTTTTTTTTTTTTTCATTCAAAGTTGCTGTTGTCGAAAGGGATTTTCAAGCACACCCTAAATCTCTGTTTATGTAAAAGGAAAATATAGATTTATATATAGTTTATAATTTTTAATAAATTTTATTTAATTACGTGAACCATGGAATATTAACTAATTTAAATACTTGACTGCTACTCCAAATCAGAGAGTATTTTCTTTTTATTAGCAATAAACAATATAATAAATTAAAGTATTTACGGATACTTTAACCTAATAGACAAACAAAAGGTTATATTGTTTACGGTTTTCAAAAGTACACCGATCATAAAGACACAAACTCTCAATGTTACATATGTAAAATCACAGAGTAAGTATACATCATACAATCTGCTGATAAAAAATACACAAGATACACAGCTTTTTTTACAACATCTTATAGCTGGTTTATGTGTATGAGGGACTTGCATTACATTGAGACAGTGGAATAGCGCCTGGTCACAATTGGAAGAAATAAACTTCATAGAGTTTGTTGATATAGTCTTCCAAATAATGGTGAATGTAATTTTTTCAGATGACATTTTAAAAGTTAGGCCCCTTCAAGACCTTAGCAACAAGGTCACACACTAGACATTCTGCCCCGAGTGAATTTCTGTAGTTACACTACTCCTTGCACTCTTTTCGCTGAAAACCATCTCCATCTCTTCCAAGGCCTTGCCCTTGGTTTCGGGCAAGAAAAAGTAGAAGAAGAGCCAAGCCAGCATAGATATACCAGCAAACATGAAAAAGGCTCCCCCTATAGTGATTGCATTATAGATTGAAATAAAACTCGAGGAAATAGCAGCATTGGTGAGTCTGTTGACTGCAACTCCTATACTTGCTCCTTGTGCTCTCAACTTTAGAGGGAAAATCTCTGAGCTATACACCCATGTGACTGGTCCAAGTCCAAGATTGAAAAATGCAACATATATATAAGTGGCCATTATGCTAAGAATCAAGGCCCACATGAGCTTTTCAAGGGATGTATGCACCACTGTCAAGCTGAGTCCCAATACAACAAGGCTACAAACCATTCCTCCGGTGCTTAGAAGCAAGAGGCGTCTTCTCCCAACTTTGTCAAGAAAAAAAGTGGCTGTTATCAAGCAAATGACTTTTGTAATGCCTATTCCGATGGTGGTAAGCAAGAGCTTGTCCTTACTGGTAACACCAGCTTTCTTGAAGATTCTGTTACTGTATAACATAACAGCTTCAATTCCAGTTGCATGCTCAAAAAAGTGAATCCCCACTGCTGCAATCAACATCCAGCGAACAGAATTAGAAGGCCTCACAATCAACTCTTTCCAAACCCCTTCACCACTGCTCTTTTGAGAGACTTTAACCATTTCCTCAGTGCAGTTCTCGTCAATCCCAGCAGCAGTCTTTATATCCTTGATCCGAAGCTCAGCTTCTTGTTCAGAATCTGAAACTTGTAACAGAACTTTCTTTGCTTTTCCTAAACGGCCTTGCATCACCAGCCACCTCGGAGACTCAGGCATTGCGAGAATGCCCAAAGCCAAAGCAAGTGAAGGAACTGCTGCAATGCCAAGCATCAATCTCCATCCAAGCTTCAAAGTCAATTTCCCTAGCAAGTAGTTTACCACGTAGCCAAGTAAAATTCCAATGCCGATACAAAGTTCAGGTAGGGAGCTCACAAAGCCTCGGGATTTAGCAGAGGAGATTTCTGCAGAATAAACTGGTGCTATCAGAAGAGCAAAACCCACTCCAACACCAGCAACACTCCTTCCCAACATTAAAATAGCGTAGTTTGGACCATATCCCATGAGAACTGAACCAGCCAAGAAAAGGAGGGATGCTAAGGAGATTGTGTAGCGTCGACCAATGTAATCAGCGGTTCTTCCTGCAACTAAAGAGCCTACCAATGCACAAATGTTCAAGATGCCTGCAAGAACTTCTTGTTGGGTGTCACTGATTCCTAGCTCCTCCTTTATGAATATCAGTGCTCCACTCATAACACCAGTGTCTAAAAGTCACGTTCATTTGTAAGTTACTTAACTCTTATATAAAGTATTATATGCTAAGAAATGTTAAGCAACACTCACTTTTCAATCACTAAATATTTTCATTTTATACTATTTTTACCAAAATAAGATAAACTTGAGTTATTTGTTACATGAAATTGTGAAACAGAATGCCTAGTTGATGCATTTGTTGTTTGCCAAGCAGTCTGGATTGACTCTATTTTGAAAGAGTTGCAAATTGAAGTGAGGAAGCCTATATAGTTACTTTGAATAATAAATTTACAATTAATCTAACTAAGAATCCAGGTTTCTACAGAAGAGCAAATATATTAAGACAAAATTTTACTTTCTTAGAAGGAAATGAATATACCATAACCAAATATAATGGATATCATGGAAGTGACCACCGCACATGAAATAGCATATCTTGAACCTTTGCGCTCTTGGCTACCTTGCTCAGTCATGTTTATATCTTTCTTCAGCTACCTTCCTTTAGATAAGTAATGAGTGATAATCGTGTTTCTCTGTTCTCTTGCTTCGCTAACCAAAGAATGAAACTCCTTCTATCTGAAGCCTGGTTGATTGATCAGCTTCTCAGAAGCTGAAGGTGTTGCTTTTGAAGACAGCAAAATCATGTTAGTGATGGTAAAGCAATGTAATAAATAGGATTAATCCAAAGTAGTGGGCATTTGATTTGTTTCCAAGTAAGGTTTTTCTTGGAGGATTTCTTTTCGCAATTTATAAAAAAAATATTTTTATTATAAATAAATCATGTTAAGTTAACACAATTTACTTTACGAAAAATTTAATGAAATTATATTACTATGAAATCTCATAACACGATTTTAAAAATTTAATAAAATTGAACTGAAATCTAAAATCTTGTTATAATAACATAATTTTATTTTAAATTAATTAATAATATATATTTTTTCATATTAAAATCGTATTAACTTAATACAATTTACTCATAATAAGAATTAAAAAAAAAATTTCTCCTAGAATTTTGAAACAAAATTGTGTATGTATTAAAAATATGTGTATGTATTGAAACAAAATTAAAAAAACAAAAAGCCTTCAAGTAATCATGAAATTTTAAACAATTTAAAATCCACATGAAATGAATTTGTGTATGTATTAAAACAATGAAAAATAATTTTTTCATAACAAAAAATCACAAAACAAATATTTTATTTATGGTAATAATCAATGTAACAGATATGATTAATTGAAAATAATAGGAATATTCAATCTAATACTTCAATATTGTGTTCGTAATTTTAAAATTTTAGGCAACTTAAAATTTGTGAGGTTTCATTTAAAATTTCAATGTTTTAAAAGTATTTTGTGTGAATATATCAAATATTTTAAATTTCAAATTTGTTTGAATCAATTTCTTCTTTTAATTAGAAGAATAACATATACATGTATTCTTTTTTTTATATAAGTAACAAAAAATATATTAAATAGTGTATATACTATTTATAGTTATACATATAGAGAAGGTTGTTCATCCAGCGGGGGAGCTAATGTTATTGAGATTTGAGCATAAAACAAAATCTCAAACTGAATATACTGATAACTAAAATAATTTTACAAGGTTAATTAATTAAAAATCAATTTTAAAATTATAAAGATTGATATAATTATTATGCTTAACAATCTAAAATTGAATGAGGTATAATACTGGAGAGCAGAACCCAATCATTTTCTTGAAGTACTAATATCAATGAAGTTTGGTTTTGACAAATTGAGTTTGTTTGTGCTTAAAATTACATTCTCTTTTAACAGAGGTGATGAACACGTTTATGTTTTTATTTGGTATTCTTTAACACTAAATTTCTACAAATCAATCTAATCAAACACACCTTTAACTTCGAAATCATTATCAATGTAAAAGATGTATAGTGATTGAATCATGAAAGAGTGAACTTCACCTTTTTATGAACAAAACCCCAACGAATTAGTTTTTGTTCTTCATATCATTGTCATTGTTCCTGACCTTGCATGGGCTGAGTCTTCGAAGATAAGAGATTGATCCGTGAATAGATACTTGCAGAAAAGCAAGAGTTTAGGATTAGGATTTTGAAGATTTCAGCGGAAGTTTTGAAACTGATATGCTAAAAAATAGAATTTGATCCGTTGAAATCAAAACTGAAAGGAAGGCAAAAACTAAAAAATAGCATCTAATAGCATAACACTATAAAATTTCGATGAAAAGTAACAAAATAACTGAAGTTAAGTATCTCTTGAAGCGCCTTATTAAAATTAAAATCAATTGCAATAATCATTATTTAAAAACATTATGCAAATATAAACTTACCTAGTTTTTCAAAAACGGTTACTAACATATACTCGTTAATTATGCACCGAAAAAACACATACTGGTACTTTTTTCCTATACTGTCTACAATTAGTTTTTTTTTTTACAATTAAATTTTTCAAAAATTACAAACCTACGAGTTCAATTTATTAATTAAATAGGAGCTAGAAATTTTTAGTTAACAGTAAAAAATATTAATTTAAGAATCCACTAAATTGCATAGTATATTGATTTAAAATTAATTTTTTAGACATTATAAATTTAATAGAGAGAACGTAACATTTACATATAAAATTAATCTTTGTTATCTTTTGGTCTCAAATAAGTAGTTATCTTTATTTCTCTTTTATTATTAATCGAGTGATGAAATGTCAACACTCCTAAAAAAAGTATAATCACTTAACAATTCAATATATTAATATTTTAATGAAATTTTTTCATATTTTAATATAAAGTTGTAATATGTATTATTATATTGTTTGAATAGTTGGAAAGTAAATTATTATTTTTTTTGTTAAAATTATAATTTTTCTTCAACAATTTGGCACTCTAATTGTGTGTTACGTCATGAGCAAGTAGCATTAAGTCAATTCTCTAATCAGCACCTTCTTTCATTTTTCTTGCAACTGTAATCAGCAACTTGTCTTTTAGCAGTTGACTAGCAAGGCCAGTTAAAATTATGTTTCGGGGTTTTGCTCTAGCCACTTATTCATGTTCATGTTGGTGCAAAATAGCTTTAAATATTATGACATACAAAGCACAATCTCTCTCAGATACTGTATATTTGGACTACACCAGACTTACACATTCTGCCTCATATCAGTTTCTGCAGCTACATTCCTACTATAGTTTTTGCTGAAAACCATCTCCATCTCTTCCAAGGCCTTGCCCTTGGTTTCAGGCAGGAAAAAGTAGATGAAGACCAAAGCCAATATTGATATGCCAGCAAACATGAAAAAGGCTCCTCCTATGGTGAGTGTTTTATAGATTGAAAGAAAACTCATGGCAATAGCAGCATTCATAACTCTGTTAACTGCAACTCCTATACTTACTCCTTGTGCTCTCAACTTCAGAGGAAAAATCTCTGAGCTGTACACCCACGTGACAGGTCCAAGTCCCATATTGAAAGAAGCAACAAATGAGTAAGTAGCCACTATGCTAAGAATCAAGGCCCATAAGAGCTTTTCCTGGGAAGTATGAACCATGGTCAAGCTGAATCCTAATACTGCAAGGCTACAAACCATTCCTCCAGTGCTTGAAAGCAAGAGTCGTCTTCTCCCAACTTTGTCCAGAAAAAATGTGGCTATTGTCGTGAACAAGATTTTTGTAACGCCAACTCCGATGGTTGTGAGCAAGAGCTTGTCCTTAGTTTCAACACCTGCTTTTTTGAAGATTCTTGGACTGTACAGCATCACAGCTTCAATTCCAGTAGCATGCTGAAAAAAGTGAACCCCCACTGCTGCAATCAGCATCCACCGTACAGAAGAAGAGGGTCTCACAAGCAACTCTTTCCAAACCCCTTCACCACGGTTCTTTTGTGGGAGCTTAACTGTGTCTTCAGGGCAATTCTCGTCGATCCCAGCAGCAATCTTTATATCCTTGAACCGAACCTCAGCTTCTTGTTCACTATTTGAAACCTGCAACAGAACTTTCTTGGCTTTCCCCAACTGCCCTTGCATCACCAACCACCTTGGAGACTCAGGCATTACGAGAATGCCTAAAGCCAAAACAAGGGAAGGAACTGCTGCAATACCAAGCATCAATCTCCACCCAACCCTCAAACTCAACTTACCTAAGAAGTAGTTTGCAACGTAACCAAGTAAAATTCCAATACCAATACCAAGCTCAGGTAGGGAAGCCAGAAAGCCTCGGGATTTAGCAGAGGAGATTTCTGCAGAATAGACTGGTGCTATCAGAAGAGCAAAACCCACGCCAATACCAGCAACACACCTTCCCACCATAAGAATTGAGTAGTTTGGACCATATCCCATGAGAATTGAACCAGTCATGAAAAGGACAGAGGCCAGAGAGATTGTGTAGCGTCGGCCAAAGTAATCACAGGTTCTTCCTGCAGCTAAAGAGCCAACCAATGCACAAAGGTTTAAGATGCCCGCAAGAACTTCTTGTCGGGCGTCGCTGATTCCAAACTCCTCCTTGATGAATATCATGGCCCCACTCATAACACCGGTATCTGAAATTACGTATGCAGGTATCATTAATATCACATAATTTAGAGCTTAATATGTTACGAAATGATTTTAACAAAACAACAAGAACATTAAACATAATTAATGGACACTAATTTCAAAGATCAGTAGTAAATTGAATATTACCATATCCAAATATAATGGTGATCATGGAAGCGACTAAAACACATGCAAAAGCATATTTGTTAAACTGCTCTTTTTCGCCTCGTATCTCCATGACAAGTTCTCTCTCTCTCTATCAAGGTTTTTTCTTTCTTTATGATGCTTTTTTTCTCTTGTCTTGAAGCGCTAGCGAAAACAACTACAATGTAATTCTTAATTCTTTTGGCATGTTTATATAGGAGTTGGAAGATGCTGACGTAGCTACTCTTCTTATTGGATAAACAGTGAAAGCTGGATCTGATGGGTCTCACCACTCTGGACCGATATCTCGCAATTGGGATTGTAAGGTGTAGAAGAAGATTTTGAAATAAAATTACGTAAAACAAGAAAATAGAAAATAAAAGTGATTTGTGATTTTGTAATTTTGTAATCAATTATTTAGACGTTATAATTTAACAAATTAATACTTTTTATCTTTTAGACGTTATATCTGGCAATTATTTAGATGTATCAAAAAATTAATTTATGAAATGAGATCGAATATCACAGATACCATTTCATCTAATAATTTAAATGAAATTGTATATAAAAGATACAATTTTTACTGCACATAAATCGTACGGGATGCGATTTCTTCTTTCCATAATAAAATTGTGTGTTCCTGATACCATTTATCTATGTCGATAAAAAAAAAAATATTTTGTTCATTTTTTTGGTGTAAATCGATCTGTTTAAGAAAAATAATCGAATTAAACAAGTATTGTAGTGACTTTTTTTCAAAAAGGGTTAATTTATTTCAGTATTGTCCAAAATGAGTAGAAAATTTTTAATTAACAAAATGAGTAGTTCGTGACAATCTCATAGAAGTTTTATGAGAAGAAATCGTGTTAATTAGCTATGATTTCACTTACATAAAAGAGGAATTGTGAGACGAATTTATTTAGATAAGAAAGTTATAAAATAAAATGATTATTATTATTAAAATAATCAGCAAATTAGGTTTTTGTTACTAAATAATTATAAAGTAAAAGTAATGATTGAATTTAATAATCAATTAAGTCAAGATAATTGGTATATATATCAAAAAATCTTAGTCACTTATACAATTAGATTCTAATTTGATATATCTAATTAAGTTAGAGACTAAAATGATATAAATAGCTAAGATCTTGTTAGCTAATGTTTGATATACCAATTATTTTCACGTTACTAAATCTAATCATTACTCTTATGTGTCCATATTTATCAACCAAAATATAATTTGGTGATTATTTTGGTTACAGTTAATAATCATGATAGCTAAAATTTTGTCTCTAAATAACTCTTTCCTTATAATGGATATAATTGTGTAATCTTTCTCATCATTTTTCCCATTTTACTGTATTTATATTGTTGTACAACATAATAAATGCAATAAATGTCACACCAATCTTATTTATATTAACTGTCATTTTTTTCATGGGAAGTAAATACAATTTTTATCTTACTTAAATGAAATGGTATCAGCTGACAAGATTTCTTGATGTAAAGATGTGTTAGGTTGACACTATTTGTTTATTTTAATAATTAATTTTATTTACCGAAAAAATATTATTGTAGTAGTTCTTTTCATATATTTATATTTGAAAAAAATAATTGTAAATTAAAATGGAGGGTAAGGTTATCTTTTACAATATTTTTGTGTGTAGAAAAGTCATGTTGAGATGTGTTTTGGAAGTATCTCCTCAGTATATTCTCTAATGCGATTTGTTCTCCTAGTGCAGACTATAAATATACCAAGTTTACAGCTTCATGAACGTCAATCCTCAACTTAATTAGAAGCACTAGAAACTTTAGATTAAGCATGAACCATTGCCTATAAGTAATGTTTGATGGACTCTATATTTGATTTTTCCAATAGATTTGACAGGAAGAGGATGAAAATGTTCATGAACAATACACAATTCTGAGACACAGACTTGAGTACAGTCTCTTAGGTGTGTCCCCTCCAACTCAAGCAGAAAATCTCCATTGGCACCATCCAGATACAAATCAGCTCAACCAAAATGATTTTAAATAACAGATCAGAGTGTAAATTTTGTATTTAAAAATTAGACTTTACAACACATATATGTATATGAATTTATATTTGGATAAATTTTCTAAAGTCATGTAATTTTTATCTAAAATTCTTAAAATAATATATTTTTTCATACACATAGGAGACATGATATTATTGTGAAGAAATAATCATGATTTTATTGTACGATTCTTAATTCATATAATAGGATAATTATTCTTTCACAATAATATCATGCGTCATATACACGATTTATTTATATCCAAAAATAAATAAAAAATACATCCTTTTAAGAATTTCAGATAAAAATTATATCAATTTATAAAAAGTAATCTCATATTTGCATATATAGTTATATAGTTAGAAATTAATTTATTATTCATAAAGAAAATACATAAATTAATAATAAAAATTGTTTAAAAAAAATAAAGATTGAAAATTTTACACTCAAAACTTTCAAAACGTACAGCTCACATTAATTAAGGAAATGATATCCTCAATTAATTTTCGAGGCTGAATTTGGTAAATTTTACACCCAAAACTCAAATCTTTAAACAATAACATTATTGGTATATGCTAATTTTTTATACTAAAAGATAACTTATCAACGTAATATATCATTCTATAACTATAAATTCATGTTATTAATATCAGTAATTAAATTTGTATTAAAAAAATATTTTAATAAAATAATTAACTACTAAATCTTTAGTGAACAACAATGTATTTTTCCTTTTTCTGTTTTGAAGTAGAAGATCCTGCCTTGGTACTTGCAATTTTCCACCACAAACAGAACGTGACTTTTGGCTGTTTTCATAGGTCAACCAGGCAACACATATTGGTTGATCATTATAGCTTAGCACTCTTCTCCTAATGTATTCAAAGGTTTGGAAAAGAGACTTTACATAATTGTGGAGCCAAAATAATTGTTGTTTGAAACTTAGTTTCCCACTAAGTGACTAATATTATCCAAATCCCATGATGAATTCACACAAGAAATAGAATCGCTCATAAAGGGAAACAAGGCAGAACTTTCCATACCAAAGACGTAATGTTTAATATGTGTTTGTTTATATGTGTTTGTTTTACTCACTTATAAAAGTGATCGTGATTTACATATAAAGGAGTATGATTAGTATTCTTATTGGGATAGTTCGAGATAAATTAGAAGAAATTTTAAAGAGATTGAATTTTGATTGAGTTGAATCTATTTTAAAATAGATGCAAAGCTTTCTTAATTAAATATCAAATAGAAGTTTATCTGTATAAGATTTTTGTTAGAAGTTTATCTTCATTAATAAAAGCTAAAAAAAATTATTAAAAATAAAGTATTTAATGAATAAAAATAAAATTGAGGGAATACTTCTTATATTAAGAATATAAGGTATGGGAAGATTTATATGTTATTTCAAACTGTTAAGGTTTACTGGTAATTTTATAAGAAAACTAGTAATTATATCTCCAAATATCTATCGAAATAGAATAGTAAAGTTGTAATTTAAGTTTAATAAATTAATCTCTCATTTTTTTCATAAAAAAAGACATATTTATATTAGGAGATAACAATTTTTCAAATATAATTATATTTAAAAAAATAAAAAAATGAAAAAATGTTTGTAAATAAAAGATGGATACTTATTTTATAAATTTAAAGTGTATAGTTTTTTTATAAAGACTAAAGCGGAAAGAAAAATAAAAGGTTAAAGAAAGATGAAGAAAAAAAAAAAGGAAAAAAAATGCTAATTATATGTGTTGTTTATAGTTTAATTTAATTTAAATTATATGAACATTTATTGGTTTTTTACTTTTCATCTATTTAAGTTTTCCTTTTTCTAAGAACTTAAATAAATTTTATTTATTTATTTTCCTCTCCTTAAAACTATTAAGTGTTATTGCTATCCAAATATATTTGGAGATCTAGATTTGGGATTTGGAAAAAAAAAATAAAGATAAGTTTAGCAAAAACATAAATAGAATTTGAAAGATTTTATAAGATGCAATTAAGATTAGCTTAAGAAGAGGGGAGAATTTAAATTCTTGTAGGTAAATTTCTTATGTTTTTTTATTAGGTAGGTTTTAGTACAAGATAAAATAATAGTTCAATTTTTAAAAATTGAGTAGAAATGAAAATTTTAGACAAATGTAACCAAATTATTTGATTTCATAAGAGTAAATTTAAATTGGTCTGTGTAGTATACCTCAAATAATAAAAGTTAATTTTCTTTCAAAAAAATCTTGATAAATAATAGTCTTGGTTATAAGAAAAAGGTCTGTATGTCAAAGATTTCTATTGAAGATGATATTATTTTTTTATATAAATTTGACTCAGTTTATATTTTTGTGAGATCTTCTTAAT
>Ga0123340_1001186_pt1 | contig 21002 bp, 17 predicted proteins | sample SirMexnodulemix_FD_89961 | JGI IMG/M metagenome (GOLD analysis project Ga0123340, IMG submission 89961) | Root nodule microbial communities of legume samples collected from Mexico - Siratro Mexico nodule mix | ecosystem: Host-associated > Plants > Roots > Nodule | place: Mexico: Nepantla... | reverse complement strand
GATAATATTAAAAGTATATTTATTGTGAAAAAGAGAAAAGAAAATAAGAACTTTTGGTGAAGTTTATGAAGAAGGGAAGTTATTGGGTTTTATTTTGTTAATTATAAGTTAAAAATTTTATAAACCGTAATTGTTTGTGTAGCTTTTATGTATTTTATTTGAATAATATTATTTAAGGGTTACTAATCAGTATGGACAATGTTAAGAATATATCATAAAAATACGAAAAGAAAACATACATTTTATTGATTAAATAAATTGAACCATAATATAAGACATTAAATTTAGATCCGCACTTGTTTTTGAATTTATGTATGGGGATGGTCGATACTCTTATTTTTAGTATCACTTGGTATGTGAGAATAAGAGAAGGTTTTTCCATGGTTCTATTTCTTAATATCTATTTCTATTTTTCTTTATTTTGATCCACCCTTAAAAGTTATCAGCATCTCAAGATATAGGTGATCCGTGTAAGTTTCACTCAAGTGTCTACCTCTTTATTCAAATTTACTATGTTGTAATAATAATTAATCAATCATTTTATATGTTTGTGCACAAAATTAAAAAATTACTCATAAATAAATAAGAAATTCGTTGTTAAAAAAAAGTTATCCATATTCACACCTTTAATGTGTATTCTTAAATCACTCATCAAGTTTTGTGCAATTCATAAAATACAATGTACATATATAAAATTTTATTTTATCCGGTCACTGTTCTTTTGTGAGTATGCACTTTGTATAGATTTGTGACATTTCAAAATGAAAAAAAAGTTATCATAATGTGATATTCATGTATATGTTTCTAAAAAAGAATCACATATCAATCGTCTCACCTTCAACTACAACAAAGATAACAAGGAGTATATCGGTGCATCTATCCATGATCACCATTAACATCTCTTTGTATTTTCAACACTGAAGCATTACATCATCTAGAACAAGTGACTAATCATACTAAAAATCATCAATGTATGGTTTAAAAGTTAAGAACATATTCATAAGGAAAACTTGGTCTTAACCTAACTATTTTTCTTGATACATGGGCCATTTATTTATATTTCAAATAAAATTCGAAGTTGACAACTCGATGGCTCTTAATAAATGTCAAAATTATTTTTTATGAATCCTTAGTAGTCATAGATATTTTCGATGGGGATTTTTACTCAACCATGCCTTTTGTAAGTCAGGATGTATCCACAAATGAATTATATAAGCAGCGATGGTAGAGATTTGAGTGAATGAATTGGCTTTCTCAATTTCACAGATGGTTTGTGAAATGATTCGTAACTCCAACTTGTGGTATGTGAAATTAATTAAGAGACACAATTGTGGTTAACTTCTAAATTCGTAAACTCCCAACATGAGATATTATTCAACATGAGATATTATTCAAGAGTCACTTTTCATGATCAGACCCTTGTCCTATGTGTCAAGAAAAAAAGGTGTTAGGATTGCTTATGACTTGATCTATGTAACAAATTCATTATGCATTATCAGAGACATTGCTCACGAGTCCTTGTTCATGGTCAAATTTCTTATTCATGTCACATAACCTTGTATTATGCACTAAGAAACAAGGGTTAAGATCATATTGGAATTGATTAAAGCAATTGATTCACTAGGCGTGACTTTCACAAGTAACTATTCATGGTTAGGTTTTGAACTTATGTCACAAAACCTTGTTATATACATAAACAATAGATGAGGGTCAGGATTACATCTACACTGATTAACACACCATAATCACTCCATATGATCAAGACATTGTTCACAAGTCAATGTTCATGGTAAGATTCTTGATAGGTGTCAGTAAACCTTGTCTTAATCGTTAGGAAAAAGCAAGGGACATTATTACATTTGGGTTGATCGATGCATTAGAGTTTTTTTTGTGCGACCCAAAGCATTCTTCATTTGTCACTTTTTATGGTTAGATTCTTGATCTGTGTCATGGAACACTGTCCTATGCTTGAGGAAGAAGCAAGAGTCAGGATTTGATTTTTGTTGATCAACATACCATTTGATAAAGTTGTTACCTTCACAAAAGTCTCATCTAAGTTAGTCTAAACTTTGAAACTTTGTTCTTGTATCTCTACACTTTCTAAAGTTTTTTCATTTAAACAAAATGTTGTTGGGAAAGCAACATGAACACATGTTTCCCTTTATTTATACTATGATAAATTCATGATATTTTTGCTTACCATTACCCTATTTTCCATCATTGCATATTCATCGTTGCATAATTTGTTAATTATCGTAGTACCCTCAAAATAATATTGTGAAGTCTTGTTATCATTAAATGTTGGAACCATGCCTTCTAATTCAAAGGTGAATCATGTCTTAGTAATCATTATGATGGAGAGGCATAAACTTGAGACTCATATTCCATCTTCTAAATTGTAAATATACCATAACATTATGGCCGTTATGAACTGAGAGTTGATGGATTTTGAACCACAATGTTTAATGGGAAAAGAATGTGAACTATATCTAAGTGTCCTATCAATAAAAGAAAATATGCTCTCAAGTTAAACTAAAGTGTCAAAGAAATGTGGAACATGTATCTTGTGTTGTCACTAATAGATTAAGAAAGATGTACAATTTATGATAATGAAAATTACAAAACTCCAATTTTAGGAGATTTTAACACTCTCGTCAAAGGATTTACCGATGGAGGTTTGACAAATTCCAATCATAAGGATGATTTTAAATTTATATTCTATAACCAACAGACTTGTAAAGAAAAGGAATTATGCAAACTATAACCTTAGAAGTTGTAAACATGAATTGATATGAGAGGTTTGACAACAAATATCAGAAACATAATTGTAGGACTTACACTAAAATTACAAGGCCTAAAGTGTAATTATTTTTAAAGAAGAAAATAAATGTGTTTATCCCAATCAATTATCATTGATTGGCAGTAGATTAAGAACCTATAAAATCACAGGACGTAGTGCAAGATAACTTTTGATGGGAATTCATAAAAGAGATTTTGGTAATGATAATATAATATGTAGAATGACAATTTTGACAATTATAAGGGGCTATCTTTTATATAAGCACACTTGTATAGATTACAAGATTAAAATGTGTAAATCAGAAATATGGAAGAAACATGAAAAGTAGGTCCACAAGTTCTAATAATATAAATTAAACTCAGTTAGATGTTATATAAAAGGTTAGAATTAACTAATCATTTCCAGACTACACATTCTAGAATTACCATGTGTTTGTTTTTTTTTTCAGATCTTTTTGCTTGAATAAGTGGCAACCTAAGTGCAAAATGAAAACAATATTTTTGCGTGAAATTTTCTTGTAGAAGGGAAGGCAAGAGTGAAACCCAACAATAACACAAAATTTTGGACCAAGTGTTACTTGTTGCATAAAATAGTTGAAATGACCCATATCATTTTTACATATTATAAGTTTTATGGAGTATATGAAGAATGCATAGAGATTTTTTTATTGATAAAAAGAATTATATAAATGTCAAGCACAAAAGGGGTGTTTCAATCCTTACACATACAAAACTAAGTTATTTAGTTTAGTGTTTTGGCTATGACAAACACTACATAGAACACATATTAATCAACTAATAGACCTGCCAACCCCATAACACTTTCACAACCTACAATTGAAACAAAGTAATAGACATTAATGAATATTTTTTCTTTCCTAGCCTATCATATAACACATAAAGTTTAATAACACAATAACAATGAGGCAATCTTCGGATCCAAAACACTGATCATATATATGTTGGAATGCATTTCTTCAATATTGTTTGTTGGGAACCACTGAATCAAGATCTTATAAGAATGGTCCAACCTGTTGTGAACTTGTTTGTCCATTCCTACATTTTATGTTTTCTATCTCCAAGCCTTAGAATCTTATGAGTTGGTTATGTGTAGCTAGATAATAAGTATGGACAATTTCTACAATAGTGACCTTATCACATCGGGTTTGACACTTGTCAATAACCTACATGGTATATTGACATTCTCCCAATGTTACTATATGTCCAAGAATTCCTATATTGGATTGAAACAAATAAATCTGGGCTATGCAGCCTGATAACACTTAGCGACAAGTTCTACCTAATTCTTGTATTAGTCGATTCATTCTATATTGTTTGTCCCCTGCATCCAACATTTACCTTATTACTTTTAATACATATTTCATACTTTCAAAAGGTCTCGGCTGCTCTTTCTAACCCCAGACAACCCAACACCTATATGCATTCGTAGTATTATAGAATCCACCATATCATAAACTAAGATTAGTTTATTCCCTTAAGCATAATACTGGATTCAAGCACCAATTTGAATAGGTGAAATTGGCTTTTTCATACATCTTAGTTATCCATGTTCAAGTTTTTATTTGAGCTGATGCAAACACCTCCTCTACATTCACACTATCTTAACCGATTACCAATACTAAAAAAAATTTAATTGGCTTTTTCTTTCTTAGTTTTTAATCTAAACGAGTTGTACATACACCTAGTACATGTTGCTCGATGTTAAAAGCATCTCCGAAGAGCTGGGGATTGCCAATTTCTAAAACAAATTATTTCATGTGTTTTATCCGCCCGCTGGTCTACGATTAGGTATTTTCCTGGAGGTTTTTATTGTATCAATCTACCCCTGGATGATTCTTGTTGAAGCATATAACATTGTTTCTAAACATCCATATGTTCCAAACTATACCCACCCACACTATTCTCCACACATTGTTGCATTTAAGGCCTACATCCCTTATCTCAAAGCTTTAAAAGTGCTCCTTAGCCCTTCAATGATGGACAAATTTTACTCCTATCCATAAGTCATACATATACCATATTTTGCTAACCTCCTTACATGTGAAAAACAAGTGACTTATTATTTCTTCTTTTGCCTGACATATAATACACATATGGTTATTCACCACTGAACCCACTTTTAGGAGGTTCTCATATGTGGGTAGCTTATCTAAAAGAACCCTCCAAGCACAAAATTGAGATGTAGGTAATGCCATGATTTTTCAAAATTTACTATATAGTTGCTCATCTTCCCCACTCAGTCCCTACCTAAGCTTACTATAAGCTGACCTTATTGAATACAATGCATTTCCTTCTCCTTCCAAGTCCATTCATCATCCAAGTCCCTCTTAAGCAAACAATTTTACATCTGCTATAAAACTCCTCTACTATTGATTTTTCCCACTCAAACCAACTTCTCCTACATCTAATTTTTCATTTCCACTTATTGGCACGCCATGCCCCTGCATTATTCACTTTAGAATCCTTTTGGCAAGAGTTGGCATAAAATTCTAGGGTATTTCTCTTTTAAATTAAATTGTCTTACCCATTTATCCTCTCACAACAATACCTTATCACCTGAGCCCAATTTCCAGTCAATATTATCATTGAACCAATTACCTTCTAATCATTCTCCACACACTTTTCTAAGGTATCTCCACCATCTAGATTCGTAAGATCTATCCTTGCTATCATCTGGACTTCGCCTTGACCCATACTTAGACTCTAATATTTCCTTCTCGTCCTTTCCTAACCTCCACTTCCATTTTCCTAATAATGTCTTATTGAACCTTTTTAGGTCAAATATTCCTAACACACCTTCTTGCTTACTTTTTGCATATAGTGCCCCACTTTACACTAACTATATTATGTTTTTCTTACCGCCCAATCCATAAGAAATCTCTCTATATGTGTATAATTTGTATCCTAACACACCGTGGTAACTTGAAAATTAAAAGCAAAAATGATGACATTATCGATAATATTGACTAAATCAACCATACTAAATCAACCATATTCTACCTGCTAGGGAAATGAACTTTCCTTTCCATCTTGTGAATCCTTTCCTAATCTTTGTAACCATCCCTTCCCATAAATCTTTTCTCCTGTGATTACCTCCAATATTCACTCTAAGAAAATGGTAGTACATAATGTTGCATTTAGCAATGCAGCAAACCTATGTAATTGGTGCATTTTCACTCCTATTCCAACAATCATACTTTTTTGATAATTAACTTTTAGCCTCAATGCTAATTGGAAGCACCACAAAATGTTTTTGAGACCAACTATATTCGGACTACTAGCCCTAAGCACAAATTGTAACATGCCAATCCTAATCTCATTCTTCCCCACCTTTACTCCCTTTAGTATTCCTTTGTTCTCTACCTATCTCACAGCCCCTGCCAGCCCTTTAGTTGCTATTAAAAATAGAAAATGGGCTAGAGGATCTCTCTATCTAAGCCCTTTATGTGGTTTAAACTCTGTAGTAGGAGTTCCATTCATTAAAATTGATATTGTTAATGATCTGAGACAACCTTCGATCCACTTTATGCACTTATTACAAAATCTTAATCTCTATAACATATACATCAAATATATGTTTTTTTCAAAATCAACTTTAAGAACCACTTACTCTTTTTTTTTCTATTCATTTCATCTATTACTTCATTTGCCACCACCACCGAATCTAATAGTCCCTTGTATTCTAGGAAAGAATACTACTTCTCATCTATGACTTTATAGACAACCAATTTCAGCCTCCTAGCAAGTATTTTTCATATAATTGTATACACACATCCTACTAATATAATCAATATATATTCATATTCAGACCATGAGGTTTTCAAGCTTTTGGAATTAAGGTAATAAATGAAGCATTTGTGCTTCTTGGCTAGCAGCCCATGCTATGAAAATACTGAACTGATTTTGATAATATTCCCCTTAACTATATCCACGCAGTTTTAATGAAATTAAAGTTAAAATCATCTACCTCTGAGCTTTTACTCCCTTCACTCCCACACAACCCGTTTGACCTTTTCCCCAGAAGAACTTTTAGTGAGTCTTATATTGTTCTCTTTCTGTAATTATAATTATTTATGTAATTATTAATTAATTATATGCACGTTAATTATAGTTTGAAAGTGCATTTATAATATTTACTATATATAGTGATTTTGCCTATATATGAGCTGAATAGTTTAATTGTCTTTTATACATACACATATATAAATTGGGGCTTAAAATAGGTTGAAATAAACTTCTTTTTTCTTAGAAAAAGATTGAAATAAACATGATTTATTATATCTTAAAGTGTAACAGTTAAATTCACGAGTAACAGAATTTGCAGATGCAACAGAAAATTGTGAATAACATAATAACTACTATATACTAAATTCTTATCATTTTTAAAGAACTAATTAGTTACATGTATAACCACCAACCATAATGTGGGTTAACAAAAAACTTGCTAGTTATACCTAAATGGACTCTACAATTTTATCAATCTCTAAAAAATTGCATATAATAATGCCAAATCACAAGATAAATCAACAATTAAAAGAATGTTACATTAATAGCGCCTTGTAACGTGCATCTCAAACATACTAGTAGGGTCACAAAACCAAATCATTCATTCCCCATTTCCTATATAGTATGAGGTCCCACTTCACATATAAACCAACGAAATAGATAAAAATAACAACCACAGTGGTAAAATTGTTGATCTTTTTTTTATCTTCCTAATGCTTGAGAACTACTTTTGGTATTGTGACTTGAGATTAGGGAAAAAGTTAAATATGCGACATAATTATGTCACAAGGATGATCCAAAGTTAGCTGAGAATTGTGTCGTTTTGATTCAGTATTCCAAACTTGGGTTTGAGGTTTCTAATGATAACCCATCTCCTTACTGGTAAGCTCACCACTGTCATTGAATTCTTGGCTCGACATTATTGCCTGCCTGAACTTTAGCATATCAGCATTGTATTGCATGGTATCATATTCTGAGCTTGCAGATGAAGAAGCGTAAGCACTGCTATTCCCATGACTATTCCCATTTCCATTTCCTGCAAGTTTCATTCCATCTTTCAAGTCTTCCAATGAGACATCTCCTTCCAGTGCCCTCACAATCTGCCCATAGTTAAGTCACACATACATTAAATGAATAAATATAAATTCACACCACTATAACTTTTCATAATGTAAAATTTTGCATGCATGTCCACCAAAACTATCATTTTTCTAAAAGAATCTGTCATTGAACTCCCAAGTATATAAATGACAAAAACCCCACATCCCATTTATACATATTGTTTTCAATGGCAATAGCAATAGCAATTTTGTTGTGGTGGAACTATCCACGACGACAACACTTCATTATTACGATGTAAATTATTATAATCATATAAAATGTCGTATTGCAATGTAGTTGTATGGAGTCATAATGGAACTCCAACACCAATTTGTTTCATTTTTGTTAAAAAAAGAAAACAAAACTTTAATTGGTAATATGATCAAAAAGGTGTGATTGTGTGAAATGTTGAAGCGCAAGAGATATTTAAAATCATGGTAATGCATTTTCTGTCAAATTCTACATTAGTAACTTATGGCAATAATTAACATGATCTCTGTGTATATATATACCTGACTCATTTTTGAACGCTTCCTAGCAGAATGACGAATGCTTGCCGCTGCACAAGCTGCCATTCTTGTCATTTCCTGGGTATTGTAGTTGCCTTCCAAAAATGGATCCACCAACTCTCCAAAGTTGCCATCCTCCAATCCTTTGTTCAGGAGTGGTCGAGCCTGCTCGTTACATATATAGTTTCTTATTCACTTTTGGATTGGAAAACAGTTGTAGGGCAATATAGACGAACTCGAAAACCAAAATATATACTTTTGGGAGACTAATTCACTCTAAGTCTCTATATATTTAAGATAGAGAGAAAAAAATAGAAATGTATATATTTGTGTTGTTTTGGTAGTTCTAACTATTGTAGATAGAAATGTAATATATAGTACTAACCCAATCCACTAAACTATCCTCCATGGCATGTGTCGGATCTACAGGCCGTTTCCCGGTTATGAGTTCCAATAGCATGACCCCAAATGAGAAAACATCAGACTTCTCTGTCAATTTTCCACTTGACGCGTATTCTGGGGCCAAGTACCTATTTTAATATGCAAAATTAGAATATTCACTTGAACTGATAAATATGATTATTTATGCCACTTTGTTTTACACTCACATACTTTAGAAAATAATTTATTTCTTTATGTATTCTTTTCTGCATGTTGAATGATTTGACATTTTATGAAATCAATAATTTTGTAGTTATTTAAACAACATTGCCCATGCATTTCATCTTATGCAGAAGCTTGGAAGTGTAAAATGTGCAAAAACACTAGTTGATGAAGTTATTGAGTGTTAAGGATAACCAGACACAATATATCTTGTATTTGGTTGGACAATTTACAAATATTTAATTGTGTTGTTATCATTTTTAAGCGTTGATTTGACAAATTATGTCCATCTACAGAAAACCACTTTGTATTGATACAAGAAAAACTATTAATTTTCTTTTCTTCCACTTGCATTATAGTTCTACAAATATTAGAGCGCGAAGTGGAGAATTACCCGAATGTTCCCATGACACGAGTTGAGACATGTGTATTATTATCAGAGGTCAACTTTGCGAGTCCAAAATCAGACACCTGATCAAGATGGACATTGGAGTGTAAACTTATACTCAGGTAGTTAAAAAATAGTAAATACATAGACTTCATATAAAAAAGAACGTAGATATGAGAAACCTTTGCTTCAAAGCTAAAATCAAGAAGGACGTTAGAAGCTTTAATATCACGATGGATGATGCGAGGGCTACCTGAGTTCATTAGTAAATGTAGCAAATATGAGAAAGACAATGAAGCAAAACAAAAGAAAATTATGATAAGTAGAAGAAATTGAAATCTAATGCTTACAATCTTCATGAAGGTAGGCAAGCCCTTTAGCAGATCCCATTGCAATTTTCATTCTAGTGGGCCAATCCATGGTAGGCATACCTTTTCCTGTGACCATCAAATCATAAATAATCATAACGAGATTTTTATAGCATCTACAGACTTCATAGAAACATAAAAAATACAAGAGTTAAAACCATATTCTTACCATGAAGGTGATGTTCCAAAGTTGAGTTGGGAACAAACTCATAGACCAACATTCTTTGGCCTCCAGAAATGCAATATCCAACAAGTGACACAAGATGACGATGATGAACTCGACTAATGATTTCAATCTCAGCTTGGAACTCGCGTTCTCCTTGTCCACTACCCGCTTTTAGACTCTTCACAGCCACTTCCTTTCCATTAGGCAAAACTCCCTTATGGACATAGCCAAAGCCACCTTGTCCAATAATCTGGTCACTGGCAAAGCCTTTGGTGGCAGCTGCTAGCTCCTCATAAGTGAAGGTACCACCACCCTTGAGTGTGAGAGAAAGGCCTGGCGACGTGGAACCCATTCCCGCTGAGTAATTAGAGCTCATATCACCACTGTTCATTTGAGGATGTGATGCTCCCCAGCCACCACTGCTAGGAGGACCCATTCCCATTCCCATTCCCATCCCCATCCCCATACCCATCCCCATCTGCATTCCCATCCCTTGTTGTTGAACCCTCACAACATGGTCACCCCCGTGAGGACCCGATCCTTGTTGCCAATTAGGGAGAGGTTGTGGCGCATTGTTGTAATAATTGGGACCTGTGCAAATTATGTTAGACCTCATTAATTATCAATCACTAACTTAAATCCAAAATTATTTTAATTAAAATGTCACCTTTTGCTGTAGAAGGAGATGCGTAATAGTACTTCTTCTGCTTTCGCTTCTTCCTCCTGCAACACCAAATCCAACACACAATGACCAACACCAGAAGGACAAACCCAACTCCGAGCCCAGCTCCCAATGCTGCCTTATCGTTGTTGTCATCGTCTTTCTTTGAACCCTTCAGCTTTTCATGCGACGACGATTTGTGCGACTCTTTGCCTGGTGGTGCAGTACGCTCCCCCGCTGGAGAGGAACCCTTATGTGATCCCTTTGAGTTATCGGGCGTGGCATCGTCGGGCGTGGCATTGTCGGGCGTGGCATCGTCGGGAGTTGCATTGTCGGGAGTGGCGTTGTCGGGGGTGGCGTTATCGGGTGTTCTGTTATGGGGAGCAGCTTTGTTAGGGGAAGACATTGTTCCTCTGGGTTCCGGCGAAATGGTTTATACGTTCAAAACCACGTAGTGCCGGAACGCCAGGCTTCCCCCTATTTTTTTCTCACAATGGTTGAGCCCTGTGAACAAGCAAAGAGATTTCCAAGTTAAATTAAATGAAAGAAATGAGAAAAATGGTGTCGCAATAGAATTGTTAATACCTGGAAGGATTATCCAAAGTACGAAAAATGGAAGAAACTATTGCATTGGAGAGGAAGTGGTAATACAAAAGGAAGCAATTACCGTTCGTTCCTTGGGATCCTCAATGGCCTCCTACAAAGGAGGGCCTTTGCTACCTCTTACGTAGTTTAAGTCATTTATAGATTTACCATTTTCTGACCGGTCTTTATTTCATCATCAACACCTGTAATTTCCTTTTCTCGTCCGTCTTACATCACAAATATTTACTACAAATAGCTTTCTCATCCTCCCACCCCCCTAATATTCAATTGATGACATTTTTCTTCTCTATTTCTTTTGCATGTGTTGTCTGGGTAAATAAACACTAACAGAAAATTGTTTACCTGTCATACTATATATAATTACGAACATTAATTATTAAATTTACAAAGAATATGAGATGTTAAACGAAGAAAAAAATACTTCTGTAATTTGGTATACGAGGTGCCACTATATTATCAAGATGATGTTTTTTATGGTTTCATTCATTATCACCGCTTGCCCTAAAAGAAATTTGTTGATTACACGGCAGTGTAAGAGCATTTATGTGTCTGCGAGACTTAAACATACGTTTGTGGAAGGACATCTTATGTTATTTCTATCAATTTGCGTTAAAGATGCTTTGGAATTAAGGATTTAACAATTTCAACTCTACACAGATTAACTAACTTCACCATATCACCATTTTATTCTTCATTTGTAAAGTCAAAAATCAATTGGTAAACATGTTACAAAAACGTTAAATTCTCCTTTTCTGACACTCTTTTAAAAACATTCTCTTATTTACTAAGATTTAATAAAAATCACAAGTTTTGATGACTTTTTCCCCTAATTTTGTTTTTTTAATACCCAATTTATAAAACGTGTGTTAGAAATAGTGTGCTGAAAAGACTCATACTTCTTAACAGGTTATATAGCAATTTAAAAATAATTGGTATTTTTGCTAATTTATTATTATAATAAATGTTAAATAAAAATAAAGACACTTATCTCACCAACAAAAAAAATAAATGAAGACACGTATATGAGAAGAAAATATATTTTCTGGATTTTTTTAGTATTAAACGACTAATCCCTTTGTCAGGATTAAGGATTCAATAGAGTCAGGTTTGACTTAGTTAATAAAAATTATGTTAAAATCTTTCTTGAGGTGACTTTTTTTTTAACTGCTAAAAATAAAATAAATTAAAGTATTTTAGGGATATTCCAATCCTTATATAAGTACATATAAAACAAAATATATTACCTGGATTTAAATATGAAACAAACAACAAAAGATCTTTTTTTTTTCATCCAACTCAATTAATGCAGCTCTTCAAGATAAACAAAAATAATATAGGAGTGTTAGATTTGGAAGACAACTCTCCAAAGTATACAAAATTAGTATCCTTTAAACTGATCAATCACCGTAGCAAACCACCAAAGTTTGAGATACATCCTCCTTTGATTAGAAAATGTCTTCCTGTTGATGCCACCTTAAATCGTACAAGTTTCACATACCAGTAATAATCCTTTAGTTTTTGCATGTTAAAAGCACCAGAATGTGTCTCATGATAGTAAGGATAAGATATTATTAATCTTTTTTTACCTTGGTACTTATCCGTTAATAACTGATTGGTAGGATTAATAGATAGTTTCTCAGGCTCAAGTGTGATCGTAGAGTTTTATAAGCCTAAAGTATTGATATAATGATAGTATATCGGTCCAAAACTTTTCAAGCTTAAGTGCGAATGCAAAGTTTAAAAAGTCAAAATATTGATAAGACGATAGCCTATTAACACACAATCCCTCAAACTTAAGCTAAGATAGAATTTAACTTGAACAAATCATTTGATGATGGTGTTGAGACTCTACACAATTTATCTCCTGTATTGTCTCTTCAAGAGAGTTTTGATGATAACAAGATGAGATAAGCACATTTATATTCTTATGTACCTTCTAATGTGTATTTTATGCTAATTAAAATTATGATACTTTAAAGTACATTAGACTGTCCAATATATGCTTCCAGCATTAGAAAATCTAATAGTGATCATTTTCTTATGGTGATAAACAAAAACATGTAATCAAGGTCGTAACCACAAATTCTTTTTAAACGATAAAATGAAAAATATTTTTAGTAACAATGAAAATATATGTTATATTTTAATTGTTATAAATTTTATATAGAAAGTTATATTTTATAATGTTCATTTTAAAACATTGGAAAGGAAACAAAATAATCATAATACGCTATTAAAATGCAATTTGTGATCTTATATTTATTTGTGTTTGAATTGTTTTCTTATAAAAAGAAGTCAAAAGCTCTAATATATCTAAGCTTTCCTTATCAAGTTTCTAGTTAATATATATTCATCAAGGAATACAATCCTAAGATAACTTAGCTGAAAAAATTTACTAGAAGATCATATCATAATAAACGTGATCAAGCAACAGTCATCTTCAAATTCCTATATAAGGAAATCAAGATGATGATGAAGAAGAAGAATACACAAATACAAAACAAGTGTTATGCAACCTTATAGTATCCGTAAGTGTCTAAGTGATCTTTGTGGGTAAGTGAAACATTTGTAATATTTTGCCACATGAAGCAACCTAGTAAGTTCAAATTATCTTCTCTTTAAGAGTTTCTTGTTACCTTTGAAGTCTCAAGGAAAGATTAAGATGTGATAACTAAGAGTAGTTTGTGTATAGTTGCAACATGAAGTGGTTTGTGTACTTGATATAGTCATTCATTTTATTAATGAAATCCTTTATTATCTTAATAGAGAATTGGATGTATGTAAACCAGTATAGAAATTCATTTTATTAGTGAAATTCTACTGTATGTTATTGGTTTGGCTTGTCGATCTAGACTACTTGCTTGTGAAAGGAGTTTATAACTTTGTTCAATCCTTCATTTAAAGCCAGTTGTTCCAAAATATAGCTTATCAACATGCAATCTCTTAGGCTCGAATATACATATAGAATTTAAAAACTCAAATAGTATGATGATAGCTTATCATTGCCAAATCCATTAAACTCAAAAGCGAGCATAGAGTATAAAAGCATGGTCGATCTCAACAAATAAATTGTTGATGAGTAATTATATTTTTAGTGGTTTGGTCATTTGTTGCCTATTGCATTATTTAAGTCAAAACAAAGTGCTTAAATATAAATGTTGTTGTGCACCTTCTCTTTAACAAAGTAGACTTATTAATAATTTTACCAAGTATACATAAACAAAATGTTTTTAGAATTTAAACTATTATTGTTCATGTTTTGTTTGGTTATCAATATGTGTAAGAGTCAACACCTTGCTTTATTTCTCTTTATGAATTATTTTTAGTCTGACATCATTATATTTCCACGTTGAAGATATTTTTTAAACGGTATTGACTAGATAGAAAAAAAAACAAGTCTATGATATTGTAGGTTATTATGATGGTTTGATTGGTGGACCTTAGCTTCCTATCATCTAGTCAATATTTTGGATATATTATCTCAATTAACACCACATCATCCAAGCCAATTTTCTGATAATTTAGCTTAGTTAACACCATATCATTATTGTGAGTTTATTTTTTGATAGGTAAACTTAGTTTAAACCATATCATCCCTCTTATTCGATCTTGTGAGCTCAAAATTAACACCACATCATCACTTTGAGTTGAGCCTTTGACAGGTGAACTCATAATATCATATCATCCCTTCGATTTAATTTTTTGATAGGTAAGCTCATTTAAGACCACATCATCCTGTCAATTTTTTGATAGATGCGCACAATTAACAACACATCATCCCAATTGATGTTTTGATACGTGAAATCAGTTAATACTATATCATTTTGATCAATTTTTTACTAGGTGAGCTCATTTAACACCATATCATCCAAACAATTGTTTGATAGGTGAGTTCAGTAAACACCATATCATCCTAGTTAAAATTTATAGATATGCCCAGCCTAATTACACATGCTTTGGTGGCTCATGGACATGGTAAGTCGATATGAATCCTACTACAAATCTCATTATACTCAAATTTACTTTAGTGTGTCTAAATGCTAGTTACCATAATGTTGAAAATAGGTTAATCTAATCGGGTCATTTTAAAACTACTGAAATTATCAATAAATATGTAACATGGTTTATTTATCCAAAATTTAAAAATCTAAACCTGACGTTTTTTGCTAAACCAGGTAAATCGAGCAGATTCTGAATAGGTCATGATAGTCAGATTCATTTCTACAACTCATTGTACAATACGAGCGAAATAGAATAAGATAGAGAGGAGGACTTACGACAAGGAGAAAGGACGTGAGTTTCCGTGACAAATGTTATTATCCAATAAGCTTTCCTTTAGGGCCAATAGCTCACCTTTTACTGGATGAACTAACATACTATCTTCCAGCAAGTTACAAATTGAAGCTTTTTTTTAACATACAATAAATTCAAGCCTAAAAATTGAACATTTACCATTTTGATGAGATGCAAACTCAAAACACGTGTCAGACACTTTTATTTCAATTTATTTATTTAAGATATTCATAAATTATTTATTTTATTTTATATGATTTAACTATGATTTCCAAGTTGACAAAACAATAATCTGGTGTTAAAATAATTTTGTATCCTATTTATTAATCACATTATTTATAATATAAGATGTTCAGGACAGCAAACAGAAACTTCCACCACATTAGAAAGAAGTTTGGCTCACAAATTTAAGGCCAGAACATTGTGTATCACAAGAGAATTTAGGAACGTGTTGAGACAAGCTAGCCACTAGGATTCTTATTGGCTCGGTTCCATTGGGAAGAATAAATTTAATGGCATAAATTCCGCTGATCTCACCGTCCGAACGAAGATTAGGAACACGTGGCTACATGTAAAACTTCAGATGTATTGGAGGAGATTAAAACAACTCAAAAATTTGAAAGATAAAAAAAAAAATGCAAGGGCCCATTTGACATATTACCTGGCAGTTGACTACTCCAACTGGACCAAAATTTGCTCACTGCAATCTATATAAATGCAAGGCATAAACTGGAATAATTCCACGTAACAGCAATAATTTGGGAACTAGACACGTCATTACACAATAGTGACCAAATTTGATAGATAGGAATCATTTTCATAAGAACTATCTACAGGTTTTTACAAACTTTTCCCTTTTCTCTCACCAAAAAAGTACTCCAATAAACTAGAGATTTGAAAAAAATTTAAAAAGTTCCCACCCTTTCCCCCAGGCACCAGCCAGTTCCTTTACAAGCCAATACCAGCTTTGAGCACATCGCACATCGGCGGTAAACCTCTTGTAACTGCCATTTGAATATTTAATAAAGTAACGGCTATATGTGAAAGGCAAGAGGGAAAAAACACTAACGACTTTTTGAACTAAACATATTTCCACCCAACATACAATTCCTTTCCCTAAGATGTCCTCTGTCCATCAGAGCTAAATTCCTAAAAGCTATCCATTGTTCTATCTAAAACTGAGGTTTCTCTGCTTCCCACACATGGAAGCCATCAACAGAACAAGAACATTATATATTAAGAATGATGGTCGTCAATGATGCTTCTTGGATGACTTCGTAAATGCTACCACATCTTCATCATCGTCACTCTCCTCATCATCCTCTTCTTCATCATTCCTCTTTCTCTTCAGGTGTGAAGATTCAGGAGGTAACACCTGAACATCTTCATCGTCATCATCAACTTCATCCTCCTCTTCACCGTCATCATTTCCACCATCCACATCACCAACAACTCCAGCATTGAGGGCATCCGACTGTCCAACTGGCTGAACAAGGTAGCCACCACCATAGTCTTCTTCCTGTCATTTCACAGCAACATTAAAAGTCTGACTAAAAACCTGAGGCACTTCAATCAAGAATGAGGAAAAAAACATTTTTACCACCCTTGCGCATACATTCTTAAATTTTATATTAACACCACCAAAACAAAAATAACTACAATGGTTAATGAACTTCTTTTATATTTTTATCACAGGCTCGTGATTCAAATATCATTTGCAAAATTTGTCTATTATCACGGGTTAGGAGAACAAAAAAATGAAACAGTAAAAATCAAAAACTAAAGCTGATAACTCCAGATTTCCAACCGTCCAGAGTAATGTCATAAAGCCCTAACCAAATTTTCTTTAAAATCTTAATTTTCAACCAAAACAAGCCTACAGAAGTAACAGATCCGAAGCAGGACAAGGAAACAGAACAAACTGATCCTAATCCTAACTCCAAAAAAATTATATGAGAAGGCTGTGCATGTGTCAACAATAAAACATCCTAATCCTAACTACAAAAAAAAATATATGGGAAGGAAAAAAACTTTCATAAAACAGGTACCCGGTGTTATATTTTGACACAAGGAAAAAAGAGAAGAAACCAAAAAATATGAGCTCAAAATATTCAGTGTGGCAAACGATTGGTATGACTAGTGGTGTCAAACCCTATAGTGATGCATTATTAGCACAACTTTTGTTTAAAAAAAAAGACAAATCTCAAAATGGTCAAAATTTCTTAAACATGACAGCAAAATAAGTGTTTTGATGATGAAAAGGACATTAATTAAGACATAAGAAAAAAACTACCTATAATAATCAGTTAGACGAATTTCAAGTATTAAGAAGATATAAGCAAGTTATTTTAAAAATACATAATTCTTAAGCTTTCAAGAGATCTAAAAATATCAAAACAATGTTATTAACATTCAAAATTTCAATTGCAACTTAAACTGCTATCCTGTTTCACGTATCTGTAAGAGTCCATTCCATTCCAATTCCTGCATTTCATGGGAACTTTAAACACGGAAAAGGCACTGGAAATCAGACAAATATCAACGATACAGTGTGTATCAAAGCAACAGCAAACACGCATATTGTTGAATATATACGGCAATGACAAACGCTTGAACCAACACATATTCAAACCACTGTCTTTGAGCAATACATGTAAAAAACAACCATACAATCTCATCCATTTATAAAGGGCAAGAAAAAATAATCTATCTTTTCAAGTACAAAACATGCAAGACAAAAATTAATCCAAATTCCATGCAAAGAAATATACATCACACAACGTAAATAAATTAAACCAAACAGACAAAAGAATAAATCAAGTCAGCAAGCTTCATCAAACAGAAGTCACCCCCTCCTTGGTAATCTGAGTGCATAACACCAAGCAGAAATAAACAGCCAAAAAAATACAAAAACACCCAAAATTGCCAAACAATGAAACAAACAAAAGTTCTAAACCAAATAATAGCATGCAAAACAAAAACAAAAACAATCCAGAACGAATATCTCACTTCATCATCGTCTTCAAAATCGCCATCATCTTCAACCCCCATCTCATCTTCCCCAGTCTCCCCATTATCATCCTCATCTCCATCCTCCTCCCCCTGCTCATGCCCATCAATCTCCCCCTCGGTACTCGTTAACCTCCCAGTACTCTCCGGCTCCGCAAAATCACCCTCATCATTATCCACTTCCTCCTCATCGTCCTCATCATCGTCATCATCCTCATCATACTCCACTCCATCCTCATCGTCGCTATCCTCAATCTCATGAACCTCCACCACATCATCATCATCCCCCTCCTCCTCATCAATTTCCTCACCAGAATCATCCTCCTCATCATCCTCCTCCACCTCATCCCCCTCTACTGGCACAACGCGAAACCCATTCTCCCGGTGATTCTCCCCATTAGTAACCCGCCTCGACGTCTCCGTCTCCTCCTCATCCGCATCACTCTCTTCCTCCTCATCAGCATCAACAACACCATCAACACCCTCGCTGTGTCCATTGTTAATCCCAAGCGGTCGATCCTCTTCTCCATCAATCTCGCCACTCCCAGGGTCATCCTCCTCCTCCTCATCATCTTCCTCCTCTTCTTCATCATCACTTTCAGGCCTCTCGTTCTCCTCCGCATCCATCTTATCCAAGTACTTGAGCGACTTAATCAACCCAAAAACCCTAGATCGATAATCCTTCACTCGCGTCACGGGACACTCGTACAGATCCAGCGAAACCAGCTTCACCTGCGCCAGCGGCGCGAGATCCTCAATGTACTGAATCCGATTGTTCGACAAATCAAGGTCACGCAGCGAATCGAGGCCAGCCTGCACAAGAAACTCCAACCCGCCGGCGATCCGGTTGTCAGAGAGGTTCAGCTTTTGCAGACTCCTGAGCCGTGGAAACTGCTCCAGCGTTGAAACCCCGACGTTTGCGATAGAAAGGTGCTGAAGGTTCTGGAACCTTTCAAGAAGGCTCGGAGGAGGCAACCGTCCTTGCACGCACTTAACGGCGCCGTCTAGGGTTAGCGTCCGGGCGGACGCGTGGTCCTTCTCGCCGTCTAACGCCGTCTCCACAGCCCTCTCCCAGATCTCGTCCATCAAATAGGAATCCTATGTCTCATACAAAACGACACCGCAAGCGTTTCAGGCACCACCGTCGCAACGCATGGGTAGAATACAATAGAAAAAAAGAAATGAAGAGTTGAAGTGCTTTTATGAAACCCCAAACGCGCTTTCGTCTCGTGGATTGGTGATGAATGAAATTGGATTGAACTAAAGTTGGTTTATGGAGTGTGGGAAATTGAAGCGCGGTGATGGTTTTGGTTTTTGGTGTTTTGGAGAATTTAGGTTTGTTTGTGTTTCTCTCTCTAGCTGTGTTTTATAATTTCTCTCTCATTGGTGAGAGGGGCGAATGGGGGATAAACCTCTTGTCATTGTGTCTGGGCAAACGGGCTCCCGGTTTGGGTCTGACCTAGGGTTCAGGTGGGTTGAGCCTTTGTGGTTCGGGGCGTTTTGTCTTGTAGCGATCCGCACCGTTGGATTGGGAGCGACGGGGATCGATGACGTGGAAATCTTGGACGGCTCGGATTAGGGCTTTCTGTGTTTGTTTTCGAGAAGGGTGTAGCGCGCATTGGACTAGCCATTTTCAAACACGTCATTGATTATGTAAATATCGGAAAAAGGCTTCGTATTTGCATCTTTTTGCCGCCACATTTACCGAAATGCCACGCACGCGGAGTGTGAACTGCCTGAAGCAGATATGGATGGAAAAAATTCATGACTATCCAATCTCCATTCTCACACTAGAGGAATTTCAGACAAGCATAAACTTTTTTATTAACAATATATATCTCGTAAAAGTTCAAATTATCGAAAATATTAAGAAATAGTTATGTTTAATGATTTTTAACTAATTATAAAAATAATAATAATAACAATCAACATATAAATAAGAAGTTAACGTTATATCATGTGTAAGGTTATTATTGTACTGTCATGGTAAAATGTATTTTTGTTAGATATATCTTTAAACTTTTAGTGTGTAATAATTAAGTGTGTTTTAGACTAAAATGATGAGCCCTTGTTTGTTTTAGAGATAGTATTGGTTAAGCAAATTTGACGGTCTATATTTGCAAGAATTGTTCTTTATTTTTCATGTCAGAGCAGATGTGGAAAAAAGGTTAGTCAGGTTCACCATAAATTTCATCCTTTGAAAAGAGAAGACTGCAAGGAGAGCCACTTAGCAATAATGTGAGAAATTATTTTCAATGAAAAATAATTTTATATAATACGTTCATCCATTATTTGATATTATTATTATTTAAATTTAATTAAATGTTTATACATGCGTTGTAATAGTAGTACTAAAAATAGAATGAAATAAAAATTAAAATAATAATATCATATTAACAAATTTTATCTTTTTTTCAAATTGAAGGTAGTTTTTACTATTATTTATAAAAAGCTTTACTAACAATAAAATGGT
>Ga0123340_1001184_pt1 | contig 21009 bp, 9 predicted proteins | sample SirMexnodulemix_FD_89961 | JGI IMG/M metagenome (GOLD analysis project Ga0123340, IMG submission 89961) | Root nodule microbial communities of legume samples collected from Mexico - Siratro Mexico nodule mix | ecosystem: Host-associated > Plants > Roots > Nodule | place: Mexico: Nepantla... | reverse complement strand
ATATTAAACAATTCAATTACTAATAGAAATCTAGAATTTCATTTTTTAATTTTTTTTATCCAAATAACATATCTTATCATAAAACATTTATAATTTTATACAAAAATAAGTTACCCTCTTACAATTTTCTATCCAAGATTGTAAAACTTTAATTTATATTAAAAAAACTCTTATTATTATCAATTAACTTCCTTTAATTGGCTTTTTCTTTAATGAACAAACTCCATTCATACTCTTTGAACCTTCTCAAGCATAGTTGTAACTAATGTTTTATCATTATATATGCAATATGTTGATATTTTTACAATAAATAACATCAATAATATAATATTTTCATAAATATATAAAAAAATAAATTGATATCTACATATTTGTTTTTTTTTCATGCAATTAATTTTTTTTGCCAACTTAATTGGAAAGACATTGTCACATAAGACTAATACAGGACCCTCTTCATTATTTTCAAGTAGTTTTTTTAACCAAATCATACGGTGATAAAATTCAAATTAAGTAGAAGATAAAATAATCATTGGTTGTTTCTCTTTTATAACATGCAACCACCCTCAAACCTATTATGAAAATATATCCAAATATAATTTCTCTATGATCTTCATTCCTAACTTAATTAATTCAATCAAACTTTTTTTCGTTCTCTTATAATAGAAGACACTCTAAAATTTATGTTTCTTTCAAATACTCGAATACTCTTTTATGCTACAAAGTACACTTTTGTTAGATTTTCCAATCACATGAATTATATTTTTATTTAATTGAAGTTAGATACATCAAACTTTCTACAATCACATGAATTATATTTTTATTTAATTGAAGTTAGATACATCAAACTTTATACAATTTCACTTATATCTATTTTCTTACCACTTAAACCCATCTTTAATTTGAACTCCATAAAAATAGAAGTGAAAGCTACATTGCAGTTCTCCAGTCAGAATATACTAAAATTCTCCATAAGATACTTTTTTGTCACACAAATTTCAGCAGCTAATTGAACTACCCAACACCAAAGACATAACACATCAAATCCAATTTCTCATCTCAAATTCTGTCTTCATAAAAACTTTAAATGAAACAATCACGGCTTTATCATTCTATTTGTTATGAAAATCAAGTCATGAACACATATTATTATAAGAAATTTCTTTCAATTTGCAGACATTATAACAAAATTAATGCATGCTTATGAGCATTTTTGAAAACATGATCTGATGAAATGGTTTTTCCAATTTATAAAACCTTCTGCTCATAAAAACTTTGCAGGGTATCAATGACATATGTTTCTCAAGGTGAGCAAACTGCGTAATCAAATTTCTTAGTCACGAAAAATCTTTTCAATCAAAATAATAAGTGAATTACAAAGAGTCTAAATTTTTTTTCAAAGAGCTTGAAGTTGAACAATTTTCACTTTTGTTGTCCCTTGAAACTTAAATTTCATCTGAGTCTTTGATCCACTTGCTAGTTTCCTTGAAGAATGGTCTCCAAGATTATGTACATGACTTGGAATAAATACTCCTCTAACCTAGAAAAATTCTCCATCAATCATAGTGGCCATTCAAAGCAATGAATGACTATGGGCACAAAGCTAATTATTTTCATGACACTTTTAGTTACTACTGCTAAAAAGTAGTAGCTTCAATATGTATCTACCAAATATTAAAATATACTAAAAAATTATCCCATTCAATTTATTCATTAAAATCTTTCTATTACATAAGTATCATCTCAAAATAGCTACTGTTACTTAACCTTAGAAGACAAAACAACAAATCTCTATCCATGACTAAAGCAACAAATCCTAAATAAAAAGGACTCGACTTTTTAAAAATAAAAACAAAATGGCAAATAAGTTTTAACATCTTCCCAACATTTATATCTTAAAAAGTTTAATATAAATTCTGTTGGGTATATTCTTATTAATAATCTCATCCATAATTAATTTTTATTTATTTATTGTGATGCAAGAAGAGAAAATTAGGGTGAGTGAGTTTAATCTCTCTCTGTCTAATATTGAAATGGAATTGATTATTTCTGTTCCTTCCAAAAAAATGTCTTCTGGTCTCTAATCTCTAGCAAGAAAAAAAAAACTGCTTCTGTTCATAACTTCGGTTAATGATAATTGTTGAATGCGCCGGTGTGGTAGCTAACTACGAGAAATTGAATCATTGAAGACCGAAAAAAGAAAAAGAATCTATTATTTTTTTTAAGATTTGAAATTTGAAACACCAAATCACATAATTTTTTGAATAAACTCGAACAAATTAAAAAAATACATTAATTGCACTACAGTGGAAGATGATGATGGCATGGGAGAGAGAGAAGAAAGAGGGAAGGCAGAGAGACATAGAAGTGGTGAAGGAGCCAGGTGTATTATTAAGGAGGTAACAAAAAGGGAAAGAAAATAATAAATGAGAGATAAAAAGGTTGGGAGAGAGAAGAAAGAAGGGAGGGGAAGACATAAATAAAGGAAGAGAGAGAGATGAAAAGCGAGGAAGAGGAAGCGGAAAAGGAGGAAAATTTGGGCGAAAAGTTGAGGCGAGGGGTTTTGGTAGGGAAAAGAAGGGGCCCCTCTACTCCACTCCCCTCTTGGCTTTCGCTCACACACAATACCAAACACGTTCAAGACCATTCTGTTTCTGCTAGAAAGCTCGCCGCCGCGCTCTGGGAATTCAACCACCACTTCTTTCAAATGCATCGTTCTGCCAATAACGCTCCACCTCCCGCCGCCGTTGCTGATCCCAGACACCGCCGCCACCATTACGTCCTGCATAAGGACAAGGCTCTCCACATCTCCAACTTCTTGGCTGATGCTTCTCCCAGTTCCCGTGATCAGGTACTAACAACAACTTTCTCTTTTTTACTCTTATGGGGTTTTGTCTTTTGAGGTCTTCTTCACTTGATGATCGGGTTCGAGGGTTTATGTATACTTTGCTACTAGGGTTAGGCACTAGTACTAGTTTTTATTTATTTATTGTGTTTAGATCTTAGCGTCTGTGATAATTGGGACATGTTTAGTGTGAATTCATACACTGTCTTTAACCTGTAATGGAGGTAGGAGTTGTCATTAACATTGTTAACAATTCCATGGAGACAAATCTATATGTTGTTTAAACTGATATTTTTACTGCTCTTTCATCAGCCAGCTAGCGCCAGCAGCTTGAGGAGGCATATTGCTGCATCCCTGATGCAGCATCGGGCAATTGAGAGAAATGATCATGCACTACAACCTTTATCTCCTGCAAGTTATGGTAGTTCCATGGAGGTAAGCATCAAACTTGACCTCAGCCATGAACCTCCACCTTCATTCTCTTTTCTAATGGGCAACACTTTTAGAGCATAACATATCCTTCGAAGTAAACATGCTTCTTCTGTGGGACTTACCATTTTGGCACCTTATATAGTGTGAGTTCATACATTTACACAAAGTTGATTAGGTCATGGGATTTCTCCGAATTATTATGATCCATCAGTGTTTCGTGGAAGGAAAAAAGTATCGGGAGTAACCAGTTCCCGATATTAGGAAATTTGGTGAATGACTAATTTTGTCCATGATAATGATATAACATTGCAGTTTAGTTTACTGCCAAAATAATGGTTAGAATGATATCTATGATAAAAGAATTGTATTGTAATATCAACGAAGCTTTCTTAAAGAAGGAAACAATTTCAAAGTTTGATTCGCTGTTTTTGTAGATTTATTTTTTAATTACTTTCTTGTTCCAGAGTGGATTGTAAAATATTTACTGCGAATACTAGGTTCATCCTTCATTGTCTGTTTGGTACAAAGGGTATTTAATACTTATTATCACTACTCTACTGAAAGCTTGGCTGTTGTTGGATAATTATTCAATATTTGATTGAATGCTCTGCTTTTCCTTTCTTGGGTTGCAGATGACGCCGTATAATCCTGGAGCCACTCCTTCTAGTTCCTTGGAATTTAAGGGAAGGATTGGTGAGCAACATTATAGTCTCAAAACATCTACAGAGCTTCTAAAAGTGCTAAACAGAATATGGAGCTTGGAAGAACAACATGCTTCTAACATTTCATTGATAAAAGCATTAAAATCAGAGCTAGATCATGCACGGAAACGGATCAAAGAATTGCTTCAAGACCGACAAGCAGATCGACATGAAATTGACGACCTGATGAAGCAAATTGCAGAGGATAAACTGGTTAGGAAGAGTAAGGAGCAGGATCGACTCCGTGCTGCCGTGCAATCTGTGAGGGATGAACTTGAGGATGAGAGGAAATTAAGGAAACGGTCAGAGAGCATACATCGGAAATTAGCTCGGGATCTCTCTGAAGTGAAGTCTTCTCTTACTAGCGCTGTAAAAGAATTGGATCAAGAGAGAACAAGAAGAAAACTGTTGGAGGACCTCTGTGATGAATTTGCTAGGGGAATAAATGAATATGAACGAGAGGTGCATACTCTGAATCACAAGTCTGATAAGGACTGGATTCAAAGGGCTGATCACGATCGATTGATTCTCCACATATCTGAATCATGGCTGGATGAACGTATGCAAATGCAGCTGGAAGCAGCTCAGAATGGTTTTATGGATAAGTCCATAGTCGATAAACTAAGCCTTGAAATAGAAACTTTTCTTAGAGCTAAACAAAATAGTCGAAGTACAGAAAATATGGTGGCAAGGAATCGCCGTAATTCTTTGGAATCTGTACCACTGAACGATGCTGTCAGTGCTCCACAGGTGGTGGGTGATGACGATGATTCTGTGGGAAGTGATTCAAATTGTTTTGAGTTAAACAAGCCAAGCAACAAGGGATCTAAGGTACATGAAGAGGAGCCTGTGGACAAACATTTTGAGGAGACATTGAAAACCAACCACACGAAGAAAAAACCAATACCACGAGAAGGGTTAAAACATCGTAGCCCATCTAGCTTGCAAGTGAAATTTGAAGAACAGATGGCGTGGGCCATGTCATCTGATTCACATAAGAAGTCCCAGTCAATTGATGCAGATCAGGGGAAGACAATAGATATGAAGCCAGTTGAAGGAACTTTATCTCAACAGTGTGAAAACTTTGAGATTAACGAAGATGATGATTCTGAGAGAAAGATCAACCCCACTGAATTGCACAGCTCTAGTAAAAATCACATTATTGATAATCTGATAAGAGGTCAACTTATGTCATCAGAAGGTGGCAATATGCATGCTGAGAATAATTATGGTGAGGCTTCCTGCAGTAATGCTGGATGGAGGAATCAGGCAAGCCCTGTGAAGCAGTGGATGGCAAAACTTGGATCCCAAGATCATGACATATCGGAGGTTTCCAAAGTGCCTTCAGGATCAAAGGAGAATAATACTTTGAAGGCGAAGCTTCTTGAAGCTAGGTCTAAGGGGCAGCGATCCCGTTTAAAAGCCTTGAAAGGGTCCTTTTAGAGGTGGTTTAGCATAAACATTTAACATGTTGGAGAATTCAGGCTAAGCTAATAAGGTGGGGAAATTGCATGCTGCTCATTAAACTTCCCTGTCTCGTCTTTTTCTTTCACGTGCAAATTTTGCGTGTTCATAATTTTGTTGTTTTTGTAACATAATTTTCCTTTGGGGGTTTATTCTCTATATACTATTGTAGATGCTGTCACGTGGTGTAGCCAAAAAAAGAATCAGGTCGAGTTTTGAGAATTGAAAAAAAATATACAATTTTGGATAGTTTTTTTTGTTCTTCTCATTATTAAGAGCCCAACAACACAGGCAAAAAGTTTGTACTTGTCAGTGCCAACCATAAATCGGGGATTCATTAATATCGTTAATCCATGTGTTGACTTGGGCATCACAGATGTTGATTATTTTACTGGTAAAAATACTTCTTGTCGTATTTAAATATATAAAATAGTTGGCCTAGTGAATATTCATATTCAGATAGAGAAGTTTTATTTAATTAATTTAAGTTTTTATTATTTTGTTAGTAAAAATATATCAATTAATACGTGGGGGAAATAATTAACGTATTATTTAATTACAATTGGGATTTATAAAAAGGGATAAAGAATCTTCTGAAAAGGATCTTATAAGTATGGATAAAGAAAATAGGTGAAGATTGCCGAAATTCTTTTTATCTATCGAAGTGTATTTCATACAGGGTTTAATATAAGGAACTAGCTCTGCATTCTGTACTATGTTTTTTAAATGTGCTCCTGGTTAAGTTAAATTTTTTTATATACTCAAATTATTAGTACAGATATTTAAACTGAGGAGACATAAAATGAATATATATTTTTTAAAACAATTTTACATATATTAATTAACAAAGAATAACGTAAAATAGAATCTAATTATGTAATTAGATCGCAAATATGTAGGAGTTTTAGGTGAATGGAAGAGGTTCTGGTGAAAAGAAATAAATGGGCCAAATTGGGCTTGGCAAGCCCGAACTTGAAATCCAATTAAGCGCACGTGTGTCTGCGAAGAAGGAAGAAGAGCGAAAAGCAGCGGCGTCCCCGATGGCAGCGTCGTTCAGGTGGATATTACAGCTACACAGAGATGTTCCAAAAGCCGCACGCTTCTACTCCGAAGGCTTGGACTTCACCGTCAACGTCTGCTCTCTTCGTTGGGCCGAACTTCAATCTGGTTCTCTCAAGCTTGCCCTCATGCATTCTTCCCTGTACTTTTCTTCTCACGCCCTCCATCTGTTCGATGATTGTTCATTCCTAATTGCCCTAATTAATCACGACCACAATGTGCATGGTTCTTTAATGAACTCTAATATGCTGGAGAAAACTACTAATTTCGTTGATTTGTCATTCTTTTTCTTAATTTTCGACGGTTTTACTTGTGGTCCAAATGATTATGTTTTGAAAGAAATGTTTGGTTTGGAATATTGGATGGAGTGATGAACTGCGATTCACTTTCAATTTCACAGTGACGAAGCCACCACGCAGAAAGGGTACTCCTCCCTTTTGTCATTTACGGTGACTGATATGAACAGCACAGTAAGTAAATTAATGGCGTTAGGAGCCGAACTCGATGGACCCATCAAATACGAGATCCATGGAAAGGTATTGTGATTCCCTCATAGCTTCCATACAACTGAGGACTTGCCCAAGGTCTGATGTGATTTACCTGTGATCAGGTTGCGGCTATGCGGTGTATTGATGGACATGTCTTAGGCCTCTATGAACCTGTCTAAGATGCATAGCAGATTCAGTATCAACAAGGCCCTCTTTTGTCATGGTAACAGTTTTTAGGGTAATTATGTGATATCTTTTGTTTTATGGATTCCCTGCAATAGTTGATAATGTTATCTTGTCGCAGCAGGATATAGCGTGTGAAGCAATAGGCATGAGAATAAGGTAAAATGATTAGAAGATTGAAAAGAGGTTATTCAAATTATCTGTCTTTTAGATGGGTTTTTTTGGCACCATCCATATCTGCTATAATTCATAGGAAATCACCTCTTGATTTCTTTTTTCTCTTTAAGGAGGGCTGCTTCTCTTTCCTCCCTGTTGAAGAATTTTCATTCCTGTTATCCTAGGATTGATTTGTTTTGTGAAACATTTCAACTTTTACGCTTTCAATTATACCATTAATAGTAGCCTTAGCCCATGCAATCATTCAATCATCGATGAAATATTTTATTGCCAGGCTCCAATTGGATTAATGTATTTTTCTATTTGTCGTTTGCTAATGCATGATATGGCGTCAGATACAATTTCTTTAACATCACTTGAATAGATTCATTTGCATTATTTTCACGTGATACATGAAGATGCAGTGTGATCTTACTACCGATGCTACCTCGAAACATGTTTTGTATCACTTGCCACGAACGACAGTTGTCTTCGTCCAGAGGAAAATAGCGGCAAAAAATTTCCTGCATGCTTTTAAATAAACTTTCACTTGTTGAGTTTTCCATTGATGAATTAGTCCTAAATCTGAAATTAATTCAGTTGAAACAACTTTAAGTGATTGAAATAAAACCCAAATTTAATTATTAATAAAAGAATTAGATTCATAAAATAAATTTATCACATCATGCGCTCAATCCATATTTTAGGAATTAAAACACGTCAAACAACAAAAGACAAAAAAGTTGGTAATATCTCATTCATATAATAGCACGGCCAAGTGAGAGAAAAATAATTTTATGCAACCTTCGGACTTTCCCAAATCAAAACTTAGTATCATGGATAACCTAACCTAGTTCACTTATTAGTGAGCTTAAACAAAATAAATGAGACTCAGTATGAGTTTGTGGGTTAAACGAATAGTTTACTTAATTTTAAAAAATATTTTAGTTTTTATTTTTTTTTAATCTATTTTTTTTAATATAAAAATTAGAGTGAAATTTAAAGTTACTTAAATAATCATATGATAAAGTTATGATAAAGTTTATATCATATTACCCGGAAATGATAATTTTAAATATCATATTAAAGTCTACGTAATCCCAAAAGTTAAGTCAGCATATTTATCTTAAAATTTAAACTTCAAATAGGCAAATATGTTAAAAAAGAATGAAAACTGCTGTGTATATTCCCCATCTATTCTTTCTTAATAGTATTGAATTGTGTTAGAATGTTATTTTCTTTTTAATTTTTTATATGGATTGGTGAGCCGATTAGGTTCATCACGGGTTCAATCAGGATGAACTGGATTCTTACTGGACCCAATTTTATTTCAACTCGAACCAAAATTTTGTAAATTTTTATAACCCAATCTGACTCAAATCAATAGTAAACTAGGTTAGCTCATAGACTTTTAACCACGTAACTTGTACGTGAAGTGTTTAATTTTTTCTATCCACTTAAATCCAGGGTAAAGTGGGTAAACTCGTAGACTTTTACCCACATAACTATGTGAAGTGCCTTTTTTTGTAGCCTATGCATACGCTGTAACCGGTAAAAGATCCTCCTCACTGGCAGAAAATTTTATATTGGATTCCAAGAGTTTTAATTCATTCGTGGGCACATATCAGCCAAATTGGTACTTCCAAACAATAAAGTTTTCTTTTATACATATGTTTATATAGAGATATGTAACCATTGAAGGTGATTGATGTGTGTCTAAATTATTGATATTAACTACGTGCATGTTTACATTACATCGCGTGTCAGGGTGTGAAAAAATGAATACTGATCCTTAAACCTATTGAGCTATACGCGTTCACTTGATGTTGAAGCTAAGAAGAACCTTATACAAGGAAAAAACTTGTTTTATTCCTCCTAATATTCTGTATGCCAGCTGAAGATGACACCATATCTTCTGTTAAGTTAGGAATGAAGCTACTGTAACGAGTGAAACCGGATTTTCAAATGTAATTTTTACACTAGTAATCCCTTTTATTATCTACTTTAAAAATGTTTAAGGAAATCACTGCCTAAATTATTTCACTTAATTTATTCTTTGCTTATCTAACAAGAAGGATCAAAATCACCTGTTATTTCAACTTTGAGTTTTATCCTTAAAACACTAGTAGAACATATCTGTAGATGATAAAAACGAATAAGTACTGTTTTTATTTTGATTGAATAGGTGCTTAAGTACATAAGAAGTCCCTATTATTTTTATTAAATAGCCGGTTAAGTATATGCTAAGTCCTTATGTAAAGTATATATATATGCAACGTTCAATTATAAAAACCACTCCACTATCCTTCGAATGATTATGAAATTCACATGTAAAGTAAGAACATCTTATGTGTGAACGCTGCAATGGGAAAAGATCTCAACAGTAACAACATTTTTAGCAGTCATCTCTACGTATGCATGTTCAAATTGTTTGCTCCTTCTGAAATAAATGCAAAACAGAAACAGACACAATGTTTAAAAACAAAAACAGTTTGAAACAAAAATTAAATAAAAAACACTTCGTAGTGCATACATCATACATGAATTTACTGTTTTCTTTGTTTTTTTTTCTAAATCAAACAGACCTATCTATTTCTTTAGTGTTCAAAAGTTTAGAGAAAATGGAGAAAAAAAGTTATTCACTAACATTTGTCTGGATCTCCTCTTTGATATTGATTGGGAAAATTTATATTTTCTTCTCATCCTCTCTTTCCACTAACCAGTCCATTGATGATTTGTGGGGTTGAGGTTTGATCACGTTCCATGCACTCGTTACAACATGGTCCACGAAGGTATGTTGTTTCCTTATCTTCCTCCTCGTAAATAAAAACTTGACCAAGTTAAACATTAGTTAATCCGAGTTAAACAAAATGCTTTTTTTCTTTCAAACAATAAACAAACCAGAAGTTGCATACCGAACATATGCCTTGGTGGAAGCATCTTCTTGAACATTGATTTGAGAGATACCAATGCCATTATTCACCAATTTTAGAAATTAAATACCAAATCATGAGATCATATGCATGTTCTCCACTAGTAAAGAAAAAAGCTGGTGATAATGTTACTTATTGTCAAATCAATTGAGATAAAACTAATCTCCTTGTACCATTGCGTGATACAAGCATGCAATTTCACCTCTCCAGTATCAGAGAATGTTGTATGAACTAGTTCCTAACATTTTGTGTGCATATTATAGCACAGAGATTCGCAAGTGGACTATGATGATTTATTTATTTCCATATCTTGAGATGATGATGGACAAGACTTTTATATATAATATCAATAAACAAACCCACTTTGATACTTTTCCAGATGGGTTGGAAACATCTAGGCCCAGGAGAATAAAGGGAAATCAAACTTTACCAAAATTAAGTGTATTTTCCAAACGTAATGCAAATGCAAAATTCCATTGTCAAATATCAAACAGCACTCTCTATATTAAACAGGCCATGTTTCACTGAGTGATTAGCACTACGAAATTCGGGTTAAATTGCTTTTAATTAGTCTGACACATGATAATTTATTGCCAATTAATGACAAACAACTTTAGTCAAATCTTGTGTTTGTTAAAGATAGAGCAGTTATCAGTATAATCAGAAGATGGATAAAGTGATGTTAGATTCTGCATAATTAACAATGACTACTACTATTGCCTTTTTTCAGATTAAGACAAGAACACCCTATGAAGTATAGTGTCAAACTCCACTGTCTCTGCCCTTGAGAAGAAAAAAAGAAAGAGAAAACCTTCAATTTAATTTTCTAAAACTACCTGTATCATTGCATTAATCTTTACAAAATATATTTATTAAATAATTCTCTAAAATTAAAATTGTTATTATGCTAAAAAATCTTGTCACGAAGTTATACAGTCAAATATAAGTCTTTCTTAAAACTAAAGTCATAATAACAAGATTTTTAAAAACTAATTTGATACAGAAATTTATGAGAAATTAGTATAAATATTTAGAAACTGAAAGAGACAGCAGAAAGAGTTTTTAATATAATTTGGTGATTAAATGTTTTGAGAAAATTAAGGTATGTTTTCACAGATAAGGTTTTTTTGAAACAGAAAAAAGTTTGGTATTTTATTAAGTTGACAAATTTCTATTAATACAGATAAATACTTGTATTTTTTTTAAATGTTACAAAAATGATTAAAATAGTAGTTTGATATATATATTTTTTATTTTTTATTAGGGAGTAAAAACTTATAAATAAAATAATTTGTTATAAACAAATATTAAGTAGAAAGCATTGCCTATATTTTATTATAAATTAAAATATATTTTTTGTCTCTCTAAAATTCTTGAAGATCAATTTTATTCTTTTTAAAAGGCTTTTATAATTTTAGTCTTTTAAACTTTGAAATTAATTTTTTGCACTAGGAGTAGTCTAAGACGGTGTTTTATAGATGAAGAAAAAGTCGTTTATGAGTTTATATTTGGAGGAAACTTAATATTTTAGATTGAGTTTTGAGGGAAAGCATTAAATTATATAGTTCATTTAACTGTAAAATTTCGTAAAAAATGAGAAATTCAAATAGAAGAAAATTGATGAAGAAAAGAGATTAAATTTATTATAAAGTTGTTAAAGAATCAATATAATTTATTGTCTACAGATTATATTTGTAAAATGTAGTTGTTACGTCACTTAAAGTTATTTTTCTTAACCAAAATTGTGATAACCAACTTATTAAACTAAAACTAGTTAGTAAAATTAACTATTGAATCAAAATGTATAATGATATGAAAACTTGTTATTATACGATTTTTATACAATACTTTTGTATGCCAAATATATTTTGGTGTAAATATAGCTTCGGTATTTTTTATTTTTTGAATTTTTTTATTTGTATATTAAACATTCTATTATTTTTTCACAAAAATATAAACACTTTATTTAAAAAAGTAGAATACTAAAGAATCGAAAGCACAAGGAATTTAATACGTTAAAAGTAATAATGAAACAATAGCAATAGCCCATAAACAGCAACTGTAATTATTATTTCTGGTAAATAAGATAATTATAAAATGAATACTCACTCACATTTATAATACATAAATTTAAAATTACAATCAGAGAATAACACATTTGACAAAAAAATAATAATTTCCGTCCTTCAGTATCCCTGTTTGGTATTCCACTGTGGCATTCATTCTCTGCAATATTCTTTCACAACAGTTTTGTGTCGGACTCTTGCTTTCCTTGCATTGCAGCTTCATCTGCATTTCACTTTTCAAGTAAAGTTTGAAAACTTTTCAAATACCATAACCAAACCCAAACAATTTTCATCTATATCTAACAAATTAAATCAATTTTCACAACAATTTCTTATAATATGAGTCTTAGATACCTAGCTACAAAAATATTAAATAAAATAAAAAAATTAAACAATATATAAAAAAAAACTTTAAATTTATTGTCTTCAAGATTTTGAATTAAATGTGATACTCTTCTCCGATGTTTACTCTCGACTAAGATTCTTTAACCTAGAAAATCTAAAAGTTTATGCTAATTTTACTTTCCTGAAAACGATACTATGATGTTCCCGGACCTTCCTCGGAACATGTTCTGCATAAAAATTGCTTCAACCAGCTGAATTCGATCCTTAATCAACCAGATAATAGTTAATTAAAAATAATAATATCAACTAATTACCTTAAAGTGATGTAACTACTCACCTTGTGATGTTTCATTCATCCAAAAAGCTAAAGTACATTTCTGGATCCAAAGTTTTAGGCTAAATAACACACACCAGATGTGAAAATCTAGTGATCTGCTAAAGAATGAAAAAAAAAACACAGAAAAGACAGAAGCAAAGAAGGAATGAAAAAGAAAACAGGGAGCTCCCTTCAGTCCAAATACAGGAAGCATAAGATTCAATTTGTCTCCCGCATCATTCATTCATTTACTGTATGAGTTTGATTCACTCTTTCAGCATTTGAAAGAATGAGTCAGCAGCTAATTAAATCCTATCACCACATGTTAATGGACCGAAGAAAGCTCTCTCTTACCATCTTCTTCTGTTCATTGCCTATTCACCATGCAAGTTTTCTTCCCAACGTTTGAAGCACTTCAAGACAAGACCATGACATGAGTGAGATCAGAACCTTAATCTTCACAAACACACTCGAGAACAAACCCTTTTTATAAGCTCGCATCCAGAGAAACCAGTGGAAGCACCAAGTGTTTTTTTTGTAATTTTTCAAAATTCCTTAAAGTTTATATTTATATACTATTATCTAATTCAAAATTACGTATAAAAAGGACTTTTTAGAGTAATTATTTTTAGGAGGTAATAATTTTATTTCATGTGATAATTAGTTATTAAATGATTATGTGAGAGAACTTTATATCATGGAAAGGAAGTTATTCATATTCTGCTTGTTCTACCAACTAGTTTTGTGCATCATGAGTATTGTCGCGTCTTGAATATAAACATATATATAAGAAACAAAAAGGAATTAAAAGATGGGAAGTGCTGAACTAGAAAGGAAAAGAACGGATGCGATGTTTATTATTATTATTTTTGCATGCAGGTAAAAGTGAATTTGACTTTAAATAAATAGACATTTATTTTTCTTATGTTTATAGTAAATAAAACAATGGAGATATAAGTCATTTTATTATTAAAAACATTAAAAGAAATAAATATAATTTATTAAAAAGGAATAAAGTAGAGTCTAATTGATAGTAATAAAAGATATGAGTGTCAGAATAATAAAATGATATTTATTAATTTAAAATTAAAAACAAAATTGCTTAAATTAAGCTTTATACTTTTTTTATGTTCCTGTCCTGTGATATATATTTTATTTGCAGTTTGTTAATTTAAAAGACATGAGATGAAAGAGTGGAGATTCCAATAGGGCTTTAGGTGGGTATAAACATAGTTTCACAACACCAGTTATATCCTTTCTATGTCTGCCATGTAACAATATGACAACTGAAAAGTAACTCGGAATATTCAAGTGTTATATCAGAATATATTTTGGAATCATTTTAATTTTTTATGTCATCCTTTTGTAAATTCTTTCATTTATTAAACAAAAATAATAATGACATGCATTGTATTTTTTAAAATATTCAAAATACTTCTTATTTACTTAATATTTACCATATAAAAACATGATATTGTTTAAAGTATAAATTCAAATATTGTACATTAAAGACAATTCTCAAAAACAAATGCACAATCTATGAAAATAGTGACCTCGTGCAAATTCTTAAATAAATATAGCTAATTATTAAAGAAACTTTTTCATGAATATAACTTATTTTCTCGACAACAGGACATGTATATAGACCATTTAATTATTTAATTTGAATTAGATTAGTTTTTAATATAAAATCATAAAGAGAGAATTGGCTTTAATCAAGGAAAAATATAAAGTTTTTTGGATTTTGATTGATTTGATTTTCGATTTTTCAGTTTTGTTATTTGCATTTGATTAAATTGATTAATTGATGAACATTACAGATAATTTGAATGGTAAAAATGGGGAAAAAATTGGCATCCCACCTATTAAAAATATAAGTAAAAAGTTTTTTTATAAAATAAATACAACCCTCTTAAATATTGTTTTTATTTCGAGCAACTGTAAATCTATAATATAATATATTAACATTTGAGAAACTAAAATATTTATTTTTTAACTCGGATAACCAAAAATATATTTATCTTAAATTTTAGAAATAATAAAATGAAACCTACTATTGTCAATATAATTTCCCTTGTCATGTTCTTTTTCTTAGCTTCATAATTAGTTATAATACATCAAGATTAAGCAATTTCATTTTTTCTATTCAATTACTTATATACTCCCTTTATATTTATTGATAAGGCCTAATCAACTAGTCAAAGCAATTAACTTAATTGATAGTAATAAACATGTTTTAAATCTTTTTCTAATATACTTACTTCTATTATAATCTAAAATATTTTACTTTGAAATTTAATACAGATGGTTGTATTTTACAGTTATGAAATTCTTGTGTTATTCACTGGGTGAAAATTTGCCCAACTATTCCCCAATCAATTATTGATATAATGAATCTAAATCATTTTCATTAATATGCTACAATCAATTGTTGATATAGTTAATCCAAATCCTATTCATTCATCACCTAAATGCAGTTAGATACTAATCAATAAAAAGCAGTTTTTAGATAAGATGGATGGAGGTTTAAGCACTAATATGATTTATATATATGAAACCAAAAAATGCAGTTTCATTACATGAACCCTGAAATTAAAAGCGGTTATAACGTTGTTTTCACAATTCAAAAACGTTTATATTCGTTTTTGAACACTGATTTAGATCTGAAATTTGGATGATAATTTCGACGAAAAAGAAATGCGTAGCCGGGGATCGCAAAACCGGCTATCTGGTAACTCTTTTGGATCACGCGTTTCTGCTCTCATGCTAGCTATGATTGCTACCATGGCTACCGTTTACGTTGCCGCCAGGTTTGTTCTTTAATAAGTTATTATAATTGTTATTCTCAACTTCGATTTGGTTTGCGTTTCGAGTGTTTGATGTAATGCGCAGGCTATTTCAGGAGGCGGAAAGTAGGGCTTATTTAATCGAAGAGCTTGAAAAAAAAACTGGTCAGGTATGGTGTTAGTTTTCTTCATCGAAGTTTGTATAGTCATGTCGTACACTGTGTAGCGTATACGTATTTCTTACACTGGAATGTTCTTTTGTAATGAAGTGTGTGTGTTCTTTCTTATTTTATTTTTTGTGTGTGTGTGGATGCGATTGCTTTTGTTTCGTTTTTTAATTTTTAGTTGTCGTCTTAGGATATCAATGAGGCAGTATAGTTCATCCGATTTCAGGGTAAATCTGCCGTTTCTCTTGATGATACACTGAAAGTTACAGCCTGCAGGTAATTTTCTTGTTGTTGTAATCTTACAAGTGCCATTTTGGTTACTGAATTTTGAATTTGGCTATGAATAATCTCTAACTGAGACTGTTGTTCCCTTATTTTTAGGGAACAAAGTAAGAAGTTGTCTGTGCTTGAGAGCGAACTAGCTGCGGCTAGACAGGAAGGTTTTGTTCCAAAGCACTTGCCAGGAAATAATAAGAAGCATCCTACAAAGAAACTACTTTTAGTAGTTGGAGTGATGACAACCTTTGGCCGGAAAAAAAACCGAGATGCAATCCGTAAGGCTTGGATGCCAGCAGGTACCTTTTTCGGTGTTTTGATTTCCTTTTAAATGACTACTGCGTATTGGCATTCTCAGCTTTATTCGGTGGATCACCTTCTATGCGACAAATAAATTCCAGGGTAGACTTCAATTTTTGTAGTTTGGTTTCTGCATTCGATGATCATGAACTACTACTCGATAATCATGAATATCAGGCGTGCTGTTATTGTTTTCGGTCTTTCTTCAGTTTTATCCTTTGCAATATTGTTACTGAATGAAATATGAGTCGTATGACCTTCAACTGGGCATAATGGATTACTTATGATGAATTCAGAACTCAAAAGTTTGACAGCAGGTGCTGGTCACTTCTCGGTTTCAAGCAGTATAGTATTATCTGACAACCTATTTTTACTACTTCTGTGGTTTTATAGTTTGTTTTGGTTTATAAATGTCAGCATGTTTGATTATATGTTCAGGCAGTACATTAATAATTTGTTTTCTTGAAAGTCTCTACTATAAATATTGCTTCTGTTTTTAATCTTTCAAATTATTTTAATGTAAAAAGCCTTGCAAAACACATTGATACCCTATTTGCAGGTATACCTATGAGAGAACTGGTTGATAAGAAAGGCATCATTGTGCGATTTGTAATAGGAAGAAGGTACAATTTTGGTGGTTCAAATTCAATTTTGCAAATGATTGGCTTTTAACATTATGATGCAGTGCAAACGGTGGAGACAGTTTGGACAAAGAAATTGAAACAGAAAGCAGTCACACCAATGACTTCGTCATTCTTGTATGTTAACTTTTATGATGATAGTTTCATGCAAGAATATTTGATGGAAAAACATTCCCAGTTACTGAATGTTTACATTTGGCACATGCATTTTAGATTACTTTGTATTGTAAAGGCCTTGGTATAAACTTATGGCTCAAACTTCTTTTTCTAAATTCAGAATTTTGGAGTGCAGTTAATAAAGTCTTTGGCCAAATTTTGTTCTTATGCCTTGTTTGTGGACTATTAAGCTTGATGTGTTGATAGACTCTTTAGATGCTTGGCATGACGTTATATACACAATTTAATACACGTGACAAGCAAGTATGATAGTCATATAGCTTTATTTATTTCGCAGGATAATCAAGTGGAAGACCCAGAAGAAAAAGCAAAAAAGATAAAATCATTCTTCATTTATGCAGTAGGCAAATGGGATGCTGAATTTTATGCCAAGGTCAATGATGATGTCCATGTTAATCTTGGTACGTGGTCCTTAATTCTCTCTGGCAATGAAAAATATAATACATCATGCATATCATACACACATAAAAGGCTGTTTTTAATAATTAGAAGATATCAAATACAGTGTTCCTCATGCTGCGCTATAGCTCCAGACTGACTGCAGAACTTACCAATCATGAAAATCAAACAAGGGAAAATATTGATACTGATAATTTCAATAATGAGCGGAAACCCCACCCATTTAGTTATACAAATTTCTTGAATTCCTGGATAGTTTTGAAGATTCAAAAGTGGTCGCATTGATTGAAGTCGATTGGATTTAGTATTTTTAGCTATTGTGGATTCTTTGCTGTGTCACTGTGTGAAATAATTTCTTCTATAGATTCCCTTGGAGGACTGCTAGCTTCTCATTTGGACAAACCCCGTGTGTATATTGGTTGCATGAAATCAGGCAAAGTTTTCTCTGAGCAGTGAGTATAATGCTTCATTGGGAAATAAGAACAGTTTATTTATGTTATTAGAATTTCTTCTCTTTTTTAATTCTGTCTGACTCTTCTTTTATAGGACAGATAAATGGTATGAGCCAGACTGGTGGAAATTTGGTGACGGAAAATCGTGAGTAATACAGACTTAACTGTTAGTTTTATTCATTTTCCTTTCTTATGATATATTGATTTTGATACAAAGCTAAAAGTTTTTTCTAGGATATTATCGTTTTGGGAAGAAATTGCCAGTTGTTCTTAGTTCCAGTCTATACTATGCTATCTTTTTTTATTTTTTATTTTTAAAAACAATTTAACCAATGCACTGATACCTTATCAAAAGATGTTTACAGATGATATGAATTCCTTGATTAGCTTATGCAGCAGTAGAATTTTGATCAATAATGATATACGAACTGGGTTTTTATGTATGAAAATTAAGCATTGACAATTTACACTGAGAATGAGGCATCCATCTCAGTTGCAAACAACCTTCCAATATCATATGCCTCAGTTGGATGGATGGAAATTTCTTAAAGTTTTCCTCAATATGATTTTGGTATTTAAAATATAAGTAAAATAATAAAAATAATTTTATTATTTAAAAACAACTCAATGAATTAGCATAGTTGTTGGTCACTCTCGTTCACAGTATGTGCCCATGTCGCAAGGAAAATAGGATTTCCACCATCTGTTAAAAAACTCCTTGGAGCAGTAATAATTACAGTTCTGCAAAAAGGATTCGTCTTTGGTCTAATGAGTCAGAAGAAACTCATGTCAAAGACAAAAGAAATATAAAATAATTATAATGATTACATTTTTTTGGAAAAAATAAAACCATAAAAAACTGTCTTACAACTTTCCTCAGCTTTTATAAAAAAAATGACATGAAAGAGTTCCTTGAAAGACTTATCCAAGATCACCTATTAAAATATACTGTCTAGATCATGGTATTAGATCCATAAATTGTTTTTCTCTGATCCTCTTCTTGTTTCTTTATTAACATTCATGTTCTTGTTTGCTTCAGATACTTTACACATGCTTCAGGCGAGGTCTATGTCATCTCAAAATCATTGGCTCAGTTTATTTCAATAAACAGGTGAAGTTTTCATTTGTGTGTGTTTGTAAGAATTATGTAAGTGCTTGTTTGAATTAGATTCAATTCTTTCATGATTGATTCTAATTTTCACGTTGAAAGCCAAAGCAGCAAATAGTTTGTTCCAGATTTTCAATTTTTGGATGTGATTTTAGTCTGGTAGGTATCCAAACATGAACTAAGAATGTTGTTTCAATTTGGAATGTTTACTTTGCAGTTTTATGCTCCGTACATATGTACACGATGACGTAAGCATTGGATCTTGGTTTATTGGACTGGATGTACAGCACATTGATGAAACAAAACTTTGCTGCTCCTCCTGGTTTCCAGGTAAATTTCTTGTTACCTCATGTTACGTAACCATATATTTCTATGCCTCTACTGTATTACGTAACCATATATTTCTCAGCCTCTACAATATAAATAGAGATGATTGTATCTGGTCATTAACACAATAATTCTCTGTCTTATATCTCTTCTTCCCTCTATATTTCTCGTATGGTATCCAGATCCACTATGGCTTCATCTTCGGCTGATACCACCACCTTGGCTGATACCACCACCGCCGAAAATTTTCCGCTTCCGTATCCTCATCTTTTCTTCCCCACACCTTCTCCACACCAATTAATTTGAAACTTGATGATGATAACTTTCTAATATGGAAATAGCAAGTGTTAGCCACCGTTTGTGGACTCAAGTTCCATCACTTGGATACTTCTTTCACTCCATCACAATTTTTCAATGTTAAAAATGCTACTGCACAGTATATCAATCCTACCTTCACAAATCACAAACAACAAGATTAACTACTTGTAGCTTGGCTCCTTGCGTCCATGTCTAACTCCATATTAACCAAGATGGTTGGCCTTGACTTCATCGATCAGATCTGGTCCAATCTGCATGTTTACTATGCATACCAAACAAGTAGTCCTGTCTTACATATACGCATGGAATGAATAATATTACACAAATTGGCCTAGTTGTTCTTGGCTTCATCATAAGTAACGAGTTTTTAGAGTGGAAGGGGATAAGTATAACAAACAGCGAATCCTTTTTTATTTTTTTTAAATTGAGAGATTTAACATATATGTTGGATTTAGCTATTATTTATTGTTTTCTTATTATCTTTCAGGGGCAATTTGTGTAGCAGTATGAAGTCTTTCCTCTCACAATTAGAGTGACAGAAGGATCTATAGTAACAGAAACCTGTTACTTCCTCTATCATCATTTTTGTCTTTGGTGATTTCATCCTGTTGATTCTCAGAATGCTTTGAGATATTTGCATGCTCTCAGGATGGTTTAGGTATTGAGAGAATTTGACATCATGTTTGTATGATTTTGAGAAACTGTTTCTTTTCCATTTAATTGTATAATATAAATAGTTCTTGTCCATCCTGGTTAAACCTAAACATTTTCACCATATGCTAAAAATGAAAGAAATTGGCATGACATGGCACATTATAAATTGAATTATTGAAAAGGATAACGAGAAAAAGAAAAGTTTCATAACAAATTCATTATCACTTTTAGTTCGGGTACAGTATGATATATGATTTGTTAATTAATTTAGCTGTGTGATATCCATTAACATCTAACTTGTCTAAGAATTATGTTTTGACCCTTCAGGATATCACTTCTTCATTTAACTTAAATTTATTATTATTTAAAAGTGTTTATTTTTTATTAGAAACTTAAAAAAAAAAATATTTATTTAAACT
>Ga0123340_1001180_pt1 | contig 21033 bp, 12 predicted proteins | sample SirMexnodulemix_FD_89961 | JGI IMG/M metagenome (GOLD analysis project Ga0123340, IMG submission 89961) | Root nodule microbial communities of legume samples collected from Mexico - Siratro Mexico nodule mix | ecosystem: Host-associated > Plants > Roots > Nodule | place: Mexico: Nepantla... | reverse complement strand
ATATTATAAATTTATCATATCATTTATTATTAAACCAATATGACAATTTACATATATTTAATTCTATTTTAAAATATTTTTTTTATAAAAGGTCATACCTTAACTAAATATAATATCAATTTACATTATATAAATGAAAAATAATTATTATTTTATAGACTTAACTTTGTAAAAAAAAGTTAAAAATTTACTTCCTAATAACAATGACTAGATAAAACGAAAATGGAAAGAACAATTGAAGATTAGAAGACATACTTACACCGATACTTTTAACAAATAGATAAAATAAACTCATGCTTGCAATTAACAAATACATGTTTAAACACGAAGGTACCATATTTAAAAAACCATTACAAAGTCTTCGTCATATACTCATATATCCCTAATTATGAACTTAACACCATTCTCTTTATTAATTAAGCTTGTTACATGCAGCTTTCAATTTAAACTAAAAAAAATCTTTAACAAAAAAAAAGTAATCCTTTCCAAAAGGTGGGCAAAATGCAATTGTTTTAAAGGAAACTATAATACACATAAGCTCGTTTCTCTAAAATTACTTAGTAATATTTAGAATCTATTATGAGTTATTCTATATATCTACTGGGAATAATAAAGCCACATACTTGTAAATAAAAAATAACACAGACAACAAACATAAAATAAAAAATAAAACACATAAATATTATCTTAATCATATATTAGGAAGCCTAAACCGCATATAAATACCATAATCATGTATATGATTAAACAGGTAGATGGTATAGAAAGTTTCTAGGCGAATTGATCTCACGTTTTATATTAAATAAACCAAGTGCTTTGTCGGGAAAGAGTTTGGTTGGGCACTTATGATTTGTCCCATGTGAATCTGAATTTGAATGATAGATATTGTTGACCGACAACGTTTGACAAAACCAAGCATGTTTCCAAAGAAAACTTGTCATTTTTTACCAGTGAAAACGAAAAGTGATGAGGTGGTTCAATATTTAAATAATGCATGCAAAAATTCCTTTTGGATTCTGGGGGTCATCACAAGTTTCTACTGTTAGTGGTGAATGGGAAAGTAAAATATAAAGGAAGCACACAGCAAGTACAGAAACTGGTGTGAATTTTGAATTAATTTGAATTAAATTACCTAATTAAGTGAATATTTGTTGTTGGTCAAAATACATGTCCAATGTCCATTATTCCACCCATGCCAATCCTGTTTGCGTGTATGAAAACTTTATCCAGCTAACAACACCGCACACATTATTTCGGAATGAAATTAATAATGCATTAATGGTTGTCAATTACAGCCTGCTCTTAGTTTCACTTAATCTTTTCTATTATTCAATATTCATTCTTCACCGACAATATTAAATGCTCATTTTCTAAAAAAAATAAAAACAAAAATACACATGCCGTTCAATATTACTCGTTTCAAGCTTTAAACCTGAATCACTAAATAAACTATTTTTCCCATCTCAAAATTAGTAAAAGGGTACACAGAGGAAGAGGAAGTAATACTTTTTTTTACCGAGTCTGGGAAATAGTTATAGATGTAATCATTATAAATTAAATATTTTTACAAACTAAAATAACTTTATTGGCTCATTTTTAGTTAATTAGTTTAAAAAGAGACGCAGAAGGCAGCCACCACCACCTTTCCTTAAATATAGAAGCAGTCATGTCAATGATTAGGGACGTGAATCATTACCCTCCTTAAATTGAGACTTTTTTTTTTTTTTTTAATTTCCTTTTCCAAGAAGAAAAGAAAGGACTAGGAACAACCTTTGAAGCAGTGCATATGTCCCGAATTTAGGACGCGTAATAAAGGAGAGAGAGAAAATCAAAATCATTATTAAGGTAAATCAACAATTTTATATGTCGACGTGTGAAATAATGCAAATTTAGTGGCGGAAATATTAGTAAATCTCAGTTACTTTAAGTTTTTGATATTCTAATTTTATAATAAATAATTATTAATTTATTACTAAATTAAATAATAACCCAAATAACTTGTCATTACCATTATCATTATTATTATTATTTTTATTATTATTTTCAGTAGACGTATAACACAACCACTACAAGTACAAATACAAGTGCAGAAAAAGCTTGGGGCTGACTCTAATGGCGATATTCTCCGAATCGAATCACCATCACAACACTTCCGATGGGGTGTCCCAGCGAGTCAACAGCCCGCGTTTCTCCGGTCCAATGACTCGCCGCGCCCACTCCTTCAAGCGCAACACTGACGGCGCCAACTCCAACGGCGCCTCCGGTGAGGTTGAGCTCCAAATCAACTCGCCCAGATCGGAAGAGGCGTCGGAGGGTGTTCCAGTGGGGAGGCATACTCACAATCACGTGACCCAGAGAGTGCACGTGAGGAGCCTGCTGAAGAAGCCCCTTGCTTCCATCGTTGAGGATTTGGGGTTTAGGGAAAGGAAGAAAATTGGGCACATGATGTTCTTGGTGTTCTGTGGGGTCTGCATCTTCGTTGGTGTTCTCAAGATATGTGCCACTGGCTGGCTTGGATCTGCCATTGAAAGAGTTCAATCAGATAAGGTTGGTTAGTCAGCATCGTATCTTCCTCTGCTACTGCCTCTTGTCAAACAACATTCTTTGATCGTGTTATCGTTAATTTCTTAGTGTTATGAAGGTTCATCAAGTTTTAGGAAGACTGGTGTCAAAATTTAACTTTGGACGGAGCTGAGTTTTATAGTGTTTATTAGTTTGTCTTTGAGTAGAGACTTTGTTTATTGATTATGCTTATCGTGGATCTATTTTTGTTGCTGCAGAAGGTTCGAGTTATTTCCTTAAATTAGATTTTCTTTCATCCGATCTAGAAATCAGGTTGATATTTTTGTTTTTGAAATTTTGGTGAGATTTATAGGAAACCTTGTTTTTTCGGGTTCAAAAAGTATAATTTCCTCAAAAATATGGGATTTCTTATTCAGCTTTTTCATTTGCAACTTGTTCTAAAACTTGGCAATTGCTTTTTTCTTTGCGTCCTTTTGTGAGTAATAGTTATTTATTTTTGTGTTTGGAACTATCTGATTTTATGTGACCTACTGGGTTGTTTGGAATAGCAGACCTACTTTCTTAAGTGTTACATAATATTTTAGCATTTATGTCACTCATTTTAACGCTTAAAGTGAAGTTGAGAACCAATTGAGTTTAGTTTTAATTTTTATGCGCTGCAGTTTATCCACTTTGTGGGAGCCTCGTCTTGTGCACTGGGTTGTGAATTTATGGCTGTTAACCAAAGACAGCTACTCTTATTGTACCGCATTGTGAAAATAATCTATGTAGAGATTAAGATTTAGGTAGATATATCATGATCCAATTTCCAACCAGGTGCTTGTATCCTTTTGTGTTACTATATTATTATTTGTGGGGTGTAGTTGGTGTTTGCATTTCTTATCTTACGTAGTGAATTATTTTACCCTTTTATCAGGAACTGCCTGACTCCATTGCTAGTCTAAATCTAATGGACAAAAGCTCCCTTGGTTATGCATATAGGGGGGGAGCAAGTGACGTTGAACGAACATTAAAAACATTAGCAACGGGAGTAGGTGACAGCCATACTGCCATGGCTGAAGTAAGTCTCAAATCTGTATCCCAAGTTTATTGACAATTTTTTTTGGTTCTCAAATAATGCAATGAAGTACATGAAATGAAAAAAGGTGTAATTTATAGAGTTATTCAAACATGTCTTTGCCTTTTCGTTTATAAAAGTCTGTTTTTTTCTTTAGGATTCAGGGATCTGGTCTAAGCCCAACAGTGACAATTTCACCCAATGCATAGATCTGCAAAGTAATCGTAAAAGTATGAAGTTATATTATCAATTACACTCCTTTCTCTTATCATGCAATAGAGATTTTTTGTCTTCTCACTTTCGACATTCTCTTTTTCCAGAGCTAGATGCGAAGATCAATGGTTACATTCTAGTAAATGCAAATGGTGGTCTGAATCAGATGAGATTTGGGGTCTGGCTGAGTTGATTTCTGATGGTACATGATAGCAAGTTAGGCTGCAATAACCTGATTTCTCAATATACATTTGATTGCAGATATGTGATATGGTTGCTGTTGCTAAGATTGTGAAGGCATCGCTTGTTCTTCCTTCTCTTGATCACACATCCTACTGGGCTGATGATAGGTTCTTTTCTGTCCCTTTCCTACTGTGCATTTAGATATGTCCTTGTTTCTTGCAAGCCTAAAGCAATATTCAGTTTCAATCAATGCTGATTGTTTATATGAATTGATATAAGATTCACAGTTATGGGTGTAAGCAAGTTACCCTTAAACCCACCCAACCCAACCCCAATTACATTTTTGTGCATTGAGTTGAGTATTTTGTAGTGCAGCCAATTAGAATTGGTTTGGATTCAAACCTAAATATACAATAAAAATATTAATTGTGTAACAATTTTATTATAACTTTTTAATGTTTTATGGTATGGATATTGTTTATGTATGTGTCATAAGTATTGTGTTATATGTATTCCTTAAGTACTTTCACAACACTTTTTTAGAAGTATGCAATCAATTGCTATCATACAATTAACATCTTTTTCAAGATAATTATCACAAGTTTTTCTTTAATGGAATGGGTGTTGTTGGCCAAAAGATCTAACTGGTTTTCCTAATCTCTCATTCAATATTCTCCCTTTTGCTATAGTTTTTCAAATTAACACCTTGTTAAGTAACGGGTTTTCATTCTCCTGTTGAATATTTTCTGTGTATTTGCAGTGGCTTCAGGGATTTGTTTGATTGGAAGCATTTTATTCATATGCTGAAGGATGATGTCCACATAGTTGAGAAACTACCTCCTGCCTATGCTGGAATTGAGCCTTTCCCAAAAACTCCAATATCTTGGTCCAAGGTCTACAAAACTTTTCAACTCAAATACTTCTTTCTCAAATCTGGAATAGTATGTCTGATTAATTGATTTTTGCTTTCTTATTGAAGTTGGTCATCCATTGACCTGGTCTTTTTGGTAGCCAGTTCAGTTTTTTAAGAACGTGAAAACATCACTATCAAATGTCATTATGAATCGCATTGTATCATAATGTTTGAATTTTATTCACAGAATATCATTGTGTCCCTTTCTCATTGTATTTCTAATAACCATCGTTAAATATATACATAATGTTTATGTACAGTTTCCTTATTATAAGACTGAGGTTCTTCCCCTCCTAAAGCAGCACAAAGTGATCTATTTCACTCATACCGATTCCAGGCTTGCCAATAATGACATTTCAGATTCCATACAGAAACTAAGATGCCGTGTGAATTACAGAGCATTGAAATATTCTGCTCCAATTGAGGAATTTGGAAACACGCTGGTATCTAGAATGCAAGAGAATGGAAGTTCATATCTTGCCCTTCATTTGAGGCAAGTTACAATTTAATATTTTGGTACAAATATAGACTGGATCTTTTTTCTTCTACTCTCTCCTACTTTTTGTTGCTATGCATTCATATGAAGGGTTGGGGTGGGGGTTAGGATCTAATTGGAAGGCATCAGATTTGAGTCCCTCAATGAAAGTATGAGATTTAAAAGGCGCTGGGTTCTCTAACTGCATAGATTAGCTTTTGTTGTATGGTTCTTCCAAGTTGCTTATCAATTGCTATTTAGACCTTTTCACCATATCTCTTAGATGCAAGGGGATGGTTTGCATTATGGGTCTAAAAAGCCAAGCCAAGCCAAGCCGTACCCTTGAAACGTGGGTTTGACTTGTGAAAAAAAAAAAAAAGATGTGGTTCATTTATTTAAATGAGCCTAATTGAAAGCTTGAACTTGTGAAAAAACAAAGCTTGAGCTTAGCTTGTTCAGTTCATTTATAATTTAATTAGTTTGCTTTTATGAAGATTTTTATTTATTTATTTTTAACTTTATTAATACTTAATAGTTATATCAACACTAGATAATTATCCATTAATAGAAAAATGTGTTTGACATGTGATATGTGAAATTAAAAACTTTTGGACTATTACATTTTCATAATTTTGTAAATAAAAAAGGGTAAAATGTGATTTTGCATTTCATAAATATTAAATATGTTCTCCAAAAACTTTTGGTGTTATTTTTATCCCTTGTCCGTCTAAAACTTAAAATAAGTATTTGTTTTTATTAGTAATAATAATGATACCAAAATATGGATTTTAACCTTTTAATTGTACAATTAAAGGTAATTTTGATTAAATTTATAATTAACACCATATATAATTTATGAGAAACTTATAAAATGTGTTTAAATTTTAGAAGGAGGAAATAAATATGAATTCTTTTAAGATGTATTTAACATTTCAAGAAATTTACAAGGCGTACAAAATGTATTTTTTCCGAAAAAATTTATAACTTATTTCATAAGCAATATATAGATAACAAAGGTCAATAAAATGTCAATTTTTTATTGGAAAATTTATTATATATTAAAAAATAAGATCAAGTTTAAATAGTTATTTTTTATCCTAACCTTTCATTTTCTTTTAATCTAACTTTATGTGATTAAGGTTCTTTTGAAGGTTTAATCTCAATCTTGAGTTTGTTTATTTAAATAAATAAATGGGTTTGAACAACTAATTAACTAGTTGAGTTCCTTAATTTATTAATGGTGCAACTCATTTACACCCAAGTCGATATTGCAATATTTGCCTAGGAATATTGATAAGGTTGGTGGCAGGATATTAGGATCCTATTCCTAGGCATTGACTCGAGTCCCACACTGGAAGTATGAAATAATTATAGTGTGCAGTTTACAAGGCCTAGGCTCTCCAATTGCGAAGGCGGGCTTCTGTTGTGTGATTTTACCAAGGTTGTTTTATTGAGAAGAAATGGTGGAATGATTATTTCCTTGCAAAGTGATCTCTCATTTGAACCTACATGGATTTATGATAAGATCAATATAAAATAACATGCTTCTTGGTGACATGAAAGTCAAAGATTTAGACCCTACAGTTATTGGCTGTTTGATTACATTGTCATCAGTGTCCATTTAAAATTGAATCAGATATTAGAACTGCTTCCATATTTTTCGATGATACGCACTTAAGAGTTTAATTAACTGTTACTTTGAATCAGATTTCATAAGTTGTCTCTTGGAATAAGAGTTGGAAGCATTATCCTAGTTTTGGACTCAGTTGATGATCTCAACTCAAAAGATATTTGTATTCCTGTCAAGAAGTTTAAGTTAATATTATGCTTCTAACCTTACACTATTGCAATTTGTTATAGATATGAGAAGGATATGCTTGCATTTACAGGATGCAGTCACAATTTGACTGCAGAAGAAGACGAAGAACTGAGACAGATGCGATATGAAGTCAGTCACTGGAAGGAGAAGGAGATTAATGGGACTGAGAGGAGATTGCTAGGAGGTTGTCCATTAACTCCAAGGGAAACTTCCCTGTTACTCAAAGCATTGGGTTTTCCATCAAACACCAGGATTTATCTGGTAGCTGGAGAAGCATTTGGAAGAGGGAGTATGAAATATCTCAAGGATGATTTCCCCAACATTTTCTCTCATTCCTCTCTGTCCTCTGAAGAAGAGTTGAATCCTTTCAGGAATCATCAGAACATGTTGGCTGGTATAGACTATGTTGTGGCCCTAAAGAGCGATGTTTTTCTTTACACTTATGATGGAAATATGGCAAAGGCCGTACAAGGTCATAGGCGCTTTGAAAACTTCAAGAAGACCATCAATCCAGACAAGTAATATATTCCCAACCTATTTCTTCTTTATAGGGTCAAGCATGATGATTTGATGATATGCATTTTAGATCTGTGTTAACTGTTTCTTCTTCATTCTAACTAGTTTATTTTAATGGTTGGTGCAGGATGAATTTTGTTAGTCTTGTTGATAAGTTGGATGAAGGAAAAATTTCATGGAAAAAGTTTAGCTCCAAGGTCAAAAAACTGCATGCAGACCGAATTGGTGCCCCTTATCCAAGGGAACCTGGAGAATTTCCAAAGCTGGAGGAAAGTTTTTATGCAAATCCTCTGCCAGGATGTATTTGTGAAAGAAGATAGCAGTAGAGACTTCCCTCAAGGTTGTCTCTCTTATGATGGCATGGCAGAGCTGCAATCAAAAGACACTGGCTGTCTGATATTTTCCATAAGATAGCAATGTGCTGGGCTGTCTGGTAAGGTGCTATTGATTTCCTGGCTGTTGGGATAAGAAACTGAGATTCCTAGCAGCAGTGTTAAATTTAAGGATCAAGCACGGGCAGGCCAGAGTAGTATACCACTGTCAATACATGCAATAGAAATTAAATACCATACCTTTTTAAGCAAACCTCATCTCTAACCACACTTATGAATGGTTTTTTCTTTCTTTCTAGATTATATTTTATTCATTGCTTGTACTAATAGCAAGATAAGGGGGTTGGGACTGAATAAATTGTATTCTTGTTGTACAATAAGATTAAAAAATAGAAATGTAGTTTCATTGATTTTTTAAACAGGTTTCTTTAGAAAAGTATACTAGGAATTTACTCTATTAATAAATTGTTTATTATTGTGACAAAAAACTCGTGGAGTTCACTAAATGAAGCTGGAGTCTTTATGTAAATTTTATCGAATAATATTTCTCCAATATTATAACATAATTGTCTTTTAAGGTTATAATACACCCATTAAAAAAAAGTCAATTAATATAAGCTTAGTAAAAGAAATCTTCAGTTTTCAGCTACTCGTGTGTCTCTAGGTGGTGATGCTTTTATTACTTTTAATTGTATGTGGCTTAAAAAGGTTAAAAGAACTATTATTTTGAAACAAAAATAAAAAAGAAAAAGTGCAATGAATGACTATTACTTTAGGATAGAGGGAGTCAGAGACATTTTCACTAAATAATAAAAGGGGTGTCAAAAAACTTCATTAGGCTTCATGAATTTTTTGAAAAGGCCAAGTTTAAATTTTTAGACTGTGGTATTACAAGGGCAAGTCGAAGTTTTACAATCATTATTCATAAAAATATACACGAGAAAAGGCCACATATGAAATTCATCTCAGCTCAACTTTCTCAAGTACGAAATCATCTGCCTTCAACTGAAACTCGATAACGATAAAAATCACAACAACCAAATCATCTCTACTTTTATTCTCAACTACAAAGCTTGCTGAAAGAAGAGTCCTACCTACACATGCATGCTAAATCCAAATGTAGACCAAGGCGATATAAATAAACTTAAACATGAGATACAACATGCTTGAGTTCAGTCTCTTTCATGGATAACTATCCATGGCTTAGCCTGAACCTCCAAGAACACCCTTAAGCTTCTTCACCAGAGCAGCATCAAGGAAAGTGGTTTGCACTATCAGTGGTGTGGGGAAATTACTTTTGAACAAAGCAAAGTCCAGAATTTGCAGACCAGGATTGGAGCTACTGAAGCTAACAAAAGCCAGGGCTGAAGAACCACCTGCATTGATTTGGAAGTGGAGCAAGCCTTGAGGGAATACCATAACATCCCCCTTCTTAAGAGTTTTGAGGTAGACAGTGTTGTCGGATGAAATGAATCCTGCCAGGATGCTTCCTTGTATCACAACAAGTAATTCTGAAGCTCCAGGATGAGTATGAAGTGGTATAACTCCACCTGCTGCTAAGTCCAAGCGAGCTGCGGATATGCCAAGGCCATTGACACCAGGAAACTGAGCATCAAATGCAGGGGTCACTGCAGCTTTGATGATGTTTGAGGTGTTACCAGCAATGCCAAGGCCACTGAAAGAAAAATCCTCTGCAGTGACCTTTGAAGGCTTCTTGCAGGAGTATCCTGCAGGACCAATAGGACCTGCACGATCTGCCACGCAGAAATCTAGGACAGAAGCATGGGAGAAGGAGAAAAGAGAAAAAACGAGGGAGATAATGAGAATCATCGCTTATTGTAGATTGGAATGTTCTCACCTTTAATCTGGTGCAGTGTTAGTAAGGTGTTTGGTTGGTTACATTATATATAACTTGAGGGGAGGGTATGGACCTCTCTTTACCATGGCCATTGAATTGTTACAATATGGATAGATTTTTCTAACAGATGGTTTCATAAACGACATAATTTGAGCTAGGATTGGTGCATGTGAATGTCAAATTTTTTTGTAGATAACAAGGACCTACTTCTTGTTTGAATGTGAAAGGAAAACAGGCATCTTTCGAGTATCTTCTTTTACTGTGAAATATATTATTTCAAGTTGCTCTATTTTGCATGCGTGACTATTGGTAATCACCTAAACTAAGATCACTTTCTGGTAATGTGGTTTTTTCAATTCTGGTTCAATCTGTCTTAAGTGAACATTGAACAACCATGCTCATGGTGATATTGATTTTATGCAGAATTTAGTAACGAAGGAACAGGGATAACAGTATATTCTTGAATTTAGTGTTTGCTTTAGGATTTTGGGTGAACTCATTCAATTTATCTTACTATTTGAAGCAACTTGTGCACATGCCACAATTAGCTTTTACTATCTAAATTAAAACTTTTGGAGACTGAACAACATTTTCTGTACACTTTCTATTTTATGTTATCAAATAGACATTCATTTTTACTTTTCTACTTATAGAACTTCACAGAGTGTAAATGTAACGTTCATTCCCAGAAACAATAAGAAAATCTGAAAATGAAGAACATGTGGTCCTCAACAACATAGCAAAAGAGAGAGATTAAGGGCATAAAAAGACATTTTGACAGCTACCCTTTCTGCAAGTCTTGTTTGTGTGTTAGTGTGGATATTAAGCAAGGACATGTATATGAAGTTGCCTTACATTCCCCATCTTCTAGGGAACTTGGCAAAAAGTCAACTTGGTGTTCCCCTCACATGCAACTAAGAATGAATGAAGATCTTCATTTAGTTTAATCATCTTGGCAATTACCATTCTTTTGGTCAATGCTCCCTTCTCTACCATATTGCAAATCTGCTATAGCGATGCAGCGTTTGTTGGATACTCAAAATACTGATAAGAATAAGGATATCATTGAGGTCTCATTCAGTCCTTACCATATTCAAGAAAAGGGTGGCATTGATATCACTTTCACTTTCATAACTTGATTGTCCTTGTCGATTGTGTCTCTGAGATGTTGCCAACACTTTCAGAGATATTTGAATCCAAAATAGACGTCTGAAGAAAAAGGTGAACCTTGCTCATATGTGTACAAATTACTGATGAGCTGCCATGAACGTACCTTACCCATGTCTTCCATTTTTTTTCAAATCCATAGAGTTAAATATTTTTTATTTATGCTAAGTTTTTCTCAGGAAGTTAAAATTATTTATACATAATTGACAAAAGAATAATGAATATTGTTCTATATTTTAAAAATGACAATTGAAATTAAAATACTTTAAAATTTTGGCACCAAAAACAAAATACAAACAAAGAAAAAGGAAAATAGGGAGAGAGACTGAAGTAAATTTGTTTATTAGTTAAAATTAATTTATATAAAAACTAATTTGTATTAATAAATGAAACTCATTTTAGAATTTAAAAAGAAATCAAGAGTAAAGGAAAAAAAAATGATAAAAAAGGGCAATAAAAAGAGTAAGTCTTCCCACAAGTCACGAGAATTTTTCACACACTGAAAGTTGGAGTGACCATTAGCGGACAAGAGTGAGGGTCACATGATATTCTAGCTATTGGTCCTAGCAATAAAATCAAGAATTTTCTACCTTCTTTCTTGGGAAAACCCTAAAATAATTCATATATGCTATTATACTAACAATATTAAAATATTAATTTCATGAAAGTTGTCTGGCAAGAAATGTTTCTACAATGTCTAAATGAATAAATATTAACGTGAATTCATAATATATTTTGTTAAAAATCTTTGTTCATAGTTAGATGATAAATATTATATCAAACAAGACAATTTTAACTACCAGTACTTTTTTTTTTTTTTTAAATGGGGTGGAATTGGTAGACACATCTTATCCTTCTTTAATAAATCTTATTTTGGCTGTAAAAGAAAAAAAAAATTGTAGGGTGGTTTGGAGGGTGAAAAAGAGAGGAAAAGGCAGGGAGAAAAAAAAACAAATATATATATATGAGAAAGTTTTATTTGAGATTTTAACGTTATAGCATGTGTATTGAGGAGTTACTATTATGATTTTATGGATTACAAAAATAAAGATATTTTTATAATTTTTATTTGAAAAGTTTTATATAATTCACACTTTTATCAATATTTTATTTTATTATTGCTAGAATATATGATTTTTAAAATAGAAAAAAATTATATTCTTATTATTCAGGTTTTATTTAAAATTTTAAGTTTTATTTTTTTTTATTTCATTTAACATAAGTCCCAAGTCTTAAGTTGGTGACACATTGTGTATGCTCTTATTATATATTTTTTAATATTATTTTTCTGTATTTTTAATTATTAAAATATATTTATAAAAATTATTCAGTTTTGGTTTAACTATTAAATTTTCAACCACTATATTGGTCGGTTTAATGGTCAGTATAGCTTTGAAAATATTGATTTTTATCATTCCTTTGGATGCCAAAATGAAATCAAAGAAACATTAAATGTTTTTATTATATCTTTTAATAATTTATGAGAAGTATTTCTTTAAAAATATAAATAAGAAAGATATGATTAGAGAAAAGATAGTCAATATGTTTTAAAATTACAAAATTATTTTATGTGATATATAAAATATTAATTATATATATTAAACCGGTAAAATATGATTATAACTATTAATTTTTTAAATATTTGTAGAACTTGTTCGAAAATCTAATAAGTTTATAACATGAACCAAAGGAATTTTGGGATGAAATAATTTTATCAAAATATAAGAATGAAATTAATAGTCTAAATGCTTGCAAAATATTACAAGGTTTATAGAGAACATTTATACATAAATTCTGAAGCATTCTGTTAAGTATTCAGATCATTATTTTTGAACTTCTTTTACTTGCAAAAGAAGCATGTGTGTATATTTCCGAGGTTCTTGGTTTACAATTAATCTAAAGGAGGAAAAAGAGAAATGTTATATTAAAAAGTTAGAGCAAATATACATTTTCATCAGGGTTTGCGTTCTAAAATGTTAACACAAAAGAAATAGTTTTTGCTGTATATCTTTAATTCACACATTTGCTAACATAATAGAAAGAAGTTTATGTTGCATTAATATTTTTCTGAAAAAAGAATAATTGGGGACTTTTAATTGGGCAGCTCTTTGACTAATAAAAAGGAATTATATTTCATAGCTTTCAAGAAGTCGCTTTGGCCGAGTGGTTAAGGCGTGTGCCTGCTAAGTACATGGGGTTTCCCCGCGAGAGTTCGAATCTCTCAGGCGACGTGTGTTTTTTATTTTCTCTTCAAATCTTGTAAGAAAATGCAGTTTGCAGGAGAAATATATTATGCAGTTTCATATTTGAGTAAGATAAAGATAGATGTAGAATACTAAGAATGTAAAGGACACATAATGCATTAAAACATTCAGTTTTTAAATTACACAAAAAAAAAAAAGGTTTAAGTATCTGGTACTTAATTTGTTTCAGTTGGTTTGTGCAGGAAAGGATAATCTGTGTAACCTATGACAGGATCTGAGGTGTAAAAGGTGTTCCTGTTGTAGTTGGTTAAAGGTGCATTAAGCTTCAGCTTTGAAACCAAGTCAGGATTGGAGATGAAAAGACGACCAAAGGAAACCAAATCAGCAAGGCCTTGAGCCACAGCTTCCATTCCAGAGTCCCTAGTAAAGCCACCACTGCACATCAATGTTCCCTTATAAGCCTTTCTCCACTCCTGCATCAAATTACCACTCTCCTCTTCACTTGGCAAGCTTTTCCCAAGAAGGGTGAAGCGAGGCTGAGTAACATGAAGGTAAGTCAGTTTTGTGTCCTTTTCTCTCTGGAATTTGTTCAGTCTCTCAATCACTGCCAAGCCTAGCCCAAGTGGGTCAGAGTCAAAGGCATCCATGTGATCAATTGCGGGTGAAATTCTGACAGCAACTCTTTCTGCCCCAATGGCAGAAGCAACACCTTCAACCACCTCCATCAGGAACCTGCACCGGTTTTCTAGTGATCCACCGTATTCATCTGTTCGCTCATTGATTGCATCCTTCAAGAATTGATCAATCAGATACCCGTGAGCCCCGTGAATCTCGATTCCATCAAAACCTGTGCCATATATATAATATGTCACATTTCATCATCATCATCATATATATGTATATGCATGCCTTGATAATTTCATAACATGGATAAATCCGAATTTGAAAAGGTAGATGTTACTATGTTAATTAGTGAACAAAGTACAACTTAATTAACCTGCTCGAATTGCATTGATTGCTGACTGGCGATAATGCTGCACTACTTGAGATATTTCAGCAGTGGTAAGCGCATGAGGCTCTGAGAACACGCCGTGGGACCCATCTGGCAGGAGAATCTTCCACTTTTCTGATATGGGTTTGCTGGTGGACGAAATAGGTGCAGCCCCACCAGGCTGATACACTGTTTCATAGTGCTAAATGAGTGAACGATTCGACAAAACAGATAGTAACTGGAAAGTGAATGTCATACGAAAGAGCATAATTAAGGATGGAATGGAATTAATCATGATGCACACATCTGTGTGCAAAGTTAAGAATCATTCTTTCATACGCGTGAATGTATGTTTCAATGCAAAATCTATGAAATTATTGTTGTTATAAGCTGTTAAAATCGATTAATTAATTGAGTTGAAACCTAGAATATGAACACTGAAGGAGAATATGCATGTTACCTGCATTTGATGCACGACCAACATGCCAAAGTTGACAGAAGATGATGCTGCCTTTGGCATGCACGGCATCCACAACATTTCTCCATGCTTCCACTTGTTCATCAGTGTATATTCCAGGCACATGAGGAAACCTGCATCAAAAAAAATTATTAATTAATTGCTTCATTATTACCCATAGAATACAGGTTAACCAAATTGGATTTCAGTAACAAGAAAAAAGGAAGATGGATTATGGACTCATAGAAGAAGGTGTTCGTTCATTTTTGGGTCTTCATTATTATTCAAATTAATCATAGGAATCATGGTAAGTGTAACTCAACAGAAACAAAAAAATGAAAGCCAGAAAATTGATCAAATTTAAACTGAAACCAAACTTTATTGTATATTCAATATCATTAATTAGTGTCATTTATTGTATATTCAATATCATAAATTAGTGTCATGAGATATTATTATATCATTCTTAATTGGTTATCTATTTAATCGTATACTTTGTAGCTTCCCTCTAACGTGAAAAAATATATCCTTTGAACTGTATTAATATATGAGATTCTACGTATTTGTTTTTTTTTATCATTTTTGTGTAATTTCCCAAAAAATTTCTATATTTTTTTTTTAAAAAGAGAAGACACCACTTCATTATAAAAGTGATTAATCAAATTAAAATCATTCCCAATAAACACAAAGGAGGACTTTTCATTCTCGTAAATATTTTGGAATTTGCACATTCTAATACTTCTCTGTACATCCAGATAAACAAGAGTCATTGTTTGATTGTTTATCCATAAATTAAGGAACAGTGAAAGATAATAAAAATGGAAGAGATTAGTAGAATGTACCCAGAAGAAGTGGGAGAGATGGAAGTGCCTTCAGTGATGAGAAATCCACCTGGAGTTGATCTTTGAGCGTAGTACTCTGCATGCGCTGCGTTTGGAATCCCCTTCAAGGCTCTGCATCTTGTCATGGGAGCCAACACCACCCTGCACAAAACCCAATTGCTTCTTCAATTCATACAAATACATTTAATATCAAAAGTGTAACTGAACTGACCTGTGAGAGAGCTTGAACTTAGCCATATTGTAAGGAGAAAAAAGGGTGGAGTTATCTGCCATTGTTGAAAGAAGAGGAAGAGACGAAGGAAGGTTTTGAGATGGTGAATAATGGTGCAAACCAAACATGAACCTGGTACTACATATATAGTAAAAACATGTTCTGCTGCATAGGTTTCACGCGGTTTGACTTCCATGTAGTGTTCTCTTTGTGGTCGGTTAGCACGTGTTCAAAAAACTTTGCAAACTTTGGGAATGAAAAGGCCATGGACCGCACACTATCTTCAAATTTCAATGAATTCAATTCATACAAAACAATACATGTGTTTTGCTAATAACAAATGCTTAGAAACCTTCTCCTGATATTTTTGTAGGCTACTTTACTCTCTGGGTGTCCCTTTTTGTGAATCTCTCTTTCCCTCTCTTGTTTTGTGGACTATCTTTATTCACATTGAATGAGAAAAATAAAATCCACAAAAGAAAAAAAGTGGTGGACCTTGTAAGAAAGAAAGAAAAAAAAAGGGAGTATGAAAAAAAATTATAATTAAATTGCATGTATTTAAAAATAATTTTTTATTTTAAATTAAAAACATTTATATTTTTCCCATTAAATATATTTGAAATAAAATAAATTACAAAATTTTATTTAATATTTTTTAGAGTTTTGTAAAAATTAAAACAACATACTTTCTTATTAAAAAATAGTTTTCATTATTTTAATTTAATATAAACATTTTTTTAATCTTCTCACTCTTTCCTTGGGCAAATAATTTGTTTAGTGGGTAAAATCGATTATTGTTTTGTGGCACCTTTAAAGGTAAAACATAATGGTATAACCAATTACAACATGTGCTTAATTTGTTTGACAAGTCAAGTAATGACTAAGCGAAATTGTGTTTTCTAAACATTGAAAAAATATGTTTTACATACTTTTAAACGTTAAAATTTGTTTAGCTATCAATATATTGCTATATTTGACTAATATATTGTATTTGAACATTATTATGACATAAAGGATGATGAATTTCATTTTATTATCATTTTAATTAAGTTAAAATTGTATGCATGAATGAATATGATGTAAACATAGTCATTTTCAATGAGAGAATACTATGTTGAAATCTTTTAGGTCATATATTGAATTAGGATTGTGAAGGATATATCGTGACTCTATTAATATTGGAATCACATAGAAAAAAATATTATCAGGTGGTGAGAGTTAGTGGAGGTTCACATGACCTAATATATTATGTGAAAAATAAAAAACTAGTTTGGTAGGCGATAGAGATTTACCGTGTTATATAAGTAGAGAGTTCCTATTTATTTATGTAGCTATGATCCATTGACAACATAGTAAAAGTAATATGAGAGGTATTGATCTCTAAGTCAAGTATTTTGTAATAGATGACAAATATGAGTTATAATTTATGGACTGATAAGTAGACAGTTGATTTTGTGTTTGATTTAAATAACTAGAGTGAAACTTAAATAAAATTGATTTTTTATATAATGATATTAATTTAATAGGATTATATTAATTTTTCACTATTTTGGTGTAATATTTTTAGATAACTCTTAAAATTGATATTTTATCTTTTATTTATGAAAATGGATAAGTTGTATTATAGTAAATTACTAATTAAAAATTAAATTTAAGACTATTAATTTAAAAAAATGAATTTAATTAATATTATTTTTATCTAAATATTTGTATCCAGTGTTATCTTTTACTTGTATAGTATTTTTTAAAATACAATTTTTTTATTGTTTAAAATTAATAGATATAAACATTTTTTTCCTTTTTCATCGTAAAAAAACAATTACACTTTACTAAAAGAATAGTTATAGTATAAAACTAAAAGTAATTACTATAAATATCATTAATTTATTATGTATATAAAACCGCGTGAAAAGTTTTAAACCCATTAATTAAATTCATAAAACTTATTAATTATAATTCATTAAAAAAGTTTTAATTAATTAAATTCATAAAACTTATTAATTATAACCTATTAATAAAATGTTTTCTTTTTATGATTTAGGGTTTAAGGTGATTTTAATCAATTTTAATTAAGATCGTTTTCCCATCCCACCATTTCTTCTTTTTGTCATCATTTTTCTAAATTTTCTATTACATGACTTACCAATCTCGTAAATAAAAAATAAAACATTCATTTTGGTAATTACCTCAAAATATTACATCAAAATAGCACAAAAACCCATTATATTCTTCCAAGGTTTCATTGGTTATATGATTATCTCAAGCTGAAAAAAAAATATAGTTCACCATATTAAGAAGGGACTGGCAAATATTGGATTGAAATTATTATACAAAGTAATTCAACAATAAATACAGAGATGTAACTTCCAGGCAATATAGATGGCTATACAGGCCAAATAAATTATGTCAGGCAAATTTTCAGATCAAAGACATTCACTTGAGATGGAGACATTCCAATTATAAATATGAGTATCAAAATTATAAAAGCCAAAAACCATTGCAGTTAAAGGCGTGCCCTTGGGTCCTTTGCCTCACTTTCTTTGCTCAAGAAAGGATAATCTGTGTATCCTATAACAGGATCCTGAGTGTAAAACGTCTTCCTGTTATACTTGGTTAGAGGTGCATTAAGCTTCAGCCTTAAAACCAAGTCTGGATTGGAAATGAAAAGACGACCATAGGATACTAAGTCAGCATGGCCTTCAGCTACAGCTTCCATTCCCAACTCCCTAGTAAAGCCACCACTACACATGAATGTTCCCTCATAAGCCTTTCTCAAGTTCTGCATCAAATGAGCTTCCTCCTCTTCACTGCCAGGTCTACCTGACTCAGTTTGGCCATAAGCTGTGTATCGAGGCTGAGTAACATGAAGATAAACCAGTTTTCTGCCCAGCTCTTTCTGGAAATTGTTGAGTCTATCAACCACTGCTAAGCCTAGGCCAAGTGGGTCAGAGTCAATGGCGTCAAGGTGATCAATTGCAGGCGAAATTCTGACAGCAACTCTTTCCGCCCCAATGGCGGAAACAACAGCTTGAACCACCTGCATTAGGAACCTGCACCGGTTTGTTAGTGATCCGCCGTATTCATCAGTTCGATCATTGATTCCATCCTTCAAGAATTGATCAATGAGATATCCATGTGCCCCGTGAATCTCAATTCCATCAAAACCTGTACATATGTCGCACTTCATCATATACCTTGATAATTATGTTCTATTTGATTGTGTTCTATTTAACAAACTCACATGCACCACCTAGAAATGTAAAGAATCCACAGCTTCCACACAACTTTTTACTTTGAGGGGGAAACCCCTCTAAGAAGTATCACAAAAACTAATCAACACCTCAGTTTTCTGGCATAGAAATCTATAATCTTGTAGGTTTTGAAGTATGGTGCAGTCATTTCTCCTTGTTGTTAAGCTCATTAAAACACTGTGTCACATTTTGTGCCTATAACATAACACTAAGACGCATCCGCAGGCTAACTTTAACCCATTAGAGTGAACTTTACTTTTCTTTCACTTGGAATTGGAATCTATTATTGTAAATAGAATTAAAATGCAGCATATCATCAACAACACTCTCTCTTCCTTTTATTTTCTTCAAAGTTACAAGAAAAATAGATCAGGTAAGCGAAACAGATGGTGTGTATACATGCAGACAATGTCATCATTGATGACAGCTTAAAACTACAGAGACACTTGCACTTGAACACATACATTAACATACTGCAATATCCTAATTGAGACGACTACATTTAGTATCAAAAAACCATTGTCTGTTGCTGATTTTAAGAAACTAACCTGCTCGAATTGCATTAATTGCTGCTTGGCGATAATGCTGCGCAATTTCAGGTATCTCAGAAGTGTTAAGCGCACGAGGCTCTGGGTAAACGCCATAGGACCCATCGGGAAGGAGAATCCTCCACCTCGCCGATAAGGGCTTGGAGGTGGACGAAATGGGTGGAGCCCCACCAGGCTGATACACTGTTTCACAGGTAAATCAGTCGATGAAAGTGCAAAATGAGTGAACAACTCAAGAAACAGATAACTGGAGAGTAAATGTAACACGGAGAAAATAACAAATCATAATTTTCCCTGCACTTCATTAGAATCAGTTATGTCAAAATCTGAAAATATTAACCATTTGACATGCGTAGAGTGAGTTAAGTAAAGAACAAAAGTAGATGCATTTCATTAAAAATTAACACAGATGATCCAAGCAAAACTCTAATCACAATTCAAACCAAAAACTTCTAAAAGAAATCGCTTAAGTTTTGTCTTTAGCTAATTAGTGACCATAAAATTAGATTCTAGGATCATATACAATACAAATTACTGTAATCTCTCACTATCAGAGGAAACCTAATGAATAATTTAAAGGCTAATTGATGACTCTGAAGGATTGGGACCCAAAATGAGCACTAATTAAATTGGTGGACGAGAATGAGGGGCACTTTACCTGGATGAGACGCACGGCCAACATGCCAAAGTTGACAGAAGATAATGCTGCCTTTGTCATGCACAGCATCCACTACATTTCTCCATGCTTCCACTTGTTCATCTGAATATATCCCAGGCACATGGGGAAACCTGCATCAACACCACACCTTCCTATTACTACTACTCACTAATCACTCGTTCAAAAAAAAGAAGAAAATTAACTACAGATAAATCGTATTGCAGATGCACAAATTTCCCCTTTTTTTTACGGATTTATCGATAACTTTTTATTGAATAACCATGAAAAATTAAAACTTTTTTCGATGAAATATGAAATTTAATATTGTCAATATTTTTCTGAATTATAAAAAGAGTACCAAGTAAAAATATTATAAAAATTATAATTTTTAAAAAATAAACTAAAAGTCGTCAGAAAGAGAAGATTAAAAACAGCCCCCATTATTCACAGGGTTACTCTGACCACCAACCCCAAGGAGAAGCACTCTAGGTCTAGTTGTTTGACTGTTCAATTACCGAGGGCCCGCATAACCAAAATTATTAAAAAAACAAACAGTTTTGCGTTGAAACAAACACTCTTGTAATCAACAATATCTTCACCATTTAAGTTAAAATGAATTATATATTATTTAACATTGTAATATAAATTTTCAACTAATTTATTTAAAAAAAAAAAAAAAAAAATAATAAAAAAGAAAAAAAAAAAAAAAAACGGGAAAAAAAATAATCAATTCAAGAATGTTACGGCTTGATAAAATTCAGCACAATTTTTTTAAGACTATAATGATTGACAAGTTTTTTAACACTATAATTATT
>Ga0123340_1001178_pt1 | contig 21042 bp, 9 predicted proteins | sample SirMexnodulemix_FD_89961 | JGI IMG/M metagenome (GOLD analysis project Ga0123340, IMG submission 89961) | Root nodule microbial communities of legume samples collected from Mexico - Siratro Mexico nodule mix | ecosystem: Host-associated > Plants > Roots > Nodule | place: Mexico: Nepantla... | reverse complement strand
TTTTTTTTATTTTATTAAATAAATAAATTTTTAAATTATATATTTTTTTTTTTAATTATATTTTAAGTTTTTTTTTTTTTTTTAATTTATAGAGTGTTATTTCAACAACAAATTCGTATCTAAAGTTTTTATCTTTGAGGAATATGTGAGTTGAGAAAAACAGTTATGAAGAGAGATACATATATAGTGTGTTCACCACCAAATTTTTATAGTAAGAAATAAGTTGTAGGCTGCAAAAACTATCAGTTGTCTTGTAGGAATAGATCTTTGGGAGGTAGTATAGAAGAAAATTATGACATTTTTGTGTGAAAATTTAAGAGGAAGAAAAAAAAAGAAAAAGGTAAAAAAAATTTCAACTTTCTTTTATGTCAAAAATTATTTTTATAAAAATTATAAATTTCAAAAGTTACCAAAAAGATTTAGAATTATCCCAAGAAAGAATATTTTAGCTCTTAAAGAACCAAAGGCATGTAAGGCTCAACCTGTCTAGAGGACTCGAGAAACAGAACATGATAGAAACAATTAAAAGTTGTGTTGATTAGCTTATGACAATAACAAATAAAGTGAAATTTGTCAAAAATTTATTTCTTGATGAAAAAAATTTGTTCAAAAAATTATGGTTATTGTATTAGTAAAAAATATTAATTTTGGAGGAGGCAAAAAGACCTGTTAATTATCATCTCGAAAGAATTGGTAAATCATTTACCGAGCTCAGGAACTAAGAAGAATGACGAGACAAGAGGAGATTGTACAAGGTATTTTTCATATAAAAGTTGAAAATTCTAAAGGTGACAAAGAAAAGAATAATAATAAATGGTAGAACCAAAAGAAATAAGGCTCCAACAATCAACAAAGTGAGAACTTTCCCTTGTCCACATTGCAAAAAGACAAATCATCCAAAGGAAAATTTTTGTAGAAAGAAGAGGTGGTGATTTGGGACATGTAGAGTGAAATACGCAAATCTAAATCAGAAGAGGCAAAGGTGATTTTGAAGGTGTAAGAAGATTAGCAACTCTTTATGGCAACATGTTTTGCTACAACCAACACTTCTAGTAACTCATGGGTAGTAGATAGTTGTTACATAAACCATATGACCAACAATGAGAAGCTTTTGAGAGAACTTGACAAAACCATCATTTCTAAAGTAGAAATTGGAAATGGTGATTTTTGTTAAAGGGAAAGAAAACATTGGTATTGAAATCTTGAAAATTTTGAAGTAAATCTATGATATATTATATGTGCTTAACATTGACCAAAATTTGCTTAGTGTTGTACTAGCTTGTGGAAAAGGGCTTCAAGGTTATATCAAAGACACAAAAGACAAAGATGTGTTCGTAGTGAAAATGAGATCTAAACGTTATGCTCTATATCTAATAGAGGAGGAGAAAATAGCTTTTTCAAGCACAACCACCAATGTTGATCTATGACACAAAGACTCAAATATTTTCATCTTACAAGACTATTATACATGCAGAAACATGCATCGATCAAAGGTGTCTCAATGATTGAAGAGAAGTTGGCAGATTGCGTGACTTTTCAATTTGGTAAGCTAGTCAGAAAATCATTCACTCAAACGACATGGAAAGCAGCTCAAAAGCTACAACTAGTTCACACAGAAGATGTTGGGTGACCTCAATGAGCATTGTCTTTAAATGATAATAAATATTATATTAATTTTACTGATGATTATAGCGTATATTATTGAGTTTATTTTTTTAAATCAAGACTGAGATTTCCAATATTTTTTGGAAATATAAAGTATTGGAAAAGAAGAAAAGTGACTATAGGTTGCAAATAATAAGGTTTGACAAGGGAAAAAAAATATACCAGGGAAGTTTTTTATAAATATTGTGAAGAAGTTGGCATTAAGCACCAATTTACAGTACCATATGCCACACAACAGAATGGAATAAGGTGTATGCTACATGAGAAGGATTTGTTAAAGAAGTTGTAGGTAGAGACTGCAAGCACTATTGTACTTTTGCTGAAGACTACCGGTTAGAGTTTTGAACAAAAAAAATCCATTTAAATGGTTTAGGTACAAACCAAATCTACAAAATTTGAGAATCTTTGGTTGTGTCTGTTTTTCTTATGTTGAATAGGTTAAAAGGGACAAACTTGACAAAAAGGTTGAACCCAAAGTTTTCATTGGGTGCAACAACACCTTTAAAGCTTATAGAATTTTCCAATTACAAAATGGAAAAATTTTTGTGAGTAGAAATATAAAGTTCATGGAAGATTAACAATGTAATTAGGAGGAGCCATTTCTGAAACATCACAAAATCTTTAATGATGAAGTTGATAGTTCTTGTCAGAGGAATAAGATCTCTATTTGATATTTATCAAATGTTTAATGATGAAGTTGATAGTTTTTGTCAGAGGAATAAGATCTCTATTTGATATTTATCAAATGTGTAATATGATTGTCTTAGAACTTGCTGGATTAAGAAGTTGAAAATGATGAGAAGTAGTAGACTAAAATCAACACAAACAACCATAGTAGTGAAATAGATTTATAGAACTAAACTAAATACAAATGGATCTACAAACAAACTCAAGGTCAGATAGGTGATGAAAGGTTATGCTAAAGTATTTGGAGTAAATTTTTTTAGAAACATTTACTCTTAATGTTGATTACTTTGACGGACAAAGGTTAAAAAATTTACCATTTACCATTTTAAATTTTAAATTTATATTTTTGAATGGTTATTTACAAAAGAATATATTTGTGGAACAAAAGAAATTTCAAATCAAAGGACAAGAAGTTGGTTAAATTAAGTCCATGTATAGAGAAAACAAATTGAAGATCAAAATACTGATATTTTTACAAAAGTCCTGTCAAATGTCAGATTTAAAGCTTTAAAAAATAAATAAATTAATTAAGTGTCTCCATTCTACAAAGAGGAAATTTGTTTTGTTAAAATTGTGTTTAAAATAATTCCAACATAGATAATTTTTTGTTTAATTTGTTTTTATATTCAGTTGTTTGGATTTTGTAATCGTTGATCTTATCATAATTTACTAGTATTTATGTCTAGAAATATAAGATATTACAAAATGTATTTATTTTTCCAGTTCTATTAAATAAGCGAATCAATAAAGCATAAATAATTTTCTCCAATTATATTTTGTCTTCTTTTTAATTTATTGAATGTTATTTCAATTGAAAACAAACATATTTTTCTTTCCCTAAAGCACAAAAAAGTTTCATACTAAAATGAAAGGTTTGAAAAAAAAAAACATATTTAAATTTACCTCCTCTCACCTCAAATAGAAAAGTGATAATCAACATTAATTGACATAACTGATAGTGACTTGTGTTTTTTAACGAAGTGATTTAGAGAATTATCTATTTTGTGTGTTCAATTAGTGTCAAGTAATGTCTATTTAAATTGATTTATAGTAATGTCTGCTTGAATGTGCAATAAAAAATGTTGAAAAAGAATTATCTATTTTGCGTGTCCAAGGTTTTCACTAGTTATTATATATATATATATAAAAGACTCTACCTTAATCTACTAAATCGACATTTGTTCTCACAGTATACAGACATTTTTTACAAGTTTTATCCTCTTAACTATGCTTTCCATGAGAAATATGCTACATAGGTGTGATGTCACAATAGTTTCTTTGGGCCAGACAGAAGATAATGGTGGACAGACATAAAATAAGGTAGGCTTTCTTCATGTGAAACTTTATAATCAGATACACCTTATTTTCAAAAAGGTGTTTTTACAACTTCTATTTTTCCTCCTACCATCATCATCCGCATCTTGCGTGATCATCTTTAATTGGTTAAACTTAGGCTCCAACTAGGATGTAATATGGCTAGTGACAAAATAACTTTGAACTTTCCTTGCTTGTTTCTCTCCTCTAAACATTCTGAACTGTGAAGATGGCAGTCATGTTCATCTCAGAAGCAGTCGTGGTACCAGAAATTGAAGTTTTGAAGTGATTCTTCTAAGAAACCAGAATACAACAAAATACTAGCCCAGAATTAATTTGAGATTTCCACCTCTCCGTACATGAGGTTTGTTTCATTTACGAAAAAAATAAAAATATAGTTCTGCATATTTTGTGCTGCAACTTTTCAACTTGTCCTCGTATTCCAAATTCTGCAAGTTAGCAATGAGAAATCCTGAAATAATGCATGACATGAATTGCCTATTTTAATTTTCTGCTTCCTCAGGTTCTTAAAATTTAAGCACTAGCTTATTGCAGAAATGAGGAATGCCTTGATTATAGCCTTTTCCATAACCATATGCTTCATCGCTTTTGTGGTATCCAAGATAGTTATTTCAGTCCTCCTCTACAAAAGATGGAGAAGAAAACAGATGGTTCATGAAGAAGGTTATCCAGGTATGGAGGAAAAAGGGGGTGTTTTCTACTTCAGTTCTTGCAGAGAAAATAAACAAGACAAACTAATATGAATTGATTGCATAATACAGGAGGGAAGATAGTAATATTTAGGTCCTCAGTGCTTAAATCTCTCACAGCTGATGCGATCTTAAAGAAGACTCAGAAACTGAACAACACGGACATCATTGGGTCAGGTGGTTATGGTGTGGTTTATGGACTAAAACTAGATGAATCCACAGCCTTGGCAGTAAAAAGACTAAACCGTGGAACTGCCGATAGAGATAAAGGTTTTGAGAGAGAGTTGGAAGCAATGGCAGACATAAAACACCGCAACATTGTGACCCTTCATGGATATTACACTGCACAACACTACAATCTTCTCATATATGAGCTTATGCCCAATGGAAGTTTGGACTCCTTTTTGCATGGTACGCATTTGTTTGTTTCTAAAACTACGTTCTGAGACATTTCGTAGAAGTCAAAAGGAGACTAAATGGAAGGAAATTATGAGATAAACATTTTGATGCATTTTAGCTTTTACTATTGACTCTCTTTAATTCTCATATTTTCTCTAACAGTATTCTTAGTTAAAATTCTAGACTAGGATGAAATGGTTTAGTTCATCTGTTATTCAGCAGCACATCACGATTGAGGAAGTACAAGTTCTTCAAGACCACAACATGTGGTCCATTGTTTTATGATTTTGGAATTTTGTTGAGCTGAGTTTTATAATTGCAAAGTTCAAAGCGATGCAGGGAGATCAAGCGACAAGAAGTTTTTGGATTGGCCAACCAGATATAGAATAGCTGCTGGTGCAGCTAGAGGAATATCATATCTTCATCATGATTGCGTTCCTCACATAATCCACAGAGACATCAAGTCAAGTAACATATTGTTGGATGAAAATATGGATGCCCGAGTTTCTGATTTTGGATTAGCCACTTTGATGCAACCAAATAAAACTCATGTCTCAACATTGGTGGCTGGAACTTTTGGATACTTGGCACCTGGTATAGACGCAAGTCTGCCCAACACAGTTTTTACATTTCAAACTAGTTGTGTTTTAATTTGATTATTTTCTTTTTCCTTTTACCAGCTTTATTATTGTTTGCATGCAGAATATTTTGATACAGGAAGAGCGACACTCAAAGGGGATGTTTACAGCTTTGGAGTTGTTTTACTGGAGCTTTTAACTGGGAAAAAACCCAGTGATGAAGCATTTATGGAAGAGGGAACCATGCTTGTCACATGGGTAAGACATTCTTAAATATTTCCTTCTTGATTATATTCATCAAACAAGTTTGAATTCAATAAGGAAATAACCTATATAGCACTTAGTTTTTTAATCAAGTATCATGATTCATGTTTACATTTAGCTCTATCGTTGTGAAACTGGTATCAAGGAAGCACGGTTTGAAACCCGGGGCAAAGCATATCATTCTATTTAAATTTGACAAGAAAAAATTATGTGGAGATTAAAATAAAATAAAAAAGTAAAAAAAGAAAATTGAAACTTTGAAGCATTGAACTCGACTATGAATTGCATTAATCTATTGAACAGTTGAAAATATATAAAGCTGATAGCTTTTTATCTATTGTGTAACCGAAAGAACAACATAAATACCATATAATCTATTTTTCTTGCTTTTATTCGCACCCTTATTACCAAGGATTTATAAAACACATTCTATTAAATATTAAAAAGGGATGCAATTTTTATGTTACGTACCAAGTTTAATTAGAACAGTATTTTCTAGATCATACCTTAAATTACTTAGATTGGACCCAACTTTGGAACGAGCACTTACTTTCCAGAAAATCATTGTTATTATTGTAACAGGTGAAGGCTGTTGTTAGAGAGAAGAAGGAGGATTTAGTCCTTGATAGTAGCTTAGGATCTTGTTCAATGCAAGAGGTAAATAAGGTGTTCAACATTGCAATGATGTGTCTTGAAGCAGATCCTTTGAAGAGGCCAACCATGGCTGATGTTGTCAAAATGCTTGACCAAACAGAACTAGATGAACTTGTTACGGCATCCTGATGTTGACATCGAAACCATCACTCTGAACTCTGAAGTTTCTGGAAAACCATCCTACAAGAGGTGTTGGAGCTAGACTCCAAGTTTGATGTAGCTCAAGAGAGAGAGAGAGGGGAATGGGGGACATAAAAGAAAATGTATGAGAAAATATTGAATTTTGAAAGGAAAAAAATTGGTGTGGCCTTGAGATGTTAATAGTCAGCCACTGCCTGGTGCCTATCAGCTTCGACAATTTTTTTGTAATTATTTAGGGAGACCTAAAGATTTTAATATACAGCATGATATGATTAAATTTCAATCCACCAAGTAGAAGATATATAGCTTTGGTCAGAGAAGAAAATGTATGATGAAGTGATCATAATGAAGCGTTTCCTAGCAGAAATAGTAAAGCAGAATTGATTTAAGAGTATACTAATGGCAAAATAAATCATTTTAAATGACTAGACATAAGTGTACACTAGACATACATCAGTAGACCATGAAGCATGCTTACATAGACATAAGGAGAATATAGGTTATAGCAATAATTTAACGATTGAACAATTTCTATAAATCAAAGATGTATGCAACTTTCTCAATAGACACTAAACTTTTCTATTTGAGTACTTTTGACAAGCCTTCGGCCACTGAAGCTTTCAAGGATGGAGAAACAGGACTATCTCCAAGGAAGACATTAAAAAGAGCAGAAGCCACATTTTCAGATTCAATTGTAGCATCTACAGTAGATGGAAGCCCATTTGAGGAGACAGAAACCTGAAATTTCAATGGACTAAGTTAGAACATTTTAAACAGCAAAGGTAAATGGAGCAAAAATAGATATATAGGATCTCATTTGTTTGAAGAAAATATCACAAGAAAAATATGAAAGTAGGCTTACAAGCAAATTGGAGGGGTTCAACCAAGTCAAAATTATAATAGTTCCTTTCTTAAGAGGGCGATCCTGAAAGACACCACGGAAAGTGGTCAAAGCAGTTTCATCTGTAGCTGTGGACGCTGGAATTCTTGGTGATATGGCATCACTTAATGCATCCCAAAAAGTTTTACCATCAATATCTCTGACAAGAATAATTTGCAATGATTTCTCAAAAGAAGCTGCAACCATATAGAGGCATATATTATCAAATTATTCACTGAAAGACTCTGAGAGCATTGTAGAAACACATAAATGAAAATGAAGTTGTTACATTGGAAAATGGTCTGGAACAAAGAGGAATTCCCTTGAATAGCATCTTTTGATTGCCCTTTCCAAGCATTCAAATCACGGGTAATATATTGATCTAGATACAAACCTACAGCATAAACCTTAACACCAATAATCGCAAAAACTTTCTCCCTGTATCCTGAAATAAGTATTGTTATCCATCAAAGTTTTTACAACATTGAAATTAAAAGCATACCTACATTATTGAAACTTAACAAATTCTACTGGTCTTCAGGGATGGCAATACCACCGGCCGAAAAATGATTTGCAATACAATACTGATGGAAGATTACTGAAATAAAATTAGTTTATAACTGTACCAAGTTTTGTTTCCCACACAACTATTTGCAAAATTAATAATATATTATTTTCCTCCTATAGAAAATGCAGTGTGCCTTGTACTGAACATCAGTTGTTCACTATATATTTCCCAAATGTCATCAGTTCTCTAATTGCCAGTAATTACTTCATGGTACAGACAAATCACTTTGTTGGCCTCTCACAAGAGGTTTGATTTTAGGCACAGTGCTATCATCAAGTTAAAACACCAAAATCAATCGCGTGTTTATTTAGAAGTTCATATCCAGGAAAGTAAATTCCTCATGACTATGTTTTAGTATTAACAGACCATATTGTGGTTTCAGACATATCAATCTTTTCTGACATGCTCAGAGAATTTTTATCTTTTTCTATTCAAATCAACTTTTGCTATAATATATATATTTTCATAGGGATGTAGTTGTATACTATTTTCATTCGTTAAGAACATTTTAACCTTTTCTCTTCCAAAAGTCATGTGGTACCATAACAACTAACCAGTTCCTAACAAAGTTAATGAATTTGAGCAACCCGGAAAATTCAAACATGTCTGGAATTTCACATTTGTTGCTGGCTCCTCCACGTATTCAGCATTTGCAGCTGCAGTGATCAATTACAAAAATTAAATAAATTAGGCAACGTACCAAAATAGGTGATATACCAAGATCAACTATAGACTATGATACCATTTCAGATTTCATCTTAAACCAATTGATATTAAGTAAAGCTGTTCAATAGATATATAAGTTAAATCCTAAGAACTGAGGCTGGTGATACAAGACTTCCCAACAATCAATTAGCAAGACACAGAGAAGGAAAGATAATTTGTAATAAACTATTTCACAATAAACTGTATTTTCACAAATCAACCCTATACCAAAAGAAAAGCCTCAGGCCACCTAAAATCTAATAGCTACCATAAACAACCTTAAAAATTGGAGCAATGTAAAAGGAAAAAGAACAGGAACTCTCATAGTTATTTTACTAACTTGGCAAAATCAAATAACTAAAATTCATCCTCATCTTACTACACAACCTGCCAATAGTTCAGCTTAAAATTGGATTGGGTCAATTTTGTTACCATAGGATTATACTTCTCGGAGAAACATGGCATGACAAATTAAAAGCCATCCTCATCTTACTGAAAAAGCTGCCAATAGCATGTCAAGCAATAGCTTAATTCATTGTTGTAACTGATCTTGATAGCTTGAATGAAGTCTTATGTAACAGTGCATGCAAACAGACTTCAAACTCCTAGTAGAAATTTAAACACTTCACAAGCACCCTGATAGTGAAGCCTAGTATTGCTGTTATGCCCTCTTTGTCTAAGTTAAATAGGAATCCTTCATGCCACCTGACAAACAGGTGATTCTTTTAATGTATTTTCATTATCATCAAAAGATGTAAAGAAAAATGTCATTCCTAGATATATAAAGGTCTCAATTATCAATTTAGAAATTTTGGTATGTTGCTAATTTTCAATTTTATTTGAGTTCTCTACCTCTCTCTCTCACACACACACACCCATATACAGTACATAGGCAGTATAACAGTGTCCAATATTTTGGACTCTAAGTGATTAATAGCGACGAAGTGTTTATGTCTATGTCAGAACCTGTGCCTAATAGCTAAGAACTTTGTGTTCAATAGCAATATACTCGTGCCACCTAAATTTTGCTACTTGTTTTTTGACCGAAAGACTCAGGGATGCAATATAAAAATAGAGGCACCTATAGATGCTCGTTTTAGAGAATCTTTAAAAGCTTCCTGATTCTCCAAAAAGCATATAGCCATGCATCATACATAGAAGAAATCACTTACTCTATGCCTATCTTATATGGCTTTCAACTTGCTCGATCAGTCCAACAATTATTTATTTCTTATTATTGTCTCACACGAGATGCCTCAACTACCAGGTATTATTTTGAATGTAGAGTTCAGAAAAGCAAATGCAACAGCCTTGTCCCTTCTCACATTTATTCCTTGTTTAGAGATGCAGAAAGAGCTAAAGAGGACACCGCACCCATGTTTAAGAACTATTGAAGTTACATTTCAGTGAAAATCAGAAACTAGCCGATAAAGTATAGTAATAACAATAAAAAGAACACCAGAATCTCCTCTACCATTTCTGTTCTCTTTCTCTTCTAGGCCTTCTTAAAGGTAAAGGTGAATATTCGTTGTACCGTACAAATAAGCAAGTAAAAAGGACAGCAGAACATCTCAAAAGTAAGTTCAACATGCCACCCTCCAATTGAATATGCAAAAGCATTATTCTCTATTATACAAGTTACCTTCAGGACTCAAAATTAACATTTAGTTTAATTTTTTTTTTAAAAAAGAAAAACAAAAAACACATATTTTATAGCAACATTAATCTAACATTTTAGGGTATGGAATAATCTCCACAACCCTTAAAGTTTATTCCCCAGTCTGCATTGTTTATTTTCCAAGAAAGTGCCATGTGCATTCCAAGAAGCAGTAGAAGAAACGAACCGGGCAATACAAATTGGCACTAAAAAGTGAGATCTGATGAGAATTGAAAAGGAAAACATAAAGCTGAAAATAACTGATAGTAGTAGTGACCACGGAATCTAACCTGAAGATAAAGCAGCTTGTGCAAGGAAAAGGGGTTGCCTTCTACTGCTCTTGTGTAAAGAGAAATGCATTGGGGTGGATGATAAGAGTGAGAAAGAGTGGCCATGGCTGCTCAATGGCAATGTCGAATTTGAGACTCCTTTGTGAACATGAATTCTGGTGGGGTGTGTGGATGGTGAAAAGCATAGTGCTGTGGAAGCTGCTACAGCTCCAAGCATTTTTTTAAGGTTGGATTGTGTATATTCAACAACGATGTTTGATGTTTGGTAATAAAATATTTGAAAGGATCAGATTGGAGCAATCTCAACTGAACTGAAGTATTCTCACTTCGGTTTTTCCGCCCTTCTTACTGACAGAATCTAACCGCCATCCTGTTGAAGTGATTTTCCTTAACAGTTAGGTTTTCTTGTTCACTTTTTGCACCATTTTGATGCTGAAGTAGATAATTCTGACATTATTCTCAACAAAATTAAAATTAAAAATAACTCATTTCGTCTTTGGATAATCTTTTATCTTAGTTTTTGTATTGAAAAGTCATTGTAAGTTATTTATACTATTTTCATTTTTTTATTTCAGGAGTTTAAATGATGAAAACTATAAATTAATATGTACTGCAACTAAAAAGAATTAAAATATGTGAGAGATTTATGTGGATCATTTTTAAGGAAAATTATGATCGTATTAATGTATATTTGAGAACTACTACACTAGTACACCATTAAGTATATAGATATTATGATTTATTTTAAAATTATAGTTTGATATTTAAATGATATTTCTTTTTAAACGTGTAAATTGGTAATAATTTAGTTTTCTTTTTAAAAAAATAAAAACTCTGATTCAGTATTTAACTTTATAAAAGTTACGATAATCATGCTCCGTTTGCTAATTTTTGTGAAACAATCTATCTTTAGGGTAGAACTGTTTAACAGCTAAATTGACATTAAATTATAATTTTTAAAGACTATATTGGCGTTAAGTTATAAAATTCAGGACTTGATTGTCATTTTCAAATAATAGATATAATTATCATATTTTCACACATTCATTCAGAAACTAAATTATAAAATTTACATTTTGTGAACAATTTTTTTTTTGGACAATTTTTTGAACTATATTATTACCTACTTATTCATGGCCATACCAAAATAATCAAACAACCGACCTTTCATTTTATTATTTTTATCAATTAAAAATTAGGTTATCACCACATAAAATACTATAAGAAAAAAATTATTTAAAGATTATCAGATGAAATAGTTGCTAATTATGATCAAAATAGTCACCAAATTAAATTTTGATTATTAAATAACTACAAAATAAAAGTAATGATTTGAATTTAGTGACAAATTAGGTCAAGATAATTGATATCTAACATTAGCTACCAATATTTTGGTGACACTTATACCATTGGATTCTAAATTAGTCTCTCACTTAATTAGATACCAATTTAGAATCTAATGTTATAAGTCATTAAGACTTTGGTAGCTAATGTTAGATATCAATTATCTTGACTTAATTAGTCACTAAATTCAGTCATTACTTCTATTTTGTAGTTGTTTAGCAATCAAAATTTGATTTGATGACTATTTTGGTCACAATTAGCAATCATTTCATTTGATTGATGACTATTTTGATCACAATTAGCAATCATTTCATTTGATAGCTAAAAATTGGTCTCTAAATAACTTTTGTTTTTTTCTCTAGGAAAGGAAAAAACTAAGTTACTTTTATTTATCTTTATCCATGTTTAACTCTAAAAGATTACTTTTATTAAGTCATAAATATAATATATCTAGATAATAACTTAAAAAAAATTAATATTAAAATTTCTTTATTATTTTTTTTACAATAACAAATTGTGATTGTTATTTTTATTTTTATATATTTGATATTTTAGCTATTTTTTCTTTAACTAATACCATATTTCATTCTTATTTTCTATTTTTAAACTAAATAAACATGTATTTTTTTTTTCAATTAAAAATCTCTTATAATACATTTTTCATACATTTTAATTTAATCTATTGTCCAAAAAAGACTAGAAATCCAAAAATTTAAACTATTAGAACATTATAAAAATAAATTATAATAAGTATCATGCTTGTGTTACATGAAAAAGATAACAAATATTCAGATTTATATGAAATAATCAATTACATATTTTTATAATTGATTATTCTAAAAGAAAGTTTAAATCAGAAAGTGTGAGTCTTTGAAATAATCAAATAGCATCACTCATAATTGATTATCCTGAACGAAAATTCACTTCTAAAAAACAAAGCACTCTAATTAATTAAGTTCTCTTATAATCAATTATCTTGCCCATATCATAAAAAAATGAATGAGTTTCAAATTATTTTAATTTGTTAATTGAAACTTTCATCCATTAATTTATTAGGTTAATTTATTTATATGTATTTGAACAGATTAAACCGTAATTTGTAAGTATACGAATTAATCAAAAGGTTAAAATCTCATCATTCATTTTAAATTTCATAAAATTTTAATTTCATCATTAATTATTACAAAATGAAATACAAACGGAAAAATAAGTCATATTCATCACCACACTTTCCACTACTTTTCCAATTAAGCTTCTTTTATTTTCTCTTAATGTCTTGAATGGTTAGATGAATGTTCTCCAACGTATCATTATCATCTTCATTTTTTCTTTTCTTAGCTTCACAAGAAGAGTTTCTTTAAAAGCAAAAATGGACTTTTCTTCTCTTTCTTTAACTTGTGCTTCCTCAATTTGCATTAGATCATTTTGTTCTTCTTGTAGAGGCACTTGCTCTTCATTTTTATAAACTCATTGATCACCTCTTTTCATTATCCCAATCTTATGAAAAGTAGTTTCTTCAATCATGTTAGGGATGCATTGTAGTTGCAATTTCCCCTTCTAAATAAATAATATAGTGTTAAACAATTTAGACAAAAAAACCGCAAAAGGAGAAATGGTAAGCAAGCTACCTTTTTGCCTTCAACATTACCTCATAAATAATGGCATGACAATATACTTGGATTTCATTCTTGAATGCATAAATGAGTAACATATTGTCCTCTGACAGCTGAGCATGGTTATTCCCTCTTGGAGCCAAGATCCAAGCTATAACAAAGTCTAAAAGTCTCTCATCCATCTTCATACCACCAGTTTTGAAGTTTGATCCCTTGTACAGAGGCTAGGTTTCTCAATCAATCCTATTTAGATGCTAGACGGTCCAAAATCATCTAATACCCATTAGACAATCTCGTGATACAAGAGTTTATGAGTTTTGATGATAACAAACACTATAAAATTAGTCAAAAGATATAACAAAGTTCGCTTATGTGCAGAAATAAAAGGTAAAATGAGAAACAATTTCTAGTTTTACTCTACTAGATGATCGTGCTATGATAAAGCACTACACGGTCTCTTACGCCATTCTTAAAGAATTAACCATTCTTAAAGAATTAACGCGTTACACAATCTCATAAGACATTCCTAAAGAATCAACACATTAGACAATCTCTTAATGATATATGTACTAGATGTTTACAAAGAATAAAATGAACTGGACAATACTATCATGATACATTTATCGACGATCTGCTCATCACCTTCATGGTAGACCATCAATTCTTCATTCTTACAATAAAAGATCTCTTGTGATAGGGAGTCTCTAAACTTAGTGCTTACATTCTATAAATGGTTTCTAATTATTCATAAATGTTTTTTGAAACTTGTTTGGATAAAATTAATTCATATAAATCAAAGTTTAAATCAAAATGTGTCATTAATTTGATATAGATAGCTTTCACATTCTGAACAAAAAGCAAAGCATACTCTGATTTTGATATTAAATGAATTTTGAAAATGTGATTTGATATAATTGAAATTTATTTAAATTTTGATTACCTTAAATGTTAAAAAAGTTATACAGACTTAGAAAGTTTTAAGAAACATATTTATATTGAAAATTTTGGAATAAAAGATCTTTAATGCATATGATTGTAATCTTGTATTCAATATGATTTTGATTTACTCAAGTGTTTTAATACAGATTATCACTATCAATCATGTTCAGAATAATTCCAAAAATTATTATAGAACGTAAAGAGGCACTTGAAGATCAAATAGAAAGTTCTATTAGAGCATTTAACGGGAAAATGATGAAGGCACAATGTGAGATTTGCGAGATTGTGATTAAAGCAAAATCAAGCTTCAGTATCAAATATATACGAATGTGGACGGATTTTGAAATGCACCACGAATAGATAAATGCTCAAGACAATATTTCATATCAAGCGTTTAATAAAAGATTGAAGAAGCTATAGTGTGAGAATCAAATATAGAAAGAATTCAAATTAATAAATGATAACAACTACACATTCAAGATGCAAAAAATCATTCAGATAAGAAATTTTCATATAGAGCATCTAATACAAAGAAGATGATGAGCAATAGGCGTTTATGGAAAGTTCAAGTATAGATGTGTTAAAGTTTCAATGTTCAATTTTCTATAGATTAAGAAATAATTCAAAGGTTCAAATATGTGATTAAGACACAAAGATTACATCAAAGCTTAAGTTGCCTTATATAGTTTCTAATGGCAGAAAAGATGAAGTGCAAATGAGATTCATGTAGATTATTAATGCATCACGTCTCAACATTCAAGTTTAGTATATCAATGAAAAGGTTTTCAAATGGTTAAATGATCAAGAATATACATTCCAGATGCAAAATATTCATTAGTGCAAAAGTTTCCATTTCAAGCGTCTAACAGACACAACTTCAACGATTATCATTCTAAAGGCTACATAAAGACCTTGAAGATCATAACAAGATACAAAATGATATACATAAAAGAAATCAAGAGAAACAAGTTTGTGTGTGAGAAAGACACTTGTGCCTTGTACAAATCATATATGTTAATTTAGAGCTTCTAGTGAGTTGGGTTGTGTGTAAGTATTTGTAAATCCTTCACTCTTTTGAGAGTGCTTTCCTCATTGCTTGAGTGATCTTAATCTCAAGGAGAGATTAGGACTAGTTTACCTAAAGAGGTGTTAAAACACGTCTCCAAAGAGGTGTTAAAACTCATCTCTAAAGAGGTGTTAAAATTTGTTTCCTATAAAGGTGTTAAAATCATGCCTTAAGAGGTGTATAATACTTGTCCTAGAGAGGTGTTAAAACTCATTTAGTGAAAGCTCTTAAGCAGTTTGCTTAAGGGGACTAGACATAATCTTGATTGTAGGATGAACTAGTATAAATTTACGTCTATTTCTCTCTTCTTTATAGTCTATTAGACCCCACTTATGATTTGTATATAATTCACAAATTGAGTTCAAACCTCATTCAACCACCCTCGCACCCTCCCCTTCTAGAGCCAACTACACATTCAAATACAAATAAACATATATTTTCTTGAAGTTCTCAAGCCTAGAAGAAGCAAATTCACCTTCCAATTTAAACTCAACAATATTTGCCCAAACAGAGCCATCTATAATAATTTTGTATCCTTCACATTTGAAATTAAAACCCCCTACACAAGAGGCTCCAAAATAGAAAACTCTTACCAAGTCATTGTAGTATTTGTCCTACATTTCAACAAAGGTCTTCAAACCTTGATTTCTTAGTGATTCTTGAAAAGTGAATCTTCACTTAAAGAAATCAAGAAGTACGAACTTGTGGGTGAATTTTATATCACTCCAAATACTTGTAAACTCTTCTTTAGGGTTTCATTTTCACTTATCCATCTTTTAATAGATGCAAGAAGCCTAGAAGAAGCAAGAGTTTTTGCCTTTCTTTATGATAGATCTCTTATCCATTTATGATTATGAGGGAGAAACCATTAAGTGAAAGAGTATAGAGTGAAAAGAGATGGAAATGCTCACACAAAGTAATTGATTCAAGAAAATATTATTTATTAGACTTAAACCTTTTCCAAACTATTATAGACTCAAATATGATAGTTTAGGTAATTAAAAATGGAGTTAAATCAATCAATCTAACTTAGTGCAATAAAAATAGTGATTTTCAACAAGTGTAATAGCTTTAAACAGTAACTTTAATTCGATTAATAAAGAGTGATAATCAATTAAATTGTTCATAATTTTCAAACTTATAAAATCAAACCAAAATAATCTATTATCATTCACTATAATTGATTAAAACGGTAAGGTCAAGAAAAATATACCCACAAATAATCTATTAATGCCTAAGATAATAAATTAAAACAATAACACAAGAAATTTCATATACAAATAAACAATTAAACGCAGATTATTTGATACTGGAAACATTTCTAAACAACATACAAGGGTATAATAATTTGTATATCAATTTATTAATACATTCAAAGAATAAACAACAATTTTAAACAATCAAGATAAAATTTAATCAAACGAGAACATGTTAGATAACATTTAATCAAACAAGAGCACGTTAGAAACATATCTTTTACCCTTTGGAATCCAATAATATTTTGCTTTTAGATGTGCATCTCTAATCTTTATGGCAAACCATTCACAAGGCAATGCTCTTGTTTTTACTGCATTCTTCCTCTTTCTCTTTGAGCCTTCCCAACTCCATGTTCTCTTAGCTTTCTAGAGAGTGTTTTCTTGTGCATGATTGTTAAGTTTCTTGATTCATAGATTTCTTTGACCTTTGGCTCTCATGACCTGTTTAAACTTTTCAAAGTTTTTATATTGAGTTGTTTACTGTCAAATTTCTTACCTAGAGCAATCAAATGACTAGCCACATGTGTGAATCTTGTATGCACTTTATATATGCTTTCACCCCACTACATTTTGAACATTTCACATTCTTGAAGGTCTCATCCATTTGCTTCCAATTTTTACCATAGAGAAACTAGCAGATATTTATACCAAAGTCTTAGGTCCTCGATCTTTCAAGAATATTTGTTCCAAGCTGGGTTTCATCAATATTTGCTCACTAACTTGTGGAGAGTGTCAGAAGATATGGATATAAGGCTTCTTGAAGGAAACTAATATCAATTATGTGATTTTGTCTTTATGACAAAATCAAATTACCATCAATTCTTTTTATTTGGTTTTACGATATTATCATATTGTAATAATTTTATTTTGTTTTCTTTATTTAGCTATACCCAGAATGGGTACATTACTTGTATATATTAAGTTCTCTACTTTTGATCAAAATAAAAAAAAATAAAGAATATTTTCATTCTTGTATCCCTTATTCATTGGAATACAAATGATGTTTATATATTATTCATTAAGTTTTTATACAATATTCATTTGATTTATTTATATATTATTCATCAAAATATAAGTTTTAACTATTTATTTTCTTCTAACAAGGTTGTTTAAGATAAAAGAGGAATTGAACCTCGTGAAAAGGTAATGATTTTTGGAATTTATGTAAAAATTTAGTTGTCATAATTTGCGAAAATGCCTCTTTTAAGAATATTTTAACTTTTTATTACTAATGATAATAATCGTAATGATTATAATAAGTAATATTTTAATAGTAATAAATCAATAAATAAAAATGTTAACAGTAAATTATAATATCTTTTTCCTATTTTTGTATTTTTCAATCAAACAACTTACCATTGTTTTCTTTTCTTTTCTTTTTCTCTTCATTGTATCTTTTAAATAGCTTCATAACGTATAAGCGAACACGTTTAGATTGTTCGTCCTCATGTATATCAAAACCAACGAAGTACCTCATGAAAATCAAGAAGAAAGATATATTGGAACAGAAAAAACAAATAAAACCTAAGAGCAATCCATAAATGGTTAAAAAAATGGGGTCATTGTTTTTCATACAATGGTTCTTTTTGTAATAATGGATATTACACCACAAGAACTGTCAATATTTTTGTTGGTTTATAAGATTCTGATAACCTTTCTTAGCAGGTGTATTATAGTTGATTCGATCTACTTATCGAGAAATAATAAATAAATATCAATTATAACTTTTGATTTAATAGTAAATGTTCAACCCAAGATCCTTTATAGACAAATAACATCTAATAGTTCTTTAGCATTTTATTCTTACATTATTTGTTAATTTCAATTTTTGATAAAAGTTTAATTAATAATATATCTTGATTTGATATTTAGTTGAAAAATATTGTATTTTTATAAGTTGTATTTTGATTCTCATTTGTAATCAGAATAAAAAGGCTTCACACGATTTTCTTATTTTTTTTATATTTCCCAAACTATCTTTCACTTTGCATAATAGATTGATGTGTAGCAAAAACTTTTTATTTTTTCCACACTTTCTATTCAACGAGTGTCTTTTGGTGGTCCTTGATGTTAAAATTGTAAGTTCAAGAAGGATTTAATTAAACTTTCAATATTTTATTTTTATTTTTTAAAATAAATAAAGGTTTAACTTTGAATCAATGAACAATTTAAAGAAAAAAAAGTTTCATCTATAAGAAACATTTTTTCCAATATTCATTATTCTTCGAGAACAATGCAATATGAATTAAACCTAAATATGAGTTGTAAGAGATAAGGGGAAAATATAATATCAAGAATTATAATGGTTTAATATTACAAAAGAGTTATATCTAGTTCTCTAATCACATTAATTAAATTAATGTACAAACCTTTAAGTTTTAAAAAGTAACCCCTGGAAAAATAAGAAAAATTTAACACAAATAAAAAAAATCTTGAATCCTACAAAATTTCTTACAATATCTTATAAAATCTTATCACAAGAAAACCTTGTTCAATAAGAACAAGACAAAAAAAACATAGAACAATATCACGTAAACAATTTTAAGTTCATGAATATAAAAAAGAGGGAAATAATGATATTTAAGATAAGAATATCAAGTTATATTCTTGATTATATAATTCTTATAAAAAATATTTAATAATTATTATTTTCAGAATACATAATATTCTCACTTTATATGTTAAACTTTTATATATGTTAAACTTTGAGCTAATTCATATTTATAATAAAAATAAATATAGCTTTTGCATATTTAATAATTTTAGCCAATTAAGACTACTTTTAATCATCTAAAAGAGAATTTTATGAAGTTGCATGACTTTTTAGTAAATTTTAAAAGTGATTTTTTTAATGATTTTAAGTAATTAAAAATGTTTTAATTGGTTAAAACATAGTGAACTTCATTCCTTAAAATGTTATGTGATCTTAATCCACTAAAATACCAATTTAGTCAACTAAAATAAATATTTTAACTTTTAAACTTAACAAGTTTAGGAATATTTTAATTTACTAAAACATATTCAAACATTTCAATAAAAACTCTTTAATACTTGTATATGTCATTTTTATCAAAGATCAAAGAATGAAAACTTAATTACAATACTTAAAATACTAAAATCCCAAGTTAAAAACAAGATAAACTCTTCAATAAAGCTATCATCAAATTCAAGTGGTAGAGAAAATTATATGAACTAACATATGCTTACTCAAAACTTCAAACTCAATACTTGATCTAACATATTTTAGTAACAAATTCTTACTTCATTAATGCTTTTAAAGACAACATAAGATATTATAATTCAAAACTAATATAAATTCTTCAACAAATCTACATACTTGAAAACGCCGATTCAACTAACTCAAACTAAAAAATTCAATCTCAAAACACTTGATATAACATATTAGCTTTACTTTTACAATCAAACTCTTTTTTCATAAATGCAGAGAATCAACATAGGATATTAGGATTGCGCTTCCTGAATTCCTTTTTGGCTTTCTTTCTAACAGAAAAAAAATATTATTCCCGTTTATTTGTGTTTTGTAAAGTTCAAGACTGTATAATTACTTCTTTTTACCAATTATATTCTTAATTATTGCAGATAATTCAAAAGCTTTTATTAAGTGGAAAGAGAATATATATTAAATACTCTTTTATTACGTAGAAAAAATAAATTACAGTGAGAAATTTCAAACAATAAATAATATCAAATTATAAGAGCATTATTGAACCAACTTTAAAAAATTTACTACAAATTATAAAAATTAAAAACTTTTACTGGTTTGTGCAACGAAACCTTAAATGACACTTAAAAAAAACAACTGAGAGTATTAAACAACATTAAAGTCATTATTTTGTTGGAGCCTTGGATCTATCAGCATACTACATATAATAGTTCATCTAATGAAGCCTCAAACAATGTATCATTGGAATTTGGTGTTAAGTTTTTATACAATATTCATTTAATTTATTTATATATTATTCATCAAAATATAAGTTTTAACTACTTTTTTTTCTTCTAACAAGGTCGTTTCACGATAAAAGAGGAATAGAACCTCGTGGAAAGGTAATGATTTTTGAAATTTATGTAAAATTTAGTTGTCATAATTTGCGAAAATGTCTTTTTTTTTTACAATATTTTAACTTTTTATTACTAGTGATAATAATCGTAATAATTATAATAAGTAATAAATAATATTTCAATAATAATAAATAAATAAATAAATATTTCAAAAGTAAATTATAATACATTTTTTAATTATTAACTTTCTTTCTTTTTTTCTATTTTTACTTTTAATTTTTCAATCAAATAA
>Ga0123340_1001175_pt1 | contig 21050 bp, 8 predicted proteins | sample SirMexnodulemix_FD_89961 | JGI IMG/M metagenome (GOLD analysis project Ga0123340, IMG submission 89961) | Root nodule microbial communities of legume samples collected from Mexico - Siratro Mexico nodule mix | ecosystem: Host-associated > Plants > Roots > Nodule | place: Mexico: Nepantla... | reverse complement strand
ATATATATATATATATTAAAACACTTGTGCAATTTTGAAGTCTTTTAAAACATAACTAGTTAAGCATTTAAAGATGTTTTCCTACTTCAAGACCCATAACTAAAAATAAATAAATAACTAGTCTGAAACTAGTGCACAAAGTATGTTTGTTTAATTATTGATCTAATAATTAGTCTTTAATATAATTATTACAGTAAATTTTAATTTAATAATGCATTTAAATTTATTAAAATAAAACTAAATAGAGAATACATGATAGTATTAACATTTTTAAGATATTAAAATGTAAAAATTGGAATATTTTGTATATATAATTAATTACTTGATTGAAATATTTAGTTTGTAATGATGATTTAATTCCACTTGTATAAAATATAAGAGTATTATTATTAGAATGTATTTTTCTTATGAAAAATAGTTATTTTTGTAATTCTAAAATTTTATCATTGTTTTATAATTGAAATAAAAACCTATAATGTGTGTTGTATTTTATTTTAAAACAAAATTGTTTGTAGGAAATAATAAAATATTATTATACTTACATATAAAAATACTAATATATAAATATATGGTATTCTTATATGTCTAATAATGTGTCTAATAGTTTCTAATAAACTCTCGTTATAGTAGATAATATAAGTATTTTTTCTTAAAAAATTTTAAATAATTTTTAAGGGCAAAACCAAATAATATTTTAGGATGCGGTGATTGATATTAATGATGTTATCTAAATAAATTTAAGGTTTTTGACGTCATTTGTGAAAATGAAAAAATGTTCTAAACACGAATTCTACCTTTCTCCTTAAACCTTGACTACAGGGTTTGTTTCGATATATCTGATAGTCTTATATTACTTAAGAGTTGAGGTTAAAGACAATTAAAATACACATTCATCCCTTAACATTTTGAGGCACCTTTTCAGAACAAAATTGTGATAGAGCTCCCAACTCTAAAATCATATAATATCTCAGAGAAGATGATTAACTCTAACAATGTTATCTCTCAACCGACTTGAAGTCGAAACCTTAGCACTATCTGTGGGAACTTGTTATGGTCGGCTCAATAATCCCATATTGCATAGTAGTTGAAACCAAGGACAATTTAAACATACATTCCTCCCTTAAACCCCCAAAGTGACTTTTAAGGACAAAACTGTGTCAGAGCTCCAAACTTTAAAATAGATAATACATTAGATGTGGTTATTGATCCTAATAATGTTATCTCAACGGACTTGAGGTTGTAATGTTAGCACCAACTATAAGAATGAAAATGTGGTTTCAAAAATAAACCATGGTTTCCGTCAGACCCCAACTAGAGGTTTATTTTGGTACATCCCATATTCCCTCATTACTTAAGAGTTGAGGTCAAGAGCAATTTAAATATATCTTCCTCCTTTAAACCTCTAAGGAACTTTTTAAGGACAAAGTCATGATGAAGCTTTGAGCTCCAAAGCAAGTACTTCCTTGGATACGATGATTGATTCTAACGATGTTATCTCAACAGACTTACCCACTAAGGATTAATTGCCAAGTTATTGGTAAAAATTGAGGGAGGATCCACCTCCAGAAGATTCTTCGACGCTTAAGTTAGTAAGAGTTAAAAAAAATTGTAGAATATGAGTAAAAGTGAGTAAAGGAATTGAGTAAGTACTCCCTATGGGATTAATCTGCATTTGTAGGCCTTTTTGGGCTTGAACTGAGATATTCAAAATATATTTAAATAAGAGACACAATTGATTATTGAATATTTGCCATTCAATTAATTATTACAATATAAATTATATATTAATATGCATATCTCTGTATAACTTGGATATAGGTAGGTATATAAGATTCCCAAACTCAAAATCCATAAATAAGGTACTGGTGGATTGATTTTATGGATTAATGAGTTTAAGTGTTTTGCAAGTGTTCATCGAATTATTTTGATTTGATGATATTTTATTTGTTGAGTTTGATTACTTTGAAATGGTCATTTATTTTCAAACAACTTATTGGATTATGTTGACCCAATGTGATGGTTGTTTATTTTGAAACGTCTTCGTGTGATAACAGTTTATTTTCAAACAACTTCGAATGATGATCACTTATTTTCAAATGACTTTGCACTACTTTGATTTGATATGATGGTTGTTTATTTTTAAATGAATTTGGATTATGGTTTTTATTTTTAAAAGACTACATGTTATGATCCAATCCAATTGTTATTTATTTTCAAATAATCTCACACCAAGATGGTCACTTATTTTCAAGCGAGTCTGTACTCTGATTCAGTGCGATAGTTGTTTTATTTTTAACAATTTTGTATTATGGTTACTCATTTTTAAATGATTTCATACTATTATCCGCTATAGTGACTGTTTATTTTCAAATGATCTCGAATTGTGATGGTCATTTGTTTTTTCAAACGACTGTATTACTTCAACCCAATGTAGTGACCATTTATTTTCAAACGATCTCAAATTGTGATGGTTGTTTTGTTTTTCAAATGATTGTATTCTTTTGACCTGATGCATGACTGCTTATTTTCAAACGATCTTAGATTCTGATGGTCATTTTGTCTTCTAAACAACTGTACTACTTTGATCAGATGTAGTGATCGTTTATTTTCAAACAATCTTGGATAACTTTGAATTTCCTTCATCCAATGTAGTGATAATTTATTTTCAAACAACCTCAAACGACACTGGATGTAATTTCTTATATATGAAAAATAAAATTTCATTTCAATAATGTGTCCCATTAAAAAATTGTTATGGAAAACCCACGAGAAAAAAATCAAAGCTAAGAAAAAAAAGTATAACATTATTTTCAAAATTATTTAACTGTATTACATTTTCAAATGAGTCGTGTTCAAGTCACTGGTAAAATTCTTCCATTTAATTCTTTGAGCTTGTAAGTCTCATTTTATAATGAGTCAAGTACTTGGTATAGACTTTTCAGTTGGATCAAGGTCGACTTCATCATTGGTTTATTTTGAACAATCTCTTGTTTGCTTAATTCAAGAGGTAAAATAATAAAATTTCACACATATACGCTTGGATGTGGGTGAGGAACTTAATGAATTGATTAATATTTGTTCAATTAATTTGCAAATTGATTGACACTTGTTTAGTTTCGCTTCTATTTAAAAATTGGATAAATGGTATATACGTCAACTGATGAAGGATTAAATGATGAATGAACTTTATAATCAATCTATTTTTTAATTTCCTTTAATTCATCTTTTTAATTTTATGTCTTCAACAACAAACTACCTATTTTTTTTAATTAAATATTCTTACTAACCCAAACTTCCTTCAGAAAATTTATTTTATAAACTCTGTTATATTAAAGTCATAATTGAATTCGTTAGGAGATGATTTGGGGTTAAGTAACCTATTTATACTCTAATTTTGTTGACTTTTCATGTTGTAGATGGTCTATGCTGAGCACTAGACGATCCAAGACACTACATTAGATGTTTTGCGCTCATACTCTTTTATTTGATTGAAAATGTCAATGATAAAAAACTTGTCTCAACACTTTGTCACTAAGGCTTAGAATAATCGTTCCAATACTTCGATCACTGCAATTTGAAAACATTCAAACTAATAAATATATCAACCTCATTCCATTCAAAAGTCATGATAAGTGAATTCCATGCTAACCACACTAATTTGTTATAGAAAATTTGTACAAATTCACTACAAATGAAAGCAATAACAGTAATAGAGAAATAAGTTGAAAATGAACAATAGAAGGAAAATGGAAAGTGTGAAACAAGAAAGAATTAACATGTGAAGTAATGTGTAGTTTAATTAAAATGTTACCAAACTTCAACCTACATCCATGACATAATTCACTATCAAAGATATTACAACTCAAATTTTCTCTCTTACAATTAACTCTTGCTCAATGTGTGTTAATTAAACATCAACTATAAGTTAGTTGCAATTGTCATTATAGGTTGTTATATATAGTTACCTAACTATTGTTACTAAATTGTGTGAAATGTGCCCAAACATGTGGAGAAGACACATAAATAATGCTTTCCACTTTTGAGCAAAAACATCAATAAGGTAGTTTAATCATACACACTAGTACGTGTAAATGCTAAAACATTAGACATTCTACCAAGACTATCGACTACTAACACCAAAAGACACATGTTGTTTTAGTGGACATTCTAACTACGATGGTCTAAGAACCTTGACAATATTTTACTGAATCCATCTTTACACATTATATGACTCGTAATAAATAAAGAGTGTAATAACTAATTCAACCATTTTGTGTATATTCATGATCATCAAAACCTAAATGAGAATCAATCTAGTTCTTTTAGACATGTCATAGACCGTATGATTCTTAACTAACATTACATCTTAGAGATGCATCTTCTATTGTGTCCTTGTGAACTATGTTTAATCTATTTCACATACTTCTGATTTTTCATCTTTGTTTTGCACTTCTGAAAGACTCTTTTGGTCATGAGTACATTGACTAATGGAACTTGTATCTATTGAGTGTAGGGGTCGTCTAGCCTTTTTACTAGTGTCTAATGTTTTGTAACTCATATGTTTTCTCATAATATCTTTTAGTTGTACTTGCGTTTAGTGACTTTCTCGTTTAGAACTTATGCTAGATGTGTCTAAACTTCAATTGCATTAGACACTTGCATACTTCTTGCGCTTCTTCTTCATTTGTTACTTCTTTAAGATACTTCATTACTTCTATATTTTTGTTTGGTAAGCCTTGTGTTTTGAGGTATGTTTGTCCATTCTTTTAGATAAAAAAACATTTTGTTTGTTGATAAGAGCTTATATAAGAGTAGTTTATCAACATTTACTAAAAGCTTGTATGATATTGTGTTTTGTCATAATGAACGTGTTCACATCTATTCTTTATATAAGCATCTACGAGTGATAACCTTTATTCAATGTCCAATACCTATTTCACACTAGGTAATATCGTTAAAGAAAATACTAAAATTATCTTGTTTGTTATGATAAAGATTTGAGTGACATAGGCATAACTTTAAGATAGAGATTGGTGTTTTTTAATGTAATTAAGCTCATTTATGCCTTAACAGTTATCACCTGATATATCTCATCCACCTAAATATCATACTTATATTCCCACTTCCCTATGCACATAATCAAAGAAAGTAACCATTATATAATTGCCAAAAACCAAACATTTATGATTTTCCTCTTCAAAGGTTCTTTAAAATTGTTTTCCGCAAGCCTATAAATCCAATGTAGGAATAATACCCTAAGGTAATATAAGTCAAATAAGTAAAAATTTTCTTTCATTAATTAGACCTTTCATCGTCATGTAAACTCCTTGAGCATAAAGGCGATATAATGATAATACGTGAAGTAATCTCAACCAAATAATTTTTTTTTTTTATTATTTAGACTTTTCGTCATCAAGTGCAGTCTTCGAACTTTGGGGGCAGGATACAATATTAGATCACACTTAGGTAATCTCGATCAAAACAATGAACATTTTCTTTTATTACTTAGACTTCTTATCATCAAATAAATCTTTTAATTATGGATGACAATCATAGTTTGAGGTAATGTCAGTCACATGAATTATAATATCTCAAACCTGGAAGGATAACCCATATTATACACCTAATCATCATATTAAATGCTAACTAGTATTATAATAACTTGAATAGCCATCGTAAACTTTTTTTTTTTGTGTAAAAACCAATTAAATATATGATAGACAAGTGAAATATGTTCTATTAATATGTTGGGTTATTTATTATTTTAGTTATATCTTAATGTTGTTGTAAAGATACTCACCAGCATGAAAAAGAAAAAAGAACACTACATTCCGAATAAAAAATATTATAATAGAATATAAAAATAATTCTTGTTTCTTATGCAAATAAATTCAAACAAAAGAAAGGAGTTAAGAGATACATTTAATGATTCTTAATGATTAAAAAAGAGTTCAAAAACCATTAAATTAAAATAAAAAAAGTAATTAAGCACAATTATTACAAATTATTTTTTTAACGTTAAAGTTATAGTCGAAAGATTATAATCAACCAGTTTATGTTTCTTCTATAAAATAAATCTCATATACAATTACAATGACTACTAAAATCTTGAATAACAATTGGTATAATTTTGTCTCAAATGCTCGAAAGAAGAATTCTATTATTCGAACCAACATATGGTTTTGCAAATGACATGTTAATTAAAAAATGAGACGACTTGCAAAAGCACATTTTTATTACGTTTACGTGAGTCAATTTTATATTATTTACAATTAATCTTTAATAACTTTTTATTTATTAACTAATTGTTTAGGATTCTAAGTAATATTTATTTAGTTTATAAAAAAGTTAAGACATGAGATGAAAAAATTAAAACAGATTTTAATATTTTTTAATTATCCATAAAGTTTTACTTGTTTCGAATTAAAAAATATACCTGCAGCCATCATGGATAAACATATAAAGTAAAACAAACAAGCTCCCGGCGAGGATCGAACTCGCGACCTTTCGCTTACGAAGCGAACGCACTACCACTATGCTACGGAAGCAGACGTTACTAATTGAAAATTGTGTTTATATCTAACCTGTTTAGAGTCAGAGTAAAATCAAAGTCAAAACCCTACGTAAAACCACCCTTACTCTGTGCTGCCGCAAGAACAGAGAAGACGATGTGTGGAATTGCGTTGATAGTCTCAGGCATTCGTATTGACACCTCATCGTTGCCCTTGGATTCAACAAGCTCAACTCGGAAAACCGAGAAAGTAAGCCCAACTCTCACCCTTTGAAACCAACAAAAATACTCTGAAGCATTCGGTTATAACGATTCGTATCATTTCCTTTTATCTGCCACAGTTGTTGTTCTCTTTGGATGATCTCAGAGCAGCTCTGCGGAGAAGAGGCCCCGATGGCGTGTGCTCCAAGAAACTTCTTCTCCAGTCAGAGGAAAACCTAATTTCATCCTTCTTAGATGATGACGTGTCATCTTCGGAACGCGACAATGCCGATGGCATCCACACCGCGAAGCTTCATTTCTTCGGTGCAGTCTTGCAGCTCAGGGGAATTAAGCCGGTTATTCAGCCACTGGTGGATACGTCAGGGAATATTCTCGTGTATAACGGTATTCTGTGCTACTTTCTCGTGTATAACAGTATTATAATAAATTGAGTCATTCTAGGTTTTCATTTCTGCTTTGCTTTTTTAGGTGAGATTTTCGGAGGATTTGACCTGGAAAGTGATTGTAACGATACTGAGTTTCTCATGCGGACTCTAGGGGAGTGTTGTTCCTGTGCTGCTTCTTGTTCAGCTGGTCACTGTGTCGAATGTGGAAAAAGTTCCGTTGTGGGTGTTCTTTCCGCAATTAAAGGACCCTGGGCTATCATTTATTGGCAGGTAACACCCAGTGGTAAGTTTCTTTGTGTTTGAATCTTTTGCGGTATGATTTTCGTGGACATTGTGTCAGAGGTGGTGCTTTCTTTGTCCGTTATAGGATAGCTCGAGGACTCTTTGGTTTGGTCGAGATGGGTTTGGTCGGCGGAGCCTCCTTGTTCACTGGCCCACGGAAGATGACTCAACCTTTCTGCTTTCTTCCGTTTCACCTGTTTCGCCGGTTCAGCAGGCCACTGGTAAGCATACCTGAAACAGCTATGGTTATCTTGGTCTTATGGTTCGTGTTTGTGAACTGGAGTGATCTGAATAAAGTCTATTTTCAGTTAGTAAAATTTTGACCATTTTTGTAATTTAGTGATGGTGGGAAGGTATTGTAAACTATGCATGCACTCAGTCTGGTCTTGCTATAATAGAGGGGTGTGTCATTATGAAAGGCATGCAGGAAAGGGTATGGCTGATTTTAGGAGATTTTGTGCTTCTTTGTATGATGCTGCTTGGATGACTCCTGCATCTTGTTCTTTCAATGTTGTTGATACTCGTTTTAAACATATAGGAAATGTCAGTAAAGGTAAGACTATGATCTCACAGAAAGAAAATAAAATAATATGGCAGAACTGCCCAAGTGCTTCCTGCCAAGAAGTGCCCAGAGATCAACATCCTTTCTGCTCGATTTTTTGTCTTTACTGTCCTTTCTTCTGGCCCCCTTACCCAATCGACCTTCCTATCTCTGAAATCCTTTTCTCTCCTCTACGGGCTGCTGTCTGTCCATTTTGTTACATTCCATTTAGTTGTCATCGTCAACCACCTTTTCTTATGTCATCTTTGACAAGCACTGTCTTCCTAGCCTATATGGTCTTTTTACGATCCACCCACATATCTCCTCTAATAGATGCTTTTATGTGAGCCTATAACAACATAAGCTCACCATCTGAGTTCAAGTTGTCAATCTTTGCAGCTGAAAGTTTAGCTAAGCTGCACCAGTTTTGGTTGATTGAACCTAACACCTATTTGATGACTTTGGAACTCTAATTTATTTTATTGAAAATTAAGAAAAAATGGATGAAAGTCTTTTAAAAATGTTAAATATCACTTTTTTAAATGTTTTTTCTTTTCCCTCTTTCTCACCTATGATTTTCGCTGTCAACAACCAACTCTTAGTTTAGGTTCATGATTGATTTTATGTCTGTAATATCAATTTATAGAGTTCTCTATGCTTGTCTTAGATTATTTGGCTTTTCGTACTACTTACATAGTTGTAAACCTGGACTAGTGGAAGAATCGATATGGGGGCTTGGTGGGTCACTCTTTGATTACTGGCTGGCTAAAAATCCCATCTTGACAAGAAAAGTGAAAATCACTGAAAGATGAATGTCCTGGTTTAATTCTAAAAACTATCCCTGGTTTTCCTTGTTCAGCACAATTAAATCTACTCGTCTGGTTTAGGTTTTGAGACTATAGTTAGTTACGTCAGTTTGTAAACTGAATTTTGAAAGAATGAGTTTCTGACTCAAACATTAATTTGCTTCAGAGGATGAAACTCGTAATGAGATAGGATGTCTTAGTTACTGGGAAGAGCTACCATGTGGAATATATAGTTTGCATGTGGATGTTTCAAAATCTGGCGGATATCTGGTAGCTGAAGTCAAAATGCACAAATATGCAAACTCAATGTTAACTGAACTTATCAAGTGGGATAGAATTTCTGTTGAACCAAGCTCTGAAGACCTGAAAACATGCTGTCATAAATTATCCAGGGGGCAACGTTCTATATATTTGGCTTCTTCAGAGTCAGTTCCAAATGAAACAGGTGATTAATGTATAATAGTGCAAGAAAGTTCCATTTAGTTGTTCTGTAATTTAATTTCTGTTCTCATACATTCTAGTTCCTTACTTCCTTTAGCATTTTTGGCAACGCTGCTCTAGCATCTTTGCCTGACTATGTTTAGGCACATGTCTTAATTATGCAGACTCAGTTCAATCTGCAATTCCAGTGCCAGCTCATATTTTACTTGATGCTTTAAAGGAATCTGTGTTACGACGCACTTCGTTATATACTATTTATCAGGTATATAACCTAACTTGAACTGGTAATCAGCTTTGTCACTGATATTAAATATTCTATATTTTTGGTTAACATCATGGATAAATGTTCTTCTCTGTTTGTATATTGTCAATACTTTAAAGACATTTTCAGCTGTGGGGATTTCTCTTACCTATTGGATCAATGAATTTGAGTCTTAAATTATATTCTTATTAACTTCAGCCTGGGGTTGACTCTCACTAAACATTGGCTTATCTAGTAACCATTTTTGGCTTTGACTTAATGTAATTGACCTGGGGCCTAACTTAATGTTGCTTCCTAAATGGTTTCTCATATAGAAATGTCAATGGATGGATTACACTGCATATTCCTGTCAAAATCAAAGTACTTTTCTGAGCAGTACTAGAATAAAGAGAAACTGTATTGTATTATTGAAAAACTATTGTGATCATGTTCCTACTCATTGTCCCTATTTCCATTATCGTGGCGTTTGTAAGGACATGGTTGGTCGATAAAAGTCCATAGATGGTATTCCATTGAATGTAGAGAGTAGGGTGGTCGAAGAAGTGGCAAATATATTATTTGATGGAATTGACAAAAAGTTCGATTGAGATGATGATATATGTGGAAGGGACTTGATGTCATTTGGGGTAGTTGAAAATTAAAATCAGCATCATATTGTGGTTGAAATTATTAAACAGTAGAAGACGATTCAATATGTTGATGTTGTGGTTGTGTTTGTGTTTGTTTAGGGTTGTGGGATGTGTCATGTGTTCAAAAAGTAATGGTTAGTTAGATGTGATTAAAAATTATGTTATGAAATCTAATAAAAAATGAACCTACATCGTCTTCTAACATAGATGTTTCTTGAAGTGTTGTGTATCATATAGTAAGTTGGATGTGCCATTACATATATTGTGTAGTGTCACACAAATAGCCATTTTCGTTGAACTAGTGTCTTTCAATTGGGCGGTTATGTTGATTATTCTAGATGGTGATTCACTTTTCATGATATTGAGGCCAATGGCTACATGTTCTTCCTCTCATGTCGTCTTCATGAAACTAATTTAAGTTTAACGGGTTTGTAGGAATATATTGGCAAAGCCCAAACTAGTTCATGATCCTATTAGCTTGATGAAACTCTATTGTTAAAAAACATATAAGAGGAACACTTAGGGGAGGGACGCCAATAATGATCAAATGCCTTATAGGTATGGTCAGGAGTCTACAAGAACTGAAAAAAAATTGTTGCTATGATGAGTGTGACAAAATGCCTTTGTGGAGAATAATGTAATAATTGGGTTTAAGAATGATCTTCTTTGTCAAATATGTTTTGTAAAAGATGAAGTGCATATGTAATCTTGTTTCTCCTTTGTGCTAGATGAGACCACCAATCATAAAGAATAATTACTTAATTAACAAGATAAAAAAAATATAAGTCTTGCATTGCATGCAATTACACTGTGAGGAGCTTAAAAAATAACCTTTTTGCTAGTGGAAAGTCAAGACAAGCTTCAATGTATTCAGGCGTTAAAGGCTCAATAATGGGGGGAGTCACATGTAATGCGATCCCAAGCCTATGATTGCTATAATAACTTGCAACCTTTAATATTTTGTTGGTTAAAATCAACGCTATGATTTAGAGAATGATATAGACATGCCAAAATAGTAGAGGCGGCTCAATTGTAATATGACATGTAATTAAGGTCTCTTAATAACAGATGATACATCAAATGAATTTTACTAGCTGATGTATCTGACATCAACAAATTTCCAACTAGTGTCAAAATATGTGTTCGTGCATGTTGACTTATAATGAGTTTAGTTGCATTATCTCTAAATGCATTGTTCAACAAAGATAATTTAACCATATTTCTTTTAACCACTTCAGCGGGCGATAATGAACCAAGTAGTTGTTAACAAATTGAAACCGAGTCACTTGACGGGACTCCAGTTACTGGTTCTTCATTAATTGGGAGACCAAGTTGCAATGGAACATTTTCTAAAGTAATTATACATGCTCCAAGAGGAAAATGAAAGGTGTGTGTTTCTGTTTTCCATCACTCAACTAATGTTATTAAGTGATGGTTGATATCAATATCTGTTAATTTCAATAGGTGGCCAAATCCAGAATATGAATTAAAGTTCGTACTTGTGCTTATAACGATGACTTCTAATGAGGTAAAAACAAAAGTCACACTTGTAAGGATGATTTTCTCACATGTATATACCCCTCCATGCACAATGCCTAAAATTTTATTTCAGGAAACTATGTTTAGATGCTTTATTTCCCAAATTGCATGACATCAAGGTCGAAGTTGCCTTTCATTATCCTTCCAAATTGACTTAGTTACGTGTTTGTGTTATAGTTGTAATAAAGACAAATCAGATGAGAGGTTGTGACTAAAGCTATAGCAGCAAGAACCTACTATTAAAAGGAAAATTGTGATTATTTATAAACTTTAATAAAAAATAATTAAACTATTTTGGGGAATATACATATGAAGTTGTCTTTATAGGTACGATTCTTGTTTTGGCCTCATTAGAAGCCGTCCTTGTAGGCACAAGTATAAGCTTTAATTCATCATGTTGGATTTGGTCAGATATTGATATCAACCATCACTTGGTAACAACATTGAGTGATAGAGAACATAAACACACACTTTTTATTTTCCTCTTGGATAATTCACAATCACTTTAAAGGATGTTGCATTGCAGTTTTATCTCCCAATTAATGGAGAACCTTAACTGGTGTCACGTCTGGTGATGTGGTTTCATTTCGTGAACTACTTGGTTTGTTACCAGTAGCTAAAGTGGTTAAAGGAAATTTATTAAAATTGTCTTAGTTGAACAACGTATTTTGAGAGTTGTTTGATAATGCAATCGAGCTTGTTATAAGTCAACATGCGTGAGAATGTATTCTAATACTTATTGGAAGTTTGTTGATGCCAGATACATCAACTAATAGAGTTCATCTTATGTATCTTCTGTTATTGACAGACGTTAATTACGTGTCAAATTCGAGTTGGGATTCAACTATTTTGGCATATATGTATCGTTCTTTACATCATGATGCTAACTTCAACCAACAAAATATTGAAGGTTGTATGTTATTGTTGCAATCATGGGCTTGGGATTGCACTACATGTCCTAAAATCATTGAAGTCGGTCTTGGCTTTCCATTAGTGAAAAAAAGTTAGTTTTTATGCATTTCATAACGTAATTGCATCCAAGACTTATATTTTTCTATTTTGTTAAAATAATTATTGTTTATTATAGGTGGTCTTGCTCAACACAAAAGACAAATACACCTACATATGCATTTCATCTTCTGCGAAACACATTTGACCACTTGCAGCGAAAAGAGGTCATTTTGGAACCAATTATTATATTATTCTCCACGTGGATATTTTGGCACACTTGTATAATTTTGGTGGACTCCTTATTGTGCAAATAATGTTAGGCGCTTGGTCACTATGGATGTCCCTCTTGTGAGTCATGCAATTGTTCCTCTTATATGCTTTCGACATTAGAGTTTCATTAGGCTGATAACGTCATGAGGCAGTTTAGGCTTCATCAATGTAATCCTATGGACCCTTAAACTTAGATAAGCTTCATAAAGACAATATGAGAGGAAGAACAGATAGATATTGACCATGAAAAATGGATCGCCATCTAGAATGATCAACATAACCACCTAATTGAAGGATACTAGCTCGGCAGAAATGGCTATTTGTGTGACACTGCACAATATATGCAATGGCGCATCCAACGTACTATTCAGTACATAACACCTTAACAAAGATCTATGTCAGAGGACAATAGAAGTTCATTTTCTGAGATTTCATAATGCAATTTTTAATCAACCCAACTAACCGTTACTTTTTGAACAGTATGACACGTCCTATAACCTGAACAAATGCAAACACAACCACAATATTAGCATATTGAATCTTCTACTACTCAACAATTTCAACTACACTATGCTATTGATTTCAACAACCTATCTAATTGTGTAATTTTTTTAAAATTTATCCATTTGTGTAATTTACGATTAAAATTACACCACTTATGTAAAAGAGCCTTAATTATCTTTATGACTAATCTTATTCATTCATTTATTGGATAAATATTTATGAATAAGTTTTATAGGGAATTCAAACCACAAAAAGTGAAATATTACAAAACTTTTAGGATTTCTTTACTAGCACAAGAGGTAATGCTTATTCAAGGATGCTTAACCAAATGTATTGAAAGTCTGTTGCAATGTTGGGTTCTGAAACTAACTGTGATTACTAATGCAAATTGAAACTACTCAACGTCTCCATTGACATCTTTGGATATTTTTGTGACTGAAATGTACTCAAATGATCAATGGATTCTGTTTGTTTCTGGATCTCTTCTGGAGTTTTTTATAGCCACAGAATTTGAACTCTTGGATGCCCTTTGAATTTATTTTTGAGCTGTTCTTCTTGTGTTTTTGTATACCCACTCTTATATTATAAATTCGATTTCTCAGTTCTGAATGAGAGTGTACTGGGAACTATTTCCAATTTCCTTCCCCATATTAAGCCACATGTTTTTTAAACATTGAGTATCTAATCTGTTTTCTTATCATTTTTTGTTCCTAACAAACACTATTACTTAAGATTAATTTCAATTTTAAATCTGAATTTTGAAACATTATTATATCAAATAGAAATTCTTTCATGTTATAGATAAATTCAAGTTTACTATTATTGTAATCTTAATCTAATTTGAATTTGATTTTTAAATTTTTGCACATCATATAAAAAATTATGTTTCTTGATTTAAATGATTTATTTTTTTAGTTTCCTCCTCAAATTTCAATTTGTGCTCTCGTTTTAATTTATTCATATAATAATGAAAACATATAACATTCTCTTTCAAATTTTTATTTATAATATTTCATTAAATTTTAATGTGCTTGCGCAACGTGTGGTAAACTTGATAGTGTTATTCCTATACATGATAGAACTCTTTGGATTTGTTTGCATAGGCGGTGATATCTGGTATCAGACAAGAGGAATTTGTTCCTGTTGCAATTCTTTTCTCTGGTGGTCTGGACTCCATGATACTTGCAGCATTGTTGGATAAATGCTTGGATCCCAATTGTGAGTACTTAATTAGTTTCTTGTTTGGTTTGGAGATGTATAAAGTAGGAGAACTGGTTGAGTTGACATGTTCTAATTTGGGAACCTTCAGTTAAGCTGATTTTTAATCTATTTTGGATTGACAGATGAAATCGATCTACTTAATGTAAGTTTTGATGGTCATTTAGCTCCTGATAGACAATCTGCGAAAGCCGGGTTGAATGAACTAAGACGAGTTGCACCTTCTAGGAAGTATACCATCTACTGTTTTCCTCTGTTTTTTTTTTTGGTTCCTTTGTTTATTATTTATTCGTTTTCTGTTTGAATACATAAATTGACTTTTTTTTCCCTCTCCTTTTCAATACTAAATTGTTGTCTAAATTAGTCTGTTCTGCAAGTATATGTTGAGTAATATTAAGTTTAGGCTGTATGGTGTTACAATTTTATTTGGGAAGAAAATTTTGAAAAAATAGAGGAAATTTTTACTTTATTTCAGCCGGAAACTGTTTCCTGTTAAATGGTCTGAGACATCTTTCTATTGATGTGGGGCACAGAAAATGGTCTGAAACATCTTTTTCCTGTTAGATATTTCACCAAGAATAATATATTTTCCATTGTTGTGGGGGTATTAAATATGGTCTGAAACATCTTTCTAGTGAGATTATGATAGAACTGGTTAAATCTATACAAAAGATTGCTGTAGAGATCTCTTGGGAAATGTTTCCAAACAGAGATGAAATGTAATGCAAACATCAGGGAAAAAGAGACATCAGTACAGAAAGAGAGATTACGAGCTCATTATGAGTTTAAGAGCCCAGTCTCTCCGAACTAATTACCCACTGATTAACTCCCCTCCAACACCCTTTTTCCTTCTTGTCCACTAAATAGGAGGGCCTATGACTTAACAGATTGATGTTGTGAGTTGACTGGAAATTACTGCAACCTAATTTCAAATAGAATGATATTCAATCAAATTTTATTGTGGAAAAAAAGGGAGAGAACAGGAATGGAAAATGTTGTGTTCACCGTTACCTTCGCATAAATTTGGAAACAGGAAATTTATGAAAAGATGGTCATTGAACATAAATTGAAAATGGGAACAGAAAACATACCAAGCATCCGTTCAGGGAGAAAGCAAGAAAATAGGGGAGAAACAGTAAACTGAGAATAGAGTAGAGCTGTATGTGAGACAAGTAATATTGATACTTAATTCAACCTCAGATCAATTATATTTTATTACACAACAATCCTTGAATGAGCAAATTTCATTTTCCTTTTAAGAAAATAAGTATGCAAAAGGATCACTATGTTGATAGTTCAGGTTGACGCCCTAATCAACATCAATCATTTTTAGCATACCTCAAATCTGTATTAAAAACAAGAAAACAATAAAAATGAGGGGACCTGAATCTAAAGTAAGGCAAATTAAGTCTGTCTTTAAAAATATCAACACAAGTAGTTAGCCTGAATTCTAATGCAAAAGGCCGCAAGCTGATCAGTGCATTTATTTTCTTCTCTATATATGTGAGAGACATTCAATCTCGTGTTCTTGAGCAACTTCATGCAATTTAACCACCTGTTTTGAAGTCTCCACTTAATAAGGTTTTGTAGAAAAAGCTTTTACTACATTAGTATAATCGTTCTCAATCCAAAGTTTAAACCAAATTTCCCCAGAAGCAATCTTAATAGCATGCATGACTCCTAGTAATTCAGGTTCAAGAGAATTATGATGACCAAGACAAATTGAAAAACAGCCCATAACCACAGCCCTATGGTCTTTGAAACTTCCTCCACACGTTAAAGGAGAGTTAATGGGTGTTCCATCTAAGTTACACTTTACTCGATAACAAGGTGCAGGTAATCAATTTACTTGAGTGATCTTTGGAGCAAGTTTCAACTTGATTACCAAGTTATTCTTAATTATGTAATTTTGAGATCCCATGTCGGCTAAATATATGTTCAAATTATAGTATATAAGTAGATGCAAATCTTACTTTACAAGTCAGTTTTATAAGATTGAGTTAGGTTTTTAGTTCACTTTCTAATAATTGAAACAATCAAATGACCTAATTTATTAAAGTTGTCCTAATAACCCCAAAATACTAAAAGTTCAAAAAAATACAAAAATTTCCATCCTTTGTGATATTATATAACTAATAGTCTTACCATCCAATTTCCGTTCCTCATTTTTTACTATGATATCATACTCCATTAATTAGTATCATGAATTCATGATGCTTATGTTAAGCTTAAATTACAGATCAAGATTTATTGTGTTAGTTTTTAGTTTCTGGTGTAAGCTCTAGCATATGCTAGGTATGATTACTACAAAAACAAATCCAGGGTAAATTACACAGATTAAGTGGTAACGTTGGGCTGTATTAAGGAGAATAAAGAAAAGGTATCCTTTTCTTGGCTTCATGAACATTCTATTCTTACTTGCTCTGTTATGATGAATCTCTTATTCTGTTATTATACTTTTGGTATATATTTTGTCATTAACTAGATTCTTATGTAGTTAGGTTGTTGTGATCATGCACCTATTTATTATATGTTCTTTGTGTCAAAAATATCTACTGTAGCATCTATCATGTTCAGGTGAAAGGACGCTATAATTTATAATTGCAGGTGGAGACTAGTGGAAATTGATGCTGACTTGTCAGACTTGGTGTTCGAAAGTAGTCATGTTGTGTCACTCATAAATCCTGCCAACACCTACATGGTACTAATCAATCCTCTGGATCTGAAATTTATAATTTGTTTTTTCTGTCATGTATAAACATTTCTAGTTATTTTAAGTTGATTTGAGTAATTGAATGTTCAACCAACTGCAACTGTCACCTGTTGAGAGGGGATATGCGAATTATCAAGGTAGTCAATAGCATATGTCTATAATGCAGGCAAGCATTTCCCAATTTAGCTATTTGGAGATAAATGGTTGGGGGGAGAACAGTATCCCGTGAAAAGATATTAGAACCTTGTTAAAAGTTTTTAACTATATGAACTTAATTTCAAACTCGGTGAAGTTACAGGGATTGGTTGCTTGACTTAAAAAAAAAAAGATTAGCTGTTATTTAGTAAATTACTTGTAGCAAGAAGAGACAAACAAACAATGCATAGTGTTGAAAAGGAAAGTAAAAGGCATCATATTGAAAGGTGGGCCATGATTTCACCAAGATTGTGCCACTGACCACAATCTACTTCCTGCTTATGGTTGGTAGTTTCTTTCATGCTGAATGAAACAATTTTTTTTTAATTGACTTCACTTTAACGTTCGAGACAGTTGAAATGGAAATTTTAGACTGAAAACCATATTGCTAAGTTTTTTAACACCTTTAGTATTTCTATTTGATGATTGGTCTGCACTTATATTTTCAGGACCTTAATATTGGAATCGCTTTATGGCTTGCTTCTGGTGGCGATGGATGGGTATCTGATGCAAATACATCTGATAATGACAACAATCATGTACGGATTAAGTATAAGTCGAATGCAAAGATTCTTCTAGTTGGTTCTGGTGCTGATGAGCAGTGTGCTGGGTATGGGAGACACAGGACAAGTTATAGACGTGGAAGGTATTAATATGAAAATGATACTAGTGCTATTGTTATCCTTATGTGTATGATAAACACCTTATGTGTATGATAAACAATGATAAGATCATTTTGATTCTTTCATCTTTGTTTAATAAATAAGACGTTTCCTTCTCCTTTTTAATTTTAGTTTGGATCTTATAATATTTAGCTCAACTGTTGATTCTTATATCTTTGCATTATTCATGGAAATTTCATTTTAGAAGGGGAAATTAATGCTAGACAGTTTGTCTTTTCCATGGCAAAGAATTATAACATATACTACTTTAATAAATTTCCTTAGATTTAAAATGTTGTTCAGCTAACTTTGTTTCTAAAATTATTGAAGAAACCCCTAATTTTCTTCTCCAAAGATACGAGCATTTTCATTTTCTTTCTCTAAAAGTTTTTATCCTTGATATAGTTTCTCAATTTTCAAAGTGTCATCGAAATGCTCTTTTTTGTTAAATGGGGAGAATTAAATGTTATTTAATACTAATTTCGGGACGACTTTGACAACATTTTGCTTGATTGGGGAATTAAATTGATGACACTTTACATTATGGAACGACTAAATCGATAACATAATATTTCAAGGACCTAATGACCCTTGTATCCCTTGACTTAAAGAATTTATTGAACTGAAAGTACTTGCTTGATAATTTATTTAGAAGTTTTGTCTTTTTTTAATGTGGTAGTTTAATGCCCTTCTACTAAGAGAAGCAATATTATTGAAATTCTTAGTTTAACTGATTGTGTACAGTACTGATTAACTGTGGAATATACGTGCATTATCTGCTAATGTATTCTGATGGCATAGTATGCCTTGATCAGTTGGCTGGGGCTACACGAGGAAATGAGACTCGATATGCAAAGAATTTGGAGAAGAAATTTAGGGAGAGATGATAGGTGTATTGCTGATAATGGGAAGGAGGTAATGTTCAAAGTCTATAAAAAATTAATGTTCACCTACCAGTTACTTATCTTTCCCTTTTTTTGCTCCTGTTTCCTTTAGGCTAGATTTCCATTCTTGGATGAGGATGTTATAAGGCTGTTGCTCAATATTCCGTTGTGGGAGGTGGCCAACCTTGATCAACCTATTGGCATTGGTGATAAAAAGATTTTAAGAGAGGTATTACTTTTTCTTTGTTGATTTTGGATGAGTTTTGCTTACTTTTCTCTTTTTTAACTGTTTTATTGTTGGACCATTTAATGGTTGATTGAGCCGACACTTGCTCAAGATTCTTTGACTGAGCAAATCTAGTGATACGAGTGTTTAGTAATGTAATAAAAGCAAAAATTATATGCCTTGAGAATAAGTGCTGTTGCCTGAACTGAATCCACATTCCATACACGAGAAAAAAAAATAAAAGCTTCTGGTGTAGGTCCGACAGGAAATTTGTTTTCCCTTAACATGTTTGAAATCAGTTTCAATATACCAGTGGAATGTATTTGACACCCCCAATCCTGCTTAAATTTTATCAGATAAAGTACTGATTTGTTCTTGTTTATGGTGACTACTTTACGCAATTAATTCCTTTTTTATTTGAATTGGGCCCCATATATGAATTCCCAAACTTGAATCTCATAGTTGATATATTTCTTGAAGGTTGCCAAATTGCTTGGTTTATATGAAGCAGCAGTTCTGCCAAAGCGAGCAATTCAGGTGTGTTCTGAATCTTTACACTTGAATTAACTTGATGTGGAACACACTGAATCCCTAAACTACGTAAAACCATCAAAGGAAAGAAGGAGTTGCAATTTTTTAAATATAAATCTTGTAGGCTTATTTTATTTTTAATCCACTTTGGGATATAGTTGTTCCATTCATAGGACGCTTTTAGCCTGTGCTGAGATTAAGGAGTGGAAAATGATAAACGAAAAGAGAAATATAGAATTAAGAGAAAGATACTCGAAAGTGAAAAGGAATGAGAGAAAAAATTGTGAGTGAATTGGTTAATGTGATAAAATAATAATAAAAAGTTATAAATTGATATATTTGAAAATGACCAAAGTACCCTTATTTTAAAAGTGAAATATACTTTTAAATATTTAGTACTTGGTTCAAGTTAATAGCCTATCCTAATGTCTTTCTATTATATGTTTATTGCTTTAGTTTGGTTCAAGAATTGCAAGGGAATCAAATCGGAAGAATTTTGGAAGCAATCGAGCAGCAAATCAGGCATCAGCTGGCAGCGTAAGGATTAGTAGGAAATTCAACTTTTGTTGATTTTTCGTGGCACGCGGAACGCATATTATTTTCAATTCAACATCATTAATAGACGTAGTTGTTTAAAATTGCTTGCATCTTGGAACTACTTGGGAAACAAGAAGACATCTATTTCTGAAGGGTTTTGATCATATACGTAAATATGACCATTCAATTAACCAATTAAAAAAAATTGAAAATTGATCCAAAATATAAAAACATTCGAAATATTAAAATTGATCAAAATATTTTATTTTAACTTTTTTTATGTATTTTTTAATAGAATGAGTTGGTTCGGATTTTGGCATTGTATTTAAATACAATCAGTAATAAAATAGACATAGTGCGTATTTTTAAAGTTGTTTTTTGTAGTTTTATTGTATTATATTTGTAATTTGTAATATAGTTATATTTATTAAAGGATGATAGTAAATTTTTATTATAGTTTTTAACTAACGAATTATGTATTATATTTATAATTATTAGAGGAAGTTGAAATTATAAATTTAATAGTTATACAAAAAGATTTATTACACGACTCTATATTATTGAAGTTTAAATGTGAATTAAAGTTTTATATTTAAAAAAATAGATAAATTGAACAGTATGTAAGAGGGAAATGTACATAAATTTGTTTTGGATTTAATAAAGTATCATTTTATGTAGTTGGCTTGTGATTGGGTAGTGAATATTTGTATGATGTTTTTCCTTTTCAAAATGTTATATAT